>Ga0326728_10002666_pt1 | contig 58496 bp, 63 predicted proteins | sample MB3enrmetagenome_FD_207602 | JGI IMG/M metagenome (GOLD analysis project Ga0326728, IMG submission 207602) | Lab enriched peat soil microbial communities from McLean, Ithaca, NY, United States - MB31MN | ecosystem: Environmental > Terrestrial > Soil > Wetlands > Peat | place: USA: New York... | reverse complement strand
GGATGTTTGCATTTCTTCCAAGACGGCCTGACCAATCTCTTGCGCCCGATTTCCAACGTCCAGCAGTTCGCCAGCCTTTTGCAGTTCAATGGCGAAGCCTACTGGGATATTGAACGGAGCTGCGACATATTCCATAGCCGACATATCCGAGACCTCTTTATCGGAAATTGACAGTCCGCGGGATTGCCACCGGGAGCCTAGGGAACAGATGGGGGCGTATTCAAAGAGGGTTTTATCAATGAGAACGACGACATGTTCATTCGGCGACGTTCTAACTAGCACGCCATGCCCACAAATATAGTATCTTATTTTGTGAGGAGCAGGGATGGTTAAATCCAGCCCTCAGGGGTACATCCCCATTGGTTTTGGACTATTTGGTTCAGGGCAAGAAGCCGTACCCGACGTTTCCCGACAGATTTGCGCCATTATCCCAGGAGCAAATACATGAGAGTCGGCGAACGGATTGCAGTTTTAGTTCTCGCGGCGTTGATTGCCGCTTTTCCAGCGGCTCAGGCCGCTCCGCGCAAGGCACACGTGGTAGTGCTGGGCGCGGCGCGGAAGGTGCCTTACTCCAAGGTCGGCGACCCGGCGGGCGCGGCTCCCGGCGAGACCGAACTCAAGGTGCGCGCGCTGCTGGTGGATGGCGTTTTGAAGGAGTGGACCACCGGCGACGCCCACGACGTGACCGACCGCAGCTTCGTGGTGCGGCGCGTGATCAAGCTCAACGATACCTTACCCAATGAGGGCTCCGCGCCCGGCGGGAATCTAAGCTCCAACGACAAGCCCAACCCCAGCGACAAGTCCAACCCCGGCGACAATGCGGGAGCGGGCAACAAACCAGCGTCCAGCGAGAAGCCCGGCGTCAAGCCGGCCTCCGCCCGGGCGGCAAGCCCCCCCTGGGTCTGGCAGCGGGGGCCGTGGCTGCTGTTGGACCGCGTGACCGGCCACGTCATAGCTTTGAAGTTGCCCGACTACGACCCCGGCGTCAGCCAGATCGTCTGGTTCCGCGACTACGGCGCGTATTGCGGCGTGACCGCCAGCGGCAAAAGCCTCTACGCGGTGGTCGCGCAGGTGGAGGCGCGCAAGCCGGTGCTGGCCAAAAAACTCTCCGCCTTCGACGCGGAGAGCCATCCCGAACCGGTCTGCGGCCCAGCCGAGTGGCAGCGCGAGCCGCTGCGCGTCACCTTCCATCCCACCGGAAGGGATGCGGTCAGCTTTGACGTGATTCCCGGCTCGGCAGTGCTGGTGGAGGATGCCGGCGACGAGCCGGAGAAGACGAAGTAGGGGTCAGGGATAAGGGGTCAGTCAGGTACAAAACTGTCTGGCAGGGTTCGTGGTTTCCCACCCATGCGACAACAAACGTCGCATGGATGGGGACCCAGACAGTAGGCGCTCCCGCTATCCAACTCGGAAGAGCCAGGGCTGGGACGCCCTCAGTTTGTTGGGTGTTTGTATTGGCGGCTGACGGTGGGAAACTGACTACTGGCGCTCGGCCGACGCCGGCCGGCCCGCAAGAAATTCCACAGCGTCCAAATCATGAAAGCCTCGGCGAGTCCGAAGATACCGATTAATAGCAAGTCGCGGACCGTGCTGTCCATGGGGAGCCCCCTATCCTGCTTTGCGACTCGCGGCGCAATATCAAGCCGCGCCAGCCGAAAAGCATCTCCATTCCAGAAGAATCCAGCAGGCGTAAATCAGGTGTTGGCGATATATAAAATCTTTATAAGCGGCAAGAATGCGCCCCTGACCCCTGATCTCTGGCGGAACTCCTTGACAGCCCCCCGCCCGCGCATTTCTTATCTATTGAGGCACTCCTTTTGGAATCCGGGCATCGTGTGCGCGAATTCGGCGTAGCCAACGGATGCGGGTTTCCAGAGGAAGGCTGTGTCGAACAGGAAGCAGACGGCAGCAATCAGAGGCCCAGGTCAGCAGTACGGACCAGTCTGGATCGTTCCCGGAGACAAATTTATTTGCGGGCGCGCGGCCGATGACCGGGTGCGCCTGTGCCTTGAAGGGCAGCGGAGTGCGCGGCCCAAGGCGAGTAAAGGATGAGCGTGGCAACGAGTTTAGCTTTGATAGTCTGGCAGCAGGCAGCCGGAGGCGGAAACGGCATCATGATGCTTCTGCCCCTGTTACTGATTCCGGTCCTGTACTTCATGATGATCCGCCCGCAGCAGAAGCGGCAGCGGCAGTGGCAGGAGATGCTGGGCAGCATCAAGACCGGCGACCGAATCACTACCGCGGGCGGCATTCGCGGCATCATCCTCTCCATCAAGGACGACGTCATTGTGATTCGCGTGGCGCCGGACGGCATCAAGCTGGAAGTAGCCAAGAACGCGATTGCCTCAGTGACCACGCAGGATGGGCTTTCGGGATCGTAGCGATAAAGCAGTTCTCAGTTCTTAGTCTTCAGCCTTCAAACGCTGACTGCGGAATAACTGAGAAATGACGACTGAGAACTGAGAACTGTATCGAGAAACGGGACGATGAAGAAGAATCTCAATAACAAAATTGCTTTGATCGTTGCGGTGCTGGTTGTCTGCGTCTGGGGCATCTTTGGCGCCTCATCGGGCTTCAGCGGCAAGGATCTGACGGAAGGCCTGACCAAGCGCATTCACCTTGGCCTGGACCTGAAGGGCGGCGCTCACCTGATCTTGCAGGTCAAGGTCGAGGAAGCGGTCTACGCTGAAACCAGCAACACCGCGGCCCGCGTACAGCAGGATCTGAAGAAGGCCGGCCTGACCTATTCCCAGGTCTACGTGCCCGATGCGGCCAAGCCGCAGGTAATCCGCGTGGAAGGCACCGCGACGGCCAGTTCCAACGCCGTTCAGAACCTGCTGGACACCAAGTATTCCAACCAGTACAACTTGGACAGCGTCTCCGGCAATGCCTGGACGCTGACCATGAAGCCGATGGTGCTGGCGGCTCTGGACAAGAAAACCGTTCAGCAGGCGATTGATGCTCTCGGCGACCGCGTGAACGCTCTGGGCGTCAGTGAGCCGGTGATTCAGGAGTATGGCCTGGGCAAGGATCAGGTTCTGGTCGAGCTGCCGGGCGTGGAAAATGAAAGCGATATCGAGAAGATCATTCAGGGCACCAACCGGCTGGAGATTCACGCCGTGGTCGGCGGTCCTTATAAGGACGAGCAGGAGGCGGCCGCCAGCCTGGGCGGCAGCATTCCGGCCGAGGATGAACTGAAGACCTTCACGGGCGTCATGGCGACCGGCTCCGATCAGCAGAGTGTCTACGTCCTGCAGCGGCTCTCGATTGTGGCCGGCACCGACTTCCGCTCCGCCGATCCGGGCGTCGATGCGAACACCGGGCGCCGGGAGGTCAACTTTACGTTGACCAATGAGGCCGGCGACCGCTTCTACGATTACACCAGCAAGAATGTGAACCATAGCATGGCCGTGGTGATGAATGACCAGGTCAAAGAAGTGGCCAACATCGAGAACGCCATTCGCGATTCCGGCCGCATCACCGGCAGCTTCTCGCAGGATGAGGTACTGGCGCTCTCCAAGCTGCTCAGCACCGGCGCGTTGCCGGCCTCGCTCACGCAACTGGAAAAGCGCTTTGTGGGCGCATCGCTGGGCGCGGATTCGATCCGCCAGGGCGTTCGGGCGGCCATCGTGGGCGTGGTGCTGGTCATGATCTTCATGCTCATCTATTACAAAGGCTCGGGCATCAACGCCGATCTGGCGCTGTTTTTGAACCTGTTGATTCTGCTGGGCATCATGGGCTTGTCGAGCGCCATGTCAGGCGGAGCCAATGCGCTCACCCTGACCCTGCCAGGCATCGCCGGCGTTATTCTGACCATCGGCATGGGCGTGGACTCGAATGTGCTGATCTTCGAACGCATCCGCGAAGAGGTGCGCGCCGGCAAGGCGCCCGCGGCGGCTGTCGATCAGGGTTTTGCCCACGCCTGGGTCACCATCGTGGATACCCACGTCACCACCATCGTCTCGGCGGCCTTTCTGTTCGTCTTCGGCACCGGGCCGGTGAAGGGCTTTGCAGTCACGCTGACCATCGGCCTGATTGCCAACCTGTTTACAGCGGTCTTCGTCTCGCGCGTCATCTTCGATGCCCATCTGAACAAGTTGAAGCCAGGAGAGCCATTGTCGATTTAGGGACTAGGGACTAAGGGATTAGGGAGTACAAGAACGCTGGAGCCGAACGGGTTCCAGCATCAGGAAGCGGAGAGAACCAGTGGAACTGTTTCGCGGCGTAAATATCGATTGGCTGAGGTTGAAGTGGTACTTCCTCGCCTTTTCCATGATTTTCAGTGTGGCCGGCCTCATCTCGATGGGCATTCACTGGAAGCAAATTGGCAGCCCGTTGCCGCTAGGAGTGGACTTCAAAGGCGGCACGCAGGTTCATGTCAAGTTCCAGCAGACGCCGGATATCAACCGGATTCGCGAGGCGGTTGCGGCCGCCGGCATCAAGGATGCGACCATTCAGAGCATTCAGTCGGAGATCAATGAGTCCGGAGGCAACGAGGTGCTCATTGGCCTGCCAGAGCAGCACGACGAGAGCGCGCTCGATTTGGGCCGCCAGCAAGTCGTCGATGCGCTACAGGCCCATTACGACAATCCCTTTGAAACGCTCAACGTGGACGTGGTCGGCCCCACCGTGGGCCATCAGCTTGAAACCAAAGCCCTCCTGGCCACTCTCTGGTCGATGATGGGCATGCTGGTCTACCTCTGGTTCCGTTTCCAGTTGATCTACGGCGTGGCTGCGGTCGTGGCCTGCTTCCACGACACGCTGATCACCGTTGGCGCCTTCGCGCTGCTGGATAAAGAGATCAGCTTGACCGTCATTGCGGCGATCCTGACCCTGGTCGGCTACTCGATGAACGACACCATCGTCGTCTTTGACCGCATCCGCGAGAATCTGCGCCTCAACCGGCGCGAAGCCCTGCCCGACGTGGTCAATCGCAGCATCAACCAGACCCTGAGCCGGACCGTTCTCACATCGGGATTGACCTTCCTCACGGTACTGTCGTTGTATATTTTTGGCGGCCAGGTGCTGAGGGGCTTTTCTTTTGCGCTCGTAGTAGGTATTCTTATTGGGACGTACTCCTCCATTGCCGTGGCGGCGCCAATGCTGGTGGCCTGGCAGGAGTGGAGGGCGAAGCAGGGTAAGACTGTGGTCCTTCCGGCGGCAAAACGCGCCAGAATATAGGGTTCCTCCCGGCTCTTTCGCCGGGTTTTTGTATGTGTTTTTCGAGGCGATGTGCGGTTCTGCTCAGTAGTGGAGCTTTACTGTGATAATGTTTTGATGCTGGGAACATTTTTGGTTTCTCCGGTGTCTAAGTTAGTGGTAAGTAAACACCCGATTCGAGGCTGGCCATGTTTGAAGATTCCACGTTTGAATCAGGAGGCAGGATCAAGAGCGGGAGCGCGCGCTATTCGCTTTTGACGGGCTCCATCGAGATTATCGTCGTAGTGATTGTGATCCTGATTCCGCTGCTCCATCCCGAGGCGCTGCCCATGGCCGCCATGCAGATGGCCCTGGTTGCTCCTCCGCCCCCTCCACCACCGCCTCCTCCACCTCCGCCGCCAGAGGCGGTTCATGTGGCGCCGGTGAAGTCGGAGATGATGAACAATCAGCTCACGGCACCCACCCGCATTCCGCATGACATCAAGATGGTCGCCGAGAAAGAAGCCCCGATGGCTTCGTTTGGCGTGGCCGGATCAGACTTCGGCGGCGCCAACGGCGCCATGGGCAGCCTCTTCGGCGATGCCAACAAGGCCCAGGTAAAGGTCGCTCCACCCAAGGTGGTCAAAATCTCGAGCGGTGTCATGCAGGGCATGCTGCTGCTGAAGACGGCGCCCATGTACCCGCCCATCGCCAAGGCGGCTCGCGTGCAGGGCACCGTGGTCCTGCAGGCGAATATCTCCAAGACGGGCTCCATCGAAAACCTGCACGTCGTCAGCGGTCCGGCCATGTTGCAACAGGCCGCTCTGGACGCCGTCAAGTCCTGGCGTTACAAACCCTACCTGCTCAACAACGACCCGGTGGAAGTGGAGACGCAAATTAACGTGATCTTCACTCTGGGCGGATGAGGAACATTTTGGCTCTTCCCGCCATCCCGGGGGAAGGGTTTCGCTTTTGACCTGAATGCGAATCCGGGAAAAACCGCTTTCGCAACAACCGCAAGACAGTAGCAGTCCACAAGAAAACTCCTTAGGAGGAATGATTCAGTGATTCTCGCTCAGCTCACGCACTTCGCTTCGCATTCGGCCAACCTGGCTTTTCTCTTTGATGAAGAGGCAGTCAGCTTCAACCTCATGGGTCTTTTGCATAACATGGGATGGATGGCGCGCGTCATCGCCTTCATCCTTTTCATCGAGTCGATCTGGTCGTTGGCCGTGATGATCGACCGTTACCTGTACTTCTCGGCAGCCCGCAAGCAGTCGCGCGAATTCGCGCCCAAGGTTGCTGGCGCGCTGAAGGACAGCAAGCTGGAAGAAGCGATCAAGATCGCAGATCGCAACAAGAAGTCCCATCTGGCCGAAGTAGTGACGGCCGGCCTGCAGGAGTTTCGCGCTTCGGGCGGCTCACCGACAGAGGAGTCCATCGCCAGCTCCGGCCGCGCGCTGGAGAGGGCCGAGGCCATCGTTCACGCCAAGCTGAAGAGGGGTCTTGCGGTTCTGGCCACCATCGGCGCGACGGCTCCGTTCGTCGGCCTGCTCGGCACCGTCATCGGCATTCTGAACGCCTTCCAACAGATCGCCACCCAGAAGACTTCGGGCATCGGCGCGGTTGCCGGCGGCATCTCAGAGGCTCTGGTGACCACCGCTGCCGGCCTATTCGTGGCTATCCCGGCCGTTATGGCCTTTAACTACTTCACCGGAAGAGTTGAATCCTTCGACGTCGAGATGGACAATTCCTCCAGCGAACTGATCGACTACTTCATCAAGCAGAGCCACAAGCGCTAAGCGAAGCGGCTCGCGGCGTGAGCGAGAGGCTGCGGGGGCGGGAGAACTCAACTTCTCTCCCGCCCGTCGGTTTCTGCCTCGCGTCATCCAGGTGGTTACCGGGCAATGCCGGAAGCCATCCGGAGTAAAAAATTTCTGGCAATGGAGCACACGCAATGTCAATCGCAGTTCGCGACGAAAGCAAAAAGGTCAGTTCCAACATCAATGTCACCCCCATGGTGGATGTGATGCTGGTGCTGCTGATCATCTTCATGGTCATTACCCCCATGCTCCAGAACAAGGTGGCCATCGATATGGCCAAGGTGGAGAACACCACCAACATGCCCGACGCCGACAAGGAAGACGCCATTGTCGTCGCCGTCACGCGCGATGGGGTGGTCTACCTGGGTCAAAATAAGACCTCCCTCGATCAGCTGGGCGTGCAGGTTCGCGAGAAGCTGGCCGACAAACCCGGCAAGACGATCTTCGTTCGAGCCGATGCCCGCGCGCAGTATCTGGCTGTGGAAAATGCCATCGACGCCGTGCGCACCTCCGGCGTGGACGAAGTGGGCTTGCTGACCCAGAGAAAAGAACCTGGCGCTATCGGGGGCGAGTAACTTTGCGCTGTCTTTTTTTAATGTTTGTTGAACCAAAGAGGAGTTTGAAGCCATGGCAATGACAATGGGGGGCGGGGGAGGCTACTCGTCCGACATCAATGTGACCCCGATGATTGACGTTCTTCTCGTGCTGCTGATCATCTTTATGGTCATCGTGCCGGTGACGCCGAAGGGCCTGGATGCGCTGGTGCCTCAGCCGCCCAAAGATCCGCACAAGCAAGATATATCTGAGCGCACTATCGTGGTGCAGGTTCTGCACGAGGCAGGCAAGGCCCCCTCGTACAAGATTAACGATACCGTCATCTACAATGGCGTAGGCGGCCCGGCGGCTCAGAAAGAGCTGCTCGCCCGCCTGACCGAGATCTACGCCAATCGCGCAGAGCGCGTGATGTTCGTCAAGGGCGACGACAATGTCGATTTTCGCAATGTCGCCGAGGTGATTGATATTGGCCGCTCCGCGAACGTGGATCACGTCGGCTTGATGACGCCCAAGATCATGGCTGGCCAGTAGCGGGCCGTGTTTCGGCCGCTTCCCTCAACAGGGAGGTTGCTAACGATGGGTGCCGGCAAGGGACGCTACATTCAGGCTGGCCAGCGGAGTTTCCGGAGTATTTGGGATCACCGGCAAACTCCAGGGCTGGCGAGCCCCGTCCGGAAGCAGTTTTCCGGAAGGAAAACAGGAGTTGAATTGTTCCATCCTGGTTGCGGTATCTCCCGCCCGCGGCCAGAAGCAGAGATTCCAGGCGCGCGGCCGATAGGCCCTTGCCTGAAGGAGAAGGATACGAACATGAATAGACTCGCACGTATTACGGCGCTCGCGATTGCCTTGGCCGGCATGGTGTTTTCCATGAGCGGGTGCGACAAGCTTGCAGCCCGCGACCAGTTGAACAAGGGAGTGGAAGCGTACAAGGGCACCCACTACGAAGAGGCGATCAATCACTTCCAGCAGGCGATGAAGCTTGATCCCAGCCTGGCCACGGCGAAGAGCTATCTGGCCACCGCGCTGGCCCAAAACGTGGTGGCCGGGCTGGATACGCCGGAGAACCTGAAGACTGCGCAGGACGCCATCGACATCTTCATGGAGGTTCTGGCCAAGAACCCGCACGATGTCAACAGCATGAAGAATATCGCCAGCATCAACTTCCAGATCAAGAAGCTGGATGAAGCCAAGATATGGCAGAAGAAAGTGCTGGCCGAGGATCCCAAAGATCCCGAGGCGGCCTACACCGTTGGTGTAATTGACTGGATGGAAGCCCACCAGAACACGCTGGCGGCGTTGGCCCCCGAGGGCATCAATGACGACGGCGAGGGCAATGTCAAGGCGCCCAAGAAGGTCATGGACACGCTCATCGCTCAGAATGCTCCGCTGGTCGAGGAAGGCCTGCAATACCTCACCCAGGCCAATGACAACCGGGCCAATTATGACGAGGCCATGGCCTACCTGAACCTGATCTACCGGCGCAAAGCCGATCTGGACTTCGGCAACGAAGCAGCCCGCAAGGAAGACGTTGCCAAGGCCGATGAATGGCGCTCCAAGGCGATGGAAACGCGCAGAATCGTCGAAGCGAAGAAGAACGCCGGCCCCGGCGGCATCACCATGGGCGACAACGGCGAGTTGAAGTAAGCTGCATACTTTTCACGTACACAAGCGGCCTCCGCCCTGCGCGGAGGCCGTTTGTCTTACGGATAATTGTGCAAGAGGCTGCGTAGTCGAATACCTCATCTGCTTCATACATATCTTCGATTTGACATTGCCCACGCCCGGAATTCTGACCAGCGAGTTCACGCAGATGGTAGAAGTTCATAGATTCCAGGTTCGAGAATCCGGACCTGGAGTACCCAGATTTCTTATCCCCCGGACCTGTGCCACCAGCCAACAGAAGAGGCTGCCATTGTTGGCAGCCTCTTCCGTTGGCGGCATCTTGTAGAGGGTTTGCAATCATCAGGAGGCGCGCTTTATTGCGAGCCTTGCTTGATAATCTGTTCGGCAAAGTAGTTGCGAATCTTGGCTTCGTCGTGGAGCATCTCGAAATAGGCGGTCTGGAGCAGTTGCGCGTGGCTGTCGCGCAGACCCTGACGGATGACCTGCTGCACGCGCGGGTCGTTCAGTTCGCGCTGCCCGGCAGCATCCTTGGAGATCAGCTTGTAGATGGCGTAGCCGGCGGCGCGGCGTCCGGGAGCGGTGCTGTTGTAGACGGGAAGAACCTCCGTGATTTGTCCCGGCTTGAGCTTGCTGATGGCGTTGTAGACTTCCGGTTCGGTACGCAGTTGCGACTCTAATACGAAGCCCATGTCGCCGCCATTCGAGCTGGTGCTCGGATCCTCGGAGAAGTTCATGGCCACGGCGCCGAAGTCCTCGCCGTTCTCCAGCTTGCTATGGAGCGTGTCTATCTTCCTCTTCGCATCGGCGTCGCCGGAGGCCTTGTTGTTTTGCAGGTTGCCGGTCTGCTGCGCGGTTCCGCTGGTGACCAGGATCCGCGCCACGCCATACCGGGGCTCGATTAGATTGAACTCCGCCTTATGTGCCGAATAGAAAGCACTAATCTCGGCATCTGTAATATTAATCTTGGACTCGATCTCCTTGTTGAGCAGCTTGGTCTTGGTCAAATCGCGGCGCAGTTCGCGCTTGTAATCGTCCAGGGTGATGTTGTGCGCCTGGAGCTGCTTGTCGAACTCTTCCTGGGTGAGAGGCGCCTTCATCTCGGTCAGCTTGACATTCACGTCCTCATCGCTGGCGGCCAGGTTGAGCCTGCCCGCGCGCTGCCAGAGAATCTCATCTTCGATCATCTGTCTGAGAATATTGAGGCGGACAATGTCGGCCTGCTCGGCGGAGGGCTTTTGGGCATTGTCCACAAGATAGGCCTTGTAATACTTTTCCAACTCCGAGCGCTGAATATCCTTGCCGTTCACGGTCGCAACCACGTCCGCGGCAGGTGCGCGATGACATGCGCTCACCGCAGTCAAAAGGGCTCCCCCGCAAAGAACGAGTACAACGAAACGGAACGGCGTGCGGCAAAAAGCTATGGTTTGCAACTTAGTATCTCCTGGGGGGCGCAAAAGCCCCCGGCAATCAAGCATAAATCCCCAAGCCGGTCTGGGGATACGTTTTTCACAGCCCAACCGCCATTTGCTGCCTCCGACTGGCAGGAAGCGGCAAAAGCGAGCTGTGTGGAACTCCCGGCTACTGGACCGCCACCGCGGGCTGAGCTTGCGGTGGCAAGACCGTTGCAGGCGCTGCTGGCGCGGCCGCGGCTGGCGGCTCCACCCCAGCGGCGCGCAGGTCGCGGTCAATCACCATCCACAGCTGTGCCTGGGGAATCACGCCGTTGATGCGCTCGCCATCGACAAAGACGGCGGGCACTCCATCAATGTGAAGCGACTCGGCCTCCTTCATCGATGCGCGCACCTGGCTCTCATCCTGCCGCGCCAGACAGGCATCCAGACGCGAGGCGTCGAGCTTGCCCAGTGTGGCCTGCTGGCGGGCGATGCGGTTCAGAGTGTCGTAGCTTTTGGCCAGGTTGCGGTCTTCGCCGCTGACCTCCTGGCCGTGGGAGTGGATGTAATCGACGTATTCCCAGTAGACATCGGTACTTTGCGCGGCCAGGCAGTTGGCGTCCACGGCGGCGCGCATCGCCCAGGGGTGCATCTCCGGGGGCAGCGGGTAGTCTTTGTAGACGAAACGCACCTTGTCCTTGTAGTGATCCAGGGTCGCGGGAAAGAGCGTCCGGTGCATTTGGGCACAGTAAGGGCACTCAAGATCGTCGAAGCTGATGACGGTGACCTTGGCCGCGGGATTGCCGCGTATGGGCCGGTCGGCCAAATGAATCGAGAAGACAGGGTCGTTCAGCAGGTCAAACTTATCCAGGCGGGCCAGGGTCTTGCCGTCGGCCGAGATCAGAAAATCGATCACCGTTGGCGTGGCGCCGTGCGCCAGAGAGACGGGCAGCGTGTCATAGCCGGGTATCTGGCTTGGCTTGCGCGCGCCCAGGGTAACGGTATACTCCGGAGGAACGTTGTACTGGGCGCGGACCATGATCTCAATGCGGCGGTTCAGCATCTGGTCCGGCTGCGGGGCAGGCTGGGCTTTGCAGCCCATGGCCATGCCCAGCACGAGCAGGCCAGTCATCAATTGTATGCGGGTCAAAGGCAACTCCTCTTAAAAAGGATACTCCACAGGCCCTAGTAAGCCGGCGGCAGGGTGGGGTCGCGGAAGGCCGAATTGGAGCGGCGTATGTCGCCTACCGAGCCGAAGTTGGCCAGCGTAAAGCTGTAGAGCCACTGGGTCTCGTTGCGTACAGAACCCAGCTCGAAGCGCCGGTAACCGAAGCTGAGGCCGCAGCAGTTCCAGTTATAAACCGCCTGCGCCCCGGCGTATTGCAGCGTGTTGTGGTCATAGTCATAGCCGCCATTGGCAGCCAGGTTTAAGCCCTTGCCGCTGGGCTTCCCGATCGAAAGAAAAGGCTCCACCTGCTGACTCTTGATGGTCGTGGCCGCGCTGCCGTTCTCGTCGACGGCATTGAGCATCTCATGGCCCACGCCGACCGTGGTGCGTCCCCAACTGTATCCGGCATAAAGATTATCCGCGCCTAAGTCGCCGGCCTTAGGGTCGTAGTCCAGATCCCACTGAACGCGCAGGTTGTCGATAGCCTCGAAGCGCAGCCGCGAAGTGATGGGCGCCAGATTGCGCGGCGAGGTAAGAAAGGCGATCCCGCTCTGGTCCAGCGTGGCGTCGAAGACGTTGCGCCGGTTGTATATAAGCGCATTGCCGAAATGACGGTCGATAAAAAACTTCTGCGCAATCTGCCAACTGGCCCACTCGCGCATCCGCGATGGGCAGTCCTTTTCTGCCGTTTCGCCGTCCGTCCCGGTGCAGGGCTGATCGCCGATGGGGCGCATATAAAAGCGCTGGGTGAGCGAGAATCCCGTTTCGTTGGTGTTGGTGGCGATATCGCTGCTGTCAATCAACAGCACATTCCGCGCCTGTTCGCCGATGCCGGCTACATAGCGGTAGAAGATCTCGGGTTCGACGACGTGGCGCAGTTCGCGATTCCAGCGATCCAGAGAGAAATCCCGCTCGAAAGCCGGCGGCCGAAGGTCCACCGCGGCTTCCAGATCGGTCCGGTTGAGCGCATCGTGGCTGATCGTGGGAACGCCGCCGTTGGTGCCTTTCAGGTCGGGCGTCTGGCTGATGGTGTAGGCGGTCTCGCGCAGCGCGGCCTCGGCCAGCACACTCCAGCCGCCGCCGCTAAGCGGCAGCGCCAGATGCGGATAGAAGTCGATGCGGCCGGCGTTGCGGGCGTGGAAACTGCTCCCGATTGTGGCGCCTCCGGGCGAGATTGGTTCTCCGGGCTCGGAGCGGCCCAGATAGCCGAGCGACGACCCCAGGCCCCAGTAGAGCGGCGACGTGCCCAGTGGCCGGTCCAGTACGTCGAAGCGCAGGCTGGGCAGATGAAGAATCCTCGCCTGGTTGCCGTTGATCGAAGCCGTGCTGCTGCCGGTGGCGGTGCCGGCAAATGTCTGGAAGCGCTCCAGCGAGAGCGAGGGAATAAAGCCGTTATGTCCGTGGGTGAGCGAGACTCCGCTCTTCACCTCGGAGCTGACCGCCTGCCAGTAGTTGTCGTTGAAGACCAGCCGGTAGATGTAGCTGGACAGGAAATCGACGCTGCCGGCCAGCCGCGTTTCGGAGGTGATGTCCTTGCGGCCCAGGACGGCGATGTCCACGCCACCCTGGTTGGTGAGCACCATCTGACTCGGATCGGTTGCGCTGGGCAGCTCGATGCCGCGGTCCAGCAGGGCGTTCCAGCGAGCCGTCAGGTGGTCCAGCCCAAGGCCTTTGTAGCGGAAGTCGCCATTGGGCGCCCAGCCACGCTTGCTGTAGTACTCCGTGCCCACCAGCAGGTCCATGTTGCGGTTGATCGCCCAGTAGGCCTGCTCGCCAAAGGTGTAGCCCCGGATGGAGTTGTAGTTGCTGGGGAGGATGAGAATCAGCAATCCGCTCTCGCGGCCCGTATCGTCCGCCGGATGGCGCAGATAGGGCAGGTAAAAAATGGGTACGCCAAGAAACTTGAACCACGCATTGGTTGTGGAGGCCTTGTTGTCTTCGAGTTTGATGGCCCGGGAGATGATCTCCCAGTCCGGCTTGGGCAGACGGCAGTTGGTCATCGTGCCGTCGATAAGCCTGTAACGGCCTTCGCCTGTCTGTAGGACGACCCGCGCGGTAAACAGAAGCGGATTCGGCGTGGAATAGACCGTCGTGCGGCCCAGGTTGCGCACACCCTGCGAACCATGCACATTGAAAAAGCGAGCGGTGTGCATATTCAGCCGCATATCGCCGTGATCGGCGTAGATGAGAATATCGTTGGGACCGCCGGCGACTTGCAGATGGCCTTCCGCTTCCAGTTCCGAGGTGGACTGGTTGTAGACGACCTTGTCGGCGCGCAGAACGTAGTCGCGGTAGTGGACTTCTACCCTTCCGGCGCCGGTCCAGACGTTGCCTGCCCATGACTGGTGGTCGGCACTCAGCTCAACTGGATAGCCTGTTTCCGGTACAGCCTCCGGCTGGGCCACGGGCAGAATCTGCTGGCTGGGGTCGTCCGGCAGAGCGGACGAAGCGGGACTATCCAAGCCGGGCTCAGCAGTCTGAACGGCCTCCGGCGCAGCCGGGGGTGCCGCATTGGTCAACGCCTGCCCCCGCATTTGCAGGTGACAGAGGGCCAGCATCGTGATAAACACTAAACAGCGAGGACGCATCCCAGGGACCAAGGTCAGCATAGCAAAAATGGCTGCCATGGCATCCGATGCGCCGCGCGGCTCTGGCAGCAGGCAAAAATCGGTTGGTTTTAACCGCGCTCGGATCCACCGATCCGGGCTCTGTCTGTTTTCTTGCGTAACCTCCCTTCTCTTTTGAAATCAACGATCTTCAGGCTCGTTTTTCGCGGGCTCTGAGGACAGGAACCGTAGCCTTGGGCCGGGAAGATCGGCCCGAAGAGCGCGACAGAAGGGAAACTGGAGCCATGAGCACATCGCTTGTTCAGCCACACTCCGCCACCTCCTGGAAGCAGGAAGTGAACCTGCGCCTTGCCGCGCACAGAAGCCGCAGAGGCTTGTCCACGGCTCAGCCGCCCGCCCCCGCTCCCAGTTGGCCTAGACCCGGCAGCCGTGGCGCCCAAGTCGCTGCCCGCGTGGCGGCGCGCTATGCCCATGCCCCCAGCTACAGCCAGCTTCAGGCCACCGAAGATTACGCCGCGGATCAACTTCCCACGGTGAAGCATACGAGCTTTAGCCCATACGTAAGCCCGGCAAAATCATCGCGGGCTTTATCCCTTGAGGGATGTTTTTCGGAGTTTTCGCAGGCCATTTATCCGATTCCCACAGCCGTCGAGGACCATGCCCCCCCAGCCACTCCAGCGGGCTTGCCGGTGCTTCCCGTCGCCCCGCGGCCGTGGGAGCCCGAAGCTCTCCCGCTTGTGTCCCCCTCTGTGTCCGAACGGGAGCTGGCCGTCGTGCCGCCGCTGCCTGCGCCACACACCCTGCCGGTCTCACTGGAGGCCTGGGAGAGCGAATACTCACACATCCGCCCGGAGCCGGATCTGCGCATGCGCCCCATCGAGCCGAATTCACTCCCAGCCGCTGCCCCCGCTTCGCGGTATGAGGAGGGCTTTGCGTCTGCGGATGAAGACGGCTGGGAGCAGGATGAGCCAGCCGAATACTCCAGTGGCATTCTTGCGATGGATCCGGTCGAGCCGGAAGAGACCGTCCACGCCAACGTCATCAAGTTCCCCCGTGAGCTGGTCGCCGTCCGCAAGCTGCGTCCGCGGCGGGTCGAGAGGCCGTTTGCGCCCGAGAGCCTGGAGAGGCAGTTGAACATCTTCGAAGTAGACCCCGGCCCCCTCCTTGTGCAATCCGAAACAGCCCGGGCCGCGCACACCGCTGCCTGGCCGGAGCCTGCCTGGTCGGGCCTCAAACTGGAGGCTCAACCTCGCAACGAGCCTGAGTACGAGGAGGCGCCAGCCTCGGAGTCAGAGGTGCAACTGGCGCCCATCGGCCACCGGTTGATGGCGGCCCTGGTGGATGGCGCGATCATCGCTGCACTCTTCCTTGGGTCGGCTGTGGTGGCGGTGGCCGCCATCGCGACTCTGCCCGCGGTCCGGATCATGGAAATCTGCGCGCTTTTTGCCTTCCTGCTCGTCGCCATGGTCTACCAGACGCTCTTCCTCACCCTCGCCGAGGCCACGCCGGGCATGAGGGTCGCCGGTATCTCCCTCTGCACCTTCGACGGACAGATCCCCACTCCCGAGCAGTTGCGCAGCCGCCTGGGCGCGCTGCTCCTCTCCATCGTTCCCGTGGGCCTGGGCCTGGCTTGGGCGCTCTTTGACGAAGACCATCTCTGCTGGCACGACCGCCTCTCGCGGACGTACCTGCGCAAGGGCTGAGAGCGGCCTCGAAACCTGCTTGAGAATAGGCCATAGCTCACAACGACAACGCTGCCGGAAGGAATCCCGGCAGCGTGAAAGGGATGCGATTATCGATGCCGCTCTTGATTCCGGTAGGTCTCTGTGGCACAGTGGTGACATGGATAGGGGTTCTGTGCTTCAGACGTTGCGACAGCATGAGCCGGAGCTGCGGGCGGCCGGCATCCTGCACCTGCGTTTATTTGGCTCGGTTGCGCGCGGCGACTCTACAGCACACTCCGACGTGGACCTCATGGCCGATTTCGACCGCACAAAGCGTCTCACACTGTTTGACATGGCTCGGCTGGAAGGCCGGCTCAGCGACTTACTGGGTGGGAAAGTGGATCTTTCTCCCGCCGGGTCGATGAAAGAGCGAGTCCGGGCGCGTGCTTTGCGGGAGGCTGTTCATGCCTTTTGAGGATGCGAGATCTCACCTCGAAGACATCCTCGACAGCATTTATTCCATTCAGCAATTCGTCCGTGGCATGGACCGGGAGGCCTATTGCCGGGACGAAAAGACCCAAGCCGCAGTAGAGCGAAAGTTGCTCATCCTTAGCGAGGCGGCTATCCGGCTGAAGGATAGCGCGGAAGTTCTCTGCCCTGGGATTCCCTGGCGCGACATTCGCGGGAGCGGCAATTGGCTCCGCCATCAATACGACAGCGTGGATGTGGAAACTATATGGAACACAGTCCAGGATGGATTGCCGCCTCTGAAGGCTGCCGTTGAAAAGGCGCTTATATTGCCCGCGAATTAAAGCTGTTTCACCATGACAATGCAGTGGCATTCGTTCCCGGGTTTGAGCGGGCGAAGGGAGTGGAACTCCTCGACGCCGGTTTCGACGTAGCCGTGGCGGCGATAGATGGGTGGCAGTTCGGGGCGGAGGCTGAGGACAAGGATGTCAACGGCTTCGCATCCCTGATGGCGCAGATGCTCCTCGGCGGACGCCATGATACGCATTCCCAAGCCCCGGCTCTGGCGCGCGGGATCGACGGCCAGCTGGCCGATGTAGCCACGCTTGCCGCGCACCTCCGTATAGACACAGCCGAGAAGCTGTCCGTTGCCGTCTTCGGCGGCCAGGACAACACCCTTGCGCATCATCGCCGCCAGACGATCCTCGTCGGTGCGCGTTCCGGCAAAGAAGGTTTCAATGGAGTAGGCGGCGTTAATGAGAAGAATCAAATGCGGGCGGTCGACGTCGGTTGCCGGACGGATGCGCAAGGAAGAATAAGAATCGGAAGCGGGATGTTCGTTCTGGATCATGGTTCTCAAATAGTTTACAAGAGGCGCATTGACTCACCCGCCTCCGCGCCTTAGGCTCATAGCATGGAATTCAAGGTAAGCGAACTGGAACGGGAACCGATCGACTTTGACCTGCAAGTGGCGCCGGGAGCGGTCGATCTGGGCGAGGAGGCTGAGCAGCAGGGGCCGCTGGCCGCCAGTGGCCATGCCGAGGTGCTGCACGAACACCGTGGGCCGAGGGACATTGTGGCCGACATCCGGCTCCGCGGCAGCTTTGCCGGCCGCTTTCAGGTGCCCTGCGCGCGCTGCATCGAGCCGGTCGAGATTCCGCTGGCCGCCGATTATGACCTCATCTTCCGCCCCGCAGCCGCCGACGCCGATGCCCCGGAACGCTCCATTACGGCGCAGGAGACCGAAATCGGGTATTATTTAAGAGACAGTCTTTCGCTTGAGGATGTGCTGCGGGAGCAGGTGCTTTTGTCCCTGCCGGTCAAAACATTGTGCAAGCCCGACTGCAAGGGACTTTGCCCACGCTGCGGCGAAAACCGCAACATCCGGCCTTGCTCCTGCGATGCGGGTCCGAGCGACCCCCGCTGGGCAGCGCTGGCCGATCTTCGCAGCCGGATCGAGTCCACAGAGAATAGCCCCAAGAGAACTTGAGGGTGCTCGTCCGCGCCATTCAGTAGCCGGAAGTCACGGCTGATGACGGGTGAAGCGGGTTGAGAGACGAAAGGAATTGTGCAATGCCGAATCCCAAGAGGCGCCATTCGACGCGCCGTACAGCAATCCGCCGCTCGCACGACTTTCTCACCGCCGTAGGCGTCTCCGAGTGCCCCGCCTGCCACGAGAAGAAGCTGCCCCATCGCGCCTGCCCCAAGTGCGGCGAGTACAAGGGCCGCGCCGTGCTTGATGTCAAGGAAGAAGCCAAGTAGTCTTCGCTCCCATGCTCATCGATATTGCGCTTGACGCCGTTGGTACCGACAAAGCTCCGGAAGCGGAGATTCGCGGGGCGATCCTCGCCTGCAAGGCTCTGCCCGTGCGCGTCCACCTGGTGGGGCCGGAGCCGGAGCTGCGCGACCTGCTCGACGAGGCTCTGGGCAACGATGACCTGCCTATCGTCATCCACCATGCCTCGGAACGCATCGGCATGGAAGAGAAGGCGGCGCACGCGGTTCGCACCAAAAAAGACAGCTCGATTCGCGTGGGGCTCAAGCTGGTGCGCGATGGCTTTGCGGCCGGCTTTGTCACAGCCGGCAACACCGGCGCGGCCATGGCTACCGCCAAGATGGTGCTGGGCGCGCTGCCCGGCGTCGACCGCCCGGCTCTCGCCACTCCCATGCCCAGCTCCAAGGGCAATCCCTGCGTGCTGCTCGACGTGGGCGCCAACGTGGACTGCAAGGCCAACAACCTGGCGCAATTTGCCGTGATGGGCGAAATCTATGCCCGCTGTGTGCTCAAGATCGAATCGCCCCGCGTCGGCCTGCTCTCCGTTGGCGAGGAAGAATCCAAGGGCAACGACCTGACCCATGAGGCCTTTCCGCTGCTCAAGGCGCTGCCTTTCCGCTTTGTGGGAAATGTGGAAGGGCGCGACATCTTCAGCGGTTTGGCTGACGTGATTGTCTGCGACGGCTTTGTCGGCAACGTGGCGCTGAAGACCAGCGAGGGCGTGGGCCGCTTTGTGCGCGACGTGCTCCGTGAGTCGCTCACCCGTACCGTCACTGCCCAGGTGGGTGCGCTGCTCTCGCGCAAAGCCTTCAACGAATTCCGCCGCCGCCTGGATTATCGCGAGTACGGCGGCGCGCATCTGCTGGGCGTGCGCGGTGTCTGCATCATCGGCCATGGCTCCTCGAACGACCGAGCCATCTATAACGGCATTCGCGTGGCGTACGAGTCGGCCAAGGGGGGCACCATCCAGAGCATTGAAGCCGAGTTCGCCATCCGTCCCAAGATTGTAGCTCCCGTGTCCAACCCGGATGCAACTGCCGGCCCCGGCGTCCCCATCCAGTAAGGGCCTTATGCCTGTCGATTCAAGCCCATCCTTCGCGTTAGACCCGCATGTAATGACTCAGTTGGTCTGCCCGGCCTGCCTGGGCGCTCTTCGTCTGGAGGAGGGTAAGCTGCACTGCGCGGAGTGTGGCCGCGCCTATCCGATTGTGGATGGAATTCCGGTGCTGATCGCCGGGCGCGAGAATCCACCACTCTAGGAATTGTCGATTTCTAGTGCTTTCGCCATCTTCTCGGCGTAGATTCTCAGCCATTCTTCGGTGGGAACAAAGCGCCGGTTCTCCTCATCATCCGCCCACATCCACCATCCGCCGGCCATCTCGTGCAAATGCTTCAGGCGGATCAGGTCACTCTCCCGCATACCCCATCCGAAATCCAAGTTCCCGGTCGTCACGGCCTTCCAGAGCGTGAATTCCAGATCGTTCAACCATCCCGCGCACCAGTAGTCCTCGCTGATGTCCTCCATCATCCGAAGAAGCGTTTCCCGGATCAGTTCATCGTGGGTTGGGTGTTCTTAGCTCATGTATTGATTATCGGCGCTTTTCGGTTTATCAAGCGGACTGCCGCAAGAATTATGCGGCTACCGCCGGTGATAGAACGGCAGCACAATCATCAGGGCAAAGCCGATGGCCGCGGCCAGAGCCAGAAGCAGCAACCCATAAAGCAGCACGAGATTCGGACCTTTGCCTGGGTCTTCTTCGTGATCGTCGCCGGAGCGAGCGGGATCGTGTTCGCGCTCACTCATACTTCAGCGACTCCACCGGGTCCATCTGCGCGGCGCGGGTGGCGGGAATCGTGCCGAAGACCACGCCGACCAGCATCGCCGCGGCCAGCGCAATGGCGATCGACCAGCCGGAGACCGGCACTTCATAGCCGGTGAAGAAGCGGACGGCCAGCGGCACGGCCAATCCGGCGGCAGTGCCCACAAGCCCGCCGATCAGCGAGATGATGATTGCCTCGGCCAGAAACTGGTACTTGATCTCACGATAGGTGGCTCCCAACGCCTTGCGGATGCCGATCTCGCGGGTGCGGGCGCGCACCGTAGCCAGCATGATGTTCATGATGCCCACCCCGCCTACCGCCATCGTGACCGCGGCCACGGCCACCAGCAGCAGTGTCAGATACATCACGATCTTGTCGGCCATCACCAGCAGCTCCTTGAGCGTCTGCGCCTGGTAGACGGAGTTGGGGCGGTGGCGCGCGCGCACAATGCGCACGATCTCCCTGGCCGCGTCGGGAACCTCGTCCATGGTGCGCATGGAAAAGTAAATCTGGTTCACATTTTCCGTCCCGGTGAAGTAGCGGGCCACGCTAAAGGGAATCAGGATCGTCTGGTCTTCAATCTCCGATACGCCAAAGTCAGTCACGCTCTCCTTGAAGACGCCGATGATGGTGAAGGGAATGCCGCTGATCTCGAAGTTAGAGCCGACGGCCGCATCGTCGCTGCCGAAGCGATCGCGGGCAAACAGCTCGGTGACCACGGCGCATTTACAGTGAGCCGCGTCGTCGGTCTCGTCCAAAAAGCGGCCCACCGGCACCACCAGGTTGCGGATCTGCTGGTACTGCGGACTCACGCCCAGCACCAGCGTGTCCTTGTTGACGCCGCCGCCGAAGTTGATGCGGTCGTGCATGGTCAGAATGGGCGAGGAGTAGAGCACGCCGGGCAACTGCGCCAGCACCGCCTTCTCGTCGTCGCGGGTGAGGTAGTCGTCGTAGAGCACGCGCTCCGACGCGGTTGAGCCGCCGCCGGAATATTCCAGCTCGACCGAATTGGTCTCGACCTTCTGGATCTCCTCCATGATGAAGCGCTTGCCGGTCAGCCCGATGGTCACCACCAGGATCACCGAGGCGGTGCCGATCACCATGCCCAGCGCGGTCAGCGCAAAGCGCACCTTGTTGGAGCGGAAGCTGTCCATGGCCAGCCTCAGAATCTCGCTCAGCACCATGGTGTGGCGGGCGCTCAGCAGAATCTCCTGGAAAGCGTGATGGCGGGCCTGCTCGGTCTCGTGCATACCTACAGCTTACAGTGGTCAGTGAACAGCCGTCAGCTTTCAGCCATCAGCTCTCAGCTACAGGCTTGAGAGGCCACTTTGTCACCCCACAGATCGGTGTTCTGTGGTTGCCCGAATTTCTACCAACAATACACTGACGGCTGAAAGCTGATAGCTGAAAGCAGCTCCATAAAAACAACCCCGGTCGGAGCCGGGGTCGTCGAGCAATAAAAGCTGGAGCGGCTTACGCCTTGGCCACAACGCGGCCCACTTCTTTCAGGCGGGCAGCCTTGCCGCGCAGTTCGCGCAGATAGAAGAGCTTGGCGCGGCGCACCTTGTAGCTGCGAATCTTCTCGATCTTGTCGATGACCTTGGAGTTGAACGGGAAGATGCGCTCCACGCCCTGCCCAAAGCTCATCTTGCGCACGGTAAACGTGCCCTGCGGGCCTTTGTTGATGGCGATGACCAGGCCCTCGAAGGCCTGCAGGCGTTCCTTGTCGCCTTCTTTGATCTTCACTTGGACGCGAACCTGATCGCCAGGCACGAACTCGGGTAGGTCGGTGCGCTTGAGCTTGTCGGCCAGGCGCTGCATTACGGGATGAATGGACATTGTGTTTTCCTGCTGATGGACTCAGAACTTTCAGTTTATCAGAGAACTGCTTATCTCGCCTAATTCCATCAGCCCCGTCGCTTGCGCTATATTTTTCGTATGGATGAGAAACGCGAAATGCTGCGCCACACGCTGGCCACCGTTGCCTATCGAGCCGCCCGCGCCCTTGAAGGCGCGCCGGACCACTTTGCAGGGTTTACCGCCGCCGGCCGCCTGCCCGTGCAGATTCTGGCCCACATGGGCGACCTCTTTGACTGGGCACTGAGCATGGCCCTAGGACAGGAGCGCTGGCGCGACACTCAGCCACGTGCCTGGGCCGAGGAGAAGCAGCGCTTCTTCGAGTCGCTTCAGACCTTCGATGCCTTCCTGGCTACCGGCGGGCCACTGCAAGCCCCGGTCGAGCGGTTGTTCCAGGGGCCGGTAGCCGACGCGCTCACCCATGTGGGCCAGTTGGCCATGCTGCGCCGCCTCTCCGGCAGCCCCACGCACGGCGAGAATTTCTTCGTTGCCGACATCAAAGCCGGCCAGGTGGGCGCGGCTCAGCCCGCGCCGCGCAAAACGTTCTAGTCGCGCTAGGCGGCGCGTTTACTGGAAGGCCAGCGGCTGCCACGCCTCATCTTGTTTCAGTGCCAGTTGAATCGGCCTTGGCGGGCCCTGTGGCGGCACCGTCACCTCAATCCACAGCTCTTGGCCGGGCTGGAGCGGCATCGGGTCCGCGGCGTGCTCGGCAATGAAGAAGTCCACCGGCTCGACGACGCGCAGGGCGTCGCAGGAGGCTCCCGGCATCGCCATGACTTCCACGCCCTTCGAGGTGAGGTCGGCCTCCGGAATGCGGATCGCCAACAGCTTGTTGCCTTCCACCTTGAGCTTGGCGCGAAATTGAACGGCTCCTTGCCAGTTGACGTGGAAGCCGTTGGGCCTTGTGGTCCCGTCGGCGTTGCGCGGGAAGATGGCGTGCAGGGCGCTGGGCAGCGTGCTCTGGCAGCCGTCCACCGTCAGCCGCAGGCTCAAGTAGCGGCCGCGCATCACCATGTTTGGATCGTAGGCCGCCGTCCGTGTCCAGACGCGCGGGCAGGTCGAGCGCTGGTAAAGGTACTTGGCCGCAATCGACGAGACCAGCGCCAACTGAATCACCAGCAAAACGATGGAGGTTTTCGAGATTTTCATAGCGCCTCCCCGGTTTTATTGGCAGAAGCATCCGCTTTTCCCATGCCAGCGACAATTCTGCGGCGGGTTTTTTCCAGCGCCCATCCGCCGGCCAAAAACAGTATCCCCAGCCCGATCAGCCCCAGCGAGCGGTCCAGCTTGTCGAAGATGTCGCTGAAGTAGAACCAGATCACGGAAATGGCGAAGCCGATAATGCCCAGATTCACCAGAGCCTGCGAGGCCTGTCGCACCCCCCACCAGATGATGAAGATTGCGAAGGCGGTGACGAGAGCGTGGGCGGCGAGATTGGGTCCGTAATGCACATTAGAGCTGTGATAGCCTCCGTAGTTGTAATAATCTGTCCAGCTTCGCTGGCACAAAGGCAGGGCAATCGAGAAACAGATCGCGACCGCTACGGGAATCACGCTCTTGCGGAATTTGAAGACCGCGAACAACAGTGGAATAGCGGCAATGTCAATCCATCCCCATGTGCGGAGTCCGAGCGGCAGGAAGGTTTGGTCGCCCCATGAACTCCAACCCTCTAACAGACAGCATATTCCAACGATGGATGCAATCACCGCAACGGCAAAGAGAATGCCCCGCAGAAACTTGCGCTTCGAGCCGAGGAAGAACGTCAGGTAGAGCACCGCCCAGACGATCAGGAAGCGGCCCGCGTAGACGTTTTCGCCTATGTGGCCGTCGGCGTAATAGGAAAACTCCGAGAGAATCCACGCCGGGAAGAGCAGCAGGGTCAGCGTCTGCTGCGCCTCGTCGCGCAGCAGAATCCATCCGGCCATCGCGGCGATGGCCCACATCAGCACCGCCGCCGGCCAGTGCTCCTGAATGTTGAAGATCTGCCCGACCAGGAAGATGGCCGCTCCGGTCGAAAGCGTTCCCACGGCGTGCAGCGCCGTCGAAAGCCCATGGAAGCGCTCGCGCGCCCAGCCGCCGCCCAGGTGGAAGACACTCACCATGGCGAGCACCACGGCCAGCCGCGCGCCGGGGCCGATCTGGTCCCAATGAGCGGAGACAAAGAGCGCCACGCCACAGGCCAGCAGGATCGCTCCCAGAATCAGCACTACGATCACCTGCCAGCGCAAGCCGGCGGGCTTTTTCTGTTCGTTTTCATAGGCGCGGATGCGGCGCGCCATCTCCGCATCCAGGAGGCCGGCCGATTGCCAGCGGGTTAAATGCGATTCAAAGTCTGCCATAAACTGTCCGCCAACAGTAAAACACATCCAGGCCGCTTCGGGCGCGGAATTTTCTGCCTATATCATCGATGTATGCACTTCAAGATCATCACCATCTTCCCGGAGTTTTTCACGAGCTTTTTCGAGAATGGGATTCTGCGCCGCGCGCTGGCCGAGGGGCTGGTGACCGTTGAGGTGCACGACCTGCGCGCCTTCACCCATGACCGCCATCGCACCGTGGACGACCGCCCCTTTGGCGGCGGCGAGGGGATGGTCTTGAAGCCGGAGCCGCTCGCCGAGGCGCTGGCGTCGCTTGGGATTGCGCCGAAGGCGGAGCGCCATGCGTCGAATGCCGCGCAAGCGGGCCCACCTCGCGTGGTTCTGCTCTCCGCGCAGGGCCGTCCCTTCACCCAGGCGATGGCGCGGGAGATGGCCGCATCCGAGCGCGTGGTGCTGATCTGCGGACGCTACGAGGGCGTGGATGAGCGTATCAACCAGCTCTATTGCGACACGGAGCTTTCCATCGGCGACTATGTGCTGAGCGGGGGCGAACTGGCCGCCGCCGTGGTGGTAGACGCAACGATGCGCCTGCTGCCCGGTGTGCTGGGCAACGAGGCGTCCAGCGAGTTCGAGAGCTTTGGCGTGGCTGATGCGGAGATTACCGCTGACGAAGAGGGCGTTCCGCGTTCGCAGCACGGGGCCGGGGGGCTGTTGGATTATCCGCATTACACCCGCCCGGCGGAGTTTGGCGGCCTGCGTGTGCCGGAGACGCTGCTCAATGGCGACCACGCCGGAATTCGCCGCTGGCGGCGCGAGCAGCAGTTGCGCAAGACCCTCGCCAACCGCCCGGATTTGCTGGAGGGGGCCGTCCTGAGCAAAGAAGATCAGAGATTGCTGGAGGCGATCCGGCTGGAAGCGCAATGATCGAAGTGGGCGAACAATAGAGGCTACAAGTGCTATCCTGCAAGGCAGCAATTTCCTGCTTCGGAAAGTTCGGGGAATCTATGGATTTCGATTATGTTGTTTTGCCGGCCATCCTATTAGTGGTTGGCGTTTTGGTGATTTGGTTGAGCGTTCGCCGCTTTCGTTCGCTCTCCACCAGGAGTTACCGCACGTGGCGGAAGGTTGTCGAGCGCATTGCTTTATCAGTCGTGGTTCTATTAGCCGCATTTGTAGCAGGAAGCAGCACTTACAACGCGATCGCCCTTCACTATTTCTGGGCGCACAATCAGCCTCCCGGTGATTTCTACTCCGTCAATGGCCACAGGATGCACATTATTTGCACGGGGAATGGCTCGCCCACCATCGTACTGGAATCGGGTTTAGGAAACGACGCGTTGACCTGGGGAGGGGTCCAGCCGGTGCTCTCCAACACCACTCGCGTCTGCTCGTATGACCGCGCCGGATTTGGCTGGAGCGACGCGTTGCCGGCTCCTCGCGACTCCGACCATATCGCCGCCGAGTTGCACGAACTTCTGCTACAGGCCAAAGTCACCGGCCCCATCGTGCTGATGGGACATTCCATCGGTGGAATGTATGAGCGTGATTACGCCACACGCTATCCGGCGGATATTGTTGGGATCGTCTTTGAGGATAGTTCCACGCCTTTGCAGGACGAGAACCCAGTGGTGAAGGCCTCCTCAGGCAAGGCGCCACCAACTTGGGTGTTGGAGCTGCTGGCAAAGCCCGCAATGAGTTTTGGAGTTCCGCGCCTCCTTGGAATGTGTTCGCAATCCATCAAAGGCTTTGACGCGCACGCAGCGAAATTGCAGGCTGAGGATATCTGTCATACAAATGTCAGCCCGATGTTTGACGCGATGGATAGCATCAATCAATCCGGCCAGGAGACCGTGCATACCGGACCCTACGGCGCGCTGCCGATTCTCATCATCTCGGAGGATCCCGCCCAAGTAGCTGCAGCCTCATCGACAGAAATGGTGAACGTCTGGAACGGGATGCAGGAAGATCTTAAGAAACTCTCCACGCGCAGCCGCAGAATCATCGCCAAAGGCAGCACCCACTATATTCACATTGACCGCTACGATTTGATCGAGAAAGAGGTGCCGCTCTTCATCGAGCAGATTCGCGGCACAGCGCCGCAGCCCACGAACTGGGGCTCAACGGTTACGGAATAGGCTGGATTTTTGGCGCGATTGAAAATGGTTTGTGGCCTGGCTTATTCGCGGGAAGATTTTTCTGGAAGATTCAAGTCGATCAATCCTTCGGGCAGCGCCATCTCCACTCGCCTTGCTGCCAGGTCGATCTTGCGCAGGTAGCTTTTGGCGAAGGGGATGAGCACCTCGCCTGACGCGCCGTAGACCACCAGCAGCGCCACAGGACCCGCCGTCCGGTCCACATTCGCGATTTCGCCGACGGCGACCGGATTCGCTCCGGCAACGTCGATCAGCGCACAGCCGATCAGGTCGCCGATGTAGACTTCATCCTCACCCAGCTCGGCCCGCTCGGCGCGGGGGATGGCCACGATCAGCCGGTTCAGCGTCTCGGCCTCCGAGATCGAATCCACCCCAGCAAAGTGCAACACGATGCCGCCCTTGTGCAGCCAGTGGGCGCTGAGTTCCACTTCGCGCGGAAGCTCGACGGCTGTCTTGGGCCTAGGTGTTTTTGAAGCGGAAGAGTCGCCCAACAGCCAGAGCCGCCTGCGTTCAGCAAATTTTTCAGGAAAATCGGTGAGAAGCTCGGCGAAGACCTCGCCTTTGCGGCCTTGCGGATGGCGAATCCGCGCTAGCCAAACCCAGTCCTCAGGCATAGGCGCCTCTGTCGGCTGAGCGGGGCCGGACCCGGAGGCAGCGCCCATCTCAGAGCTCGTCTTCTTCCAGAATGTCGAGCGTATAGCGGTGATGCAGCTTCATGCTGACGGCGCCCAGAATCGTGCGTACTGAGCGGGCGGTGCGTCCCTGCTTGCCGATCACCTTTCCCACGTCCGTCGGCGCCACGCGGAGCTTGAGTACAGTGCTCTCCTCGCGGCCCACGCTCTCCACTTCAACGGCTGCCGGTTCATCCACCAGTGCCCGCGCAATCTCGCGAACCAGTTCTTCTACTTCAACCATAGCGTTTTGCGTCATGCTCCTGCCCCTGACCGAATACGTTCAGGAATTGGCGACAAGAATGAACGATTCGGATCGGTGCGCGCAGATTAACAGCCCGCACACATCGTCAGCAACTACGGTGCGCGCCGGCTGTAAGGCCCGCACGCACGTTCCGGGGGAGGAGAAAAATCAAGCCGCGGCCGGCTCGGCAACCGGGGCGGGGTTCTTAGCCACCAGCTTGGCCACAATCGGCGTCATTTGCGCACCCATACTGCGCCAGTAGGCAACCCGCTCGTGCTTCAGATCGACTGTAGCCGGCTCGGTGCGAGGGTTGTAAGTGCCGACGACCTCGATGGAACGGCCATTGCGGGCGCGGTCCTTCTCGATGACCACGATGCGGTAGCTGGGCTGCTTGGGGGCGCCAAATCGCGCCAAACGAATCATTACCACGGGATACGGTTCCTTTCGACTACTGATACTCTGTTGTGGTTCTTTCCACCCCACGGACGTGGACCTATCCGCGGGGACCCCGGATTGGGGGTCTTTCGGGTTGACTCGGACTTGTCTGGCCAGTTGAGGCCCAGACGGACGCGTCCGACTGATCACCCCACGAACGAAGACCTGTTCGCGGGGACCCCGTCGCGCAAGACACAACACCTAAGTATCGCCGAAAACAGGCCTGTGAAGCAAATCAGCCTTCCCGCCGCCGATCACAGTAACCCCTACATCGGCCATCGCGTTACCATAAACAATAAACCGGCGGTTCTTCCCAACCTCCGCCACGGAGCGCGCACATGGTTCGTGAGTACTACAAGGGCTATTCCAGCCGACTGGGCCGGGAGATGGAAGCGCTCATCTTCGGACACGCGGGCCTGCCTGTTTTAGTCTTCCCCACCTCCTGCGGACGCTTCTTCGACTTTGAAGACCGTGGCATGGTCGCCGCTCTCGCCGGCAAAATCGACGCCGGCCAGCTCCAGCTCATCTGCGTCGACTCGGTGGACGCGGAGAGCTGGTACAACCGGACACACGCCCCGCGATGGCGCATCACTCGCCATCTGCGCTACGAGGAGTACCTGCTCCACGAACTGCTCCCGCTGATCCGCCGGCGGAATCCCGACCCGCGCCTGCTCTCCCTGGGTTGCAGCTTCGGTGGCTATCACGCGGTCAACATCGCCCTACGCCATCCCGACGTCTTCACCGGCTTCCTCTCGCTCTCCGGCGCATTCGACCTGAAGAGCTTTCTCGGCGGCTACTACGACCTGGAGTGCTACTACAACCTGCCCACGCACTACCTGCCTAACCTGACCGACCCCTGGTACCTCGACCGCTTCCGCCAGAACCGCTACGTGCTGGCTACCGGCCAGGACGACCAGTGCCTCGCGCAAAACCAGGTTCTCGACCGCATCCTCAGCGACCTCCAAATTCCCCACCAGCTCCACATCTGGGACGAAAAAAACTCCCACGACTGGCCCACATGGCAGCGCATGGTGCGGGAGTATCTGTGACAGGGAACAGGGAATTCAATGCCTGCGCGAGACAATTTGATATAACACTGGATATGGGAGGCTAACTCGATGAGCGAACTCAACCCTTATGCCCGCTTTCTGGACGGTCGCCCGCTCGAGGCAATTCTAGCCGAGACGGGTGTGCGGCTTTCCTCGCTGCTTGCAGTCATTGGCCCGGAGAAGGCTTCCGTCCCGCCTGCTCCCGGCAAATGGAGCCCGGCGGAGATTGTCTGTCACCTGGCTGACAGTGAGCTGGTCTTTGCCTTCCGGCTGCGCCAGACGCTGGCCGAGGATGCGCCGGTGATCCAGCCCTTTGACCAGGATAAGTGGGCCGCAACCTACCCCGGTGTCTCTACGGGGCAGGCGCTTCAACTCTTCAATGCAGCACGCCAATGGAACCTGCGCCTCATTGTCTCAGCCCTTCCGGCGGCGGCGGCCAGGCCGGTCACGCACCCTGAGCGGGGCACGATGACCTTCCAGACTCTCGTCGAGACGATGGCCGGACACGATCTCAATCACCTGGGACAGTTGCAGAGGCTGTGTTAGTCTTTGATCTTTTTCAGCAGCCAAGTCATGTTTTTACCCAGGGTTTTCATTGTCCGCATACCTTCCTCGTCCCGTTCCACATCGCCGATCTCGCGGCCGATTCCTACGTTCCAATACGACGAGCCCGGCACTATCATTTCGCTGAAGAAAAAGAAGTGGTTCAAGGCATCAAAAGCAGGAATCGCTCCCGCCCTGCGCACTGCGACAACGGCAGCGCCCACCTTGCGGCGAAAAAAGTTGCCGTTCGCTCTGGAAACATAGCAAGCACGATCCATCAGCGCCGAAATCTCCGGCGTGATGTTGGCGAAATAGGTAGGCGAGCCGAGAAGAATGCCGTCGGCTTGCTCCATTTTTTCGATCAGCGCATTGCCGTCGTCGTTCTTCTGCCCGCAGCGGCGGTCCTTGTTTCTGGCGCACTCGCTGCACGCCCGGCAGCCGTGAATCTTGAGGCCGCTCAGTTCAATCAGTTCGGTCTCAATGCCTTCGCTTTCCAGCTCCTGCAAAACCGTGCGCAGCAGGATGGCCGTGTTCCCTCCTTTGCGCGCGCTGCCGTTGAATGCCACTACCTTGATCGTGCTCATCTGTCTCTCTCTCCTGACTCCCAAATTCCCAACCCTCTATTGTGCATCTTCCGCGCGGGCGCTTGCCATGAGCGCGGTCCTGCGCCACTCTGTTTCCTACCCGCCGCCGTGTGGAAAGCCTGTGAGCAGACACAGGAGCTCTTGCGTCATTTGCAGTGAGAACGGGTTGGACGGAGGAATAATGCAGAATCTCTCTCTTTGGATGCGGAATGGGTTGATGTTGGCGGGTGTGCTGGCATTGGGGTACTGGCTCGGAACTGGAGGCACGGCGAAGGCATCGAGCTCTTCCGCGAGTACAGGCGATGTGCAGTTTCAACTTGCTGGCGTGAATGTGAATAGTTCGCTGCTGGTCTACCAGCCGGGAACCAGGACTCTGTACGTCTACCAGGGCGCTACAACGGGGAATTCGTATCTGCAATGCAGCTTCAAGTTTCAGCTTGGCACGCCAGGGGGTGCGATCCAGCGTCTGCCGTGCCCGGTACCGGCGCTCCTGCCGTAGAGGCCGCGTTCCTTTCATCCGATCCAACTGTGGCTTCGCCAAATGATTCTCGACGCGGGAACCATTTTGCCGGACTTGGGGTCTAAAGGTATAGAGTTTCTTGTTGGTTGTCCAAGGAGGCTTTGTGCGCCGTTCTATCGCTCTCTCTTGCCTGCTAGTCCTTGCAGTTACATCAGCACTCACAGTTACACTTTTTGCGCAATCTCCGACTTCGTCCCAAGCCAAAGCGAAGCTGGCCTCCGCGCCCGCTACAGCTACGATTCCTGCTGTAGTGAAAGATCTTCCCGTCCGCAAGGTCGTCCTCTACAAGAACGGCGTGGGCTACTTCGAGCACGCCGGCACGGTCACCGGCAATCAGCGCGTGGCCATCGACTTCACCTCGCCGCAGTTGAACGACGTGCTGCAATCGCTCACCGTCCTTGACGAGGGTGGCGGGCGCGTCGCCGGGGTCAACTACAACTCGACGACTCCGCTCGCCGAGCAGCTTAAATCGCTCTCGCTGGGCATGACCGACGACCCCACTTCCACGGAGTTGTTTCAAGCCTTGCGCGGCCAGCGTGTCGAGGTGACCGGCGCCGCGGGCGGGCCGATCACCGGCCGCTTGCTCTCCATCGAGTCGCGAACCGAAAAGATGGGCGGCGACGACTCTGCCGCGACCATCGAAAAATTCTATCTCTCGGTGATTGCGACTACAGGCGCGGTGCGGGTGATCGAGCTGACGCCCGCGCTGAGCGTGCGCCCGCTCGACGCCAATCTGCAAGGCCAGCTTGATCGCTACTTAGAGCTGCTTTCGACCACCCACGCCAACGGCCTGCGTCACCTGACGCTCGACGCGCTTGGGGTAGGCCAGCGCGAGTTGCGCGTCAGTTACATCAGCGAGGTCCCGGTCTGGAAGTCCACCTATCGCATCGTCTTCCCGCGCACGCCCAACGGCAGCGCCACCATGCAGGGCTGGGCGGTCGTCGATAACACCGTGGGCGCGGACTGGGAGAATGTGCAGTTGTCGCTGGTGGCTGGAGCGCCGCAGAGCTTCATCCAGCCGCTCTCGCAGCCGCTCTACATGAAGCGGGTGGAGATTCCGATTGCCACCGAGGCGGAACTGACGCCGCAGACGCATGAGGCGGCGGAGAACAGGAACTTTGCAGCCTTGGCCTCATTGGGGCAGGGCGTTAGCTCCGCCCTTCCGGTGTCGAGCCGCATTCCGAGCAATATTATGATGGCTCGGCAGAAGGCGGCTGCTCCCTCAGGCGGCTTTGGCGTAGCGGGATCAGATTTTGGAGCCTCGTCCAATAGCGCCAATACTGCGGTTGGCTCTGGCATCGGTCCTGGTTATGGCGCTGGTATGGGCCCCAGCGTAGACCGCGCCAGCGATGCCTACAAAGAGGGCGACGTTACCACCAACGCCTTCGACGATTTTTTCGAGTACGCGCTGACGCAGCCGGTCACGATCCACAAAAACGAATCGGCGATGGTGCCCATCCTGCAACAGGAGCTTCCCGCCGAGCACGTTACGCTGTGGAGCGAGAAGGAGCCGACGCCGCTGCGCGCGGTGTGGCTGGAGAACAAATCCAAGCTCACGCTCGACTCTGGCAGCTTCTCGATTTTTGAGTCCGGCGAGTGTGCCGGCGAGGGCCTGCTCGATCCGATTCATCCCGGCGAGCATCGGCTGCTCTCCTACGCCGCCGATCAGGCGGTGCGCGTGAAGGTTACGGACAGCAGCGCTCTGCGCACGCTGCATCATGTGCAGATCAGCAAGGGCGTGATCGTCGAGACGTATATGGACGTGGCCTCCAAGAGCTACACGGCGATCAACTCCTCGGATGGCACTCGCGACGTGCTGATCGAGCATCCACGCCGCACCAACGGCTGGGAGCTGGACGGCGAGTTGAAAGCCGCCGAGAGCACGCCGAGCCTCTATCGCTTCCGCCTGCCGGTCCCCGCTCATACGACCGCCAAGCTGGAAGTGCGAGAGCGCGGCCCGGAGAAGACCTCGGTTGAATTAACCTCGGCCTATGACGAGTCGGTCTATCTGCTTGACCTGGTCAAGCGCGTTCCTGATGCGCTCGACAAGCTGAAGCCGGTGATCGATGCGCAAACTGCCCTCGCCGATATCGACCACCGCATTCAGGAATCCAAGCAGACGGAAGAGACAGCTTCTGCCGACGAAGCCCGTGACCGCGACAACCTGACCGCGCTCAAGGGCAACGACGCCGCCAAACGCTTCGTCGAAGAGCTAAATCGCGCCGAAGACCTGCTGCAATCCACCCGCAAGCAGACCGCCGACCTGGAGCAGCAGAAAAAGGCCGCCGTCGATAAGCTGAATGCCTTGATCTCGCAGATCAGCTTCGACTGGGATGTGAAGGCGAAGTAAGGGACATGGAATATTTCCTTAGTCCCTATCCGAACAGATCCTTCATCTTCTCAATCAAACTCGGCGAGGCGGGCTTGTTATCGACGGCCATGGACTCGGCCAGCTGGCTGACTAGTTCGCGCTGGGCGCGGTTGAGTTTGCGGGGAATCTCGACCATCACCTTGACGATCAGGTCGCCGTTGCCCTTGCCGTTGAGAATCGGGACGCCGCGTCCGCGCACGCGCAGCTCGCGCCCGCTCTGCGTGCCCTCAGGAATCCTGAGGGTGACCGGACCGTCGATGGCGGCAATCTCGATCTCCGCTCCCAGAGCGGCCTGGGGAAAGCTGATGGGGATGACGCAATGCAGGTTGTGCCCGTCGCGCTCAAAAAACTCATGGGGGCGTATGGCTAGCACCACGTAGAGGTCGCCTTTGGCAGCGCCGGCGCGTCCGGCGTCGCCTTCGCCGCTGTAACGGATGCGGGTTCCACTCTCGACGCCCGGCGGCACCTTGACGTTGAGCTTGATTTCCTTGATCACGCGGGTTTCGCCGCGGCAGGTGAGGCAGGGATCGGCGATCACCTGGCCGGTTCCGCCACATGCGCCGCAGGCGCGGGCCACGCTGAAAAAGCCCTGCTGGTAGCGAACCTGGCCGCGGCCCTGACATTGGGCGCAGGTCTTGGGTCCGCGGCCTGAGGCGCTGCCGCTGCCGTGGCATGCGTCGCAAGTATCCCGTCGTCGAATCTTCACCTCGGTCTCGGTGCCGAAGATGGCGGCCTCGAAGTCCACCGTCAGGTCGAAGCGCAGGTCGTCGCCACGCTGTTGCCGGCTGGCGCGGTGCTGCTGCTGCCCGCCCACGTTGAACATTTCCCCGAAGAGGTCGCCGAAGAGGTCGCCGATATCAACGCCGCCGCCGAAGGGGTTGCCGCCAAAGCCCGGTCCGCCGCCGCTGACGCCGGCATGGCCAAAGCGGTCGTAGGCGGCGCGCTTGTCGGCGTCGCTCAGCACCTGGTAGGCTTCGCTGGCCTGCTTGAAGCGCTCCTCGGCGGCATGGTCGCCGGGGTTGCGGTCAGGATGGTGCTGCATCGCCAGCTTGCGATAGGCGCTCTTCAACTCCTGGTCGCTTACATCGCGCGCGACGCCCAGTACTTCGTAATAGTCTGCTTTGCTCACTCTGGTATTTAATCCTATTCGCTAATCTGTTTGGGGTTTGAAACCACGCGCACCAGCGCCGGCCTCAACAGCCTATCGCGCAACTTGTAGCCGCGGCGAATCTCCTCGGCGACGTGCTGATCGGGCAGGTCGGCGCGCTCGACCGAGCCCAGCGCCTCATGTTGGCGCGGGTCGAACTCCTCGCCCAGCGCCGGAATCGCCGTCACCTGCAACTGCCGCAGTACATCTTCCATCTGCTTCACAATCAACTCGACGCCGGAGCGCAACTGCGCGGCCGTGGCGCTGGCCTTCAACGCCATCTCGAAATGGTCCATCACCGGCAGAAACTTCTCGATCACATTCGCAGTGGCATAATCGCGGTCGGCGATTCGCTCGCGCTCGCCCCGCTTGCGGGCGTTCTCGAACTCGGCTTGCAGGCGAGCCAGCCGGTCGAGCAGTTGGTCGCGCTCGGCCTTGAGCTGATCGAATTCCGCGCGGCTCACCGGCGGCTCCTGAACCTGCTCCGGGTAGGCGGACTGCTCCGGCTCGCCGGAGGCTTCACTCACCGGTTCTTCCGCCGAGGCAGCCTGTTCGCCCTTCATCTTCTCCAGCAGTCGCAATTCTTTCTTCTCTTCTGGCATACTTCTATGCATTCTCCGCAAATTTCCTCGCATCTGTTTCCATGATAATTCGCGCGGCGTTTACCGGCCTCTCGTTTGCTTGCCGGGTGCGGCTCGCGCTCCGTTCAGGGCCCTTTACACGCGTAAGCCCTCGTCGGTGGGAACTTCCAGCAGGCGCTCAGAGAGGCGCGCAATGTAGCGCACCGCCTGGATCATCTCCTGGTACTGGATGCGGGTGGGCGCAATCACGGCCACCGTGCCCCGGTTGGCGCCACCCAGCCGCGCCGGCGCGCCGATCAGCACCAGATCCTGCATGGCACGCGAAATCTCATCCTGTCCCATCAGGTCCAGGCCTATCACCACTCGCACCTCCTGCTGGCGTCCGTCCACGTAGGCGGTCAGCAGCTCCACCAGCCGCTGTTTGGTTTCCAGGGCGAGGAGCATCTGGCGCAGCCGCTCGCGATCCGCCTCGACGGCGATCAGGTTGGCCATGCCGTCCACAAAAATCGCCGGTCCGGCCTCGCCCGCGGCCAGCGCGCCCTTGCGGCAAAGTTCCTCAACCGCGGCCAGCATCTGGTGATAAGCGGCCTGCTCCAGCTCCACGCGGCGCGCAACTTCGGCGCGAATGCGCTCGATGGGCCAGCCGCGAAAGTTCTCGTTCAGGTAGCGCGCCGCCGTCTCCAGTTCCAGGTGCGTCAACTCGCGGTCCAGCACCAGCACGCGATCCTGTACCGCGCCCGCCTCGGTGACCAGCACTGCCAGCACACGGCCCACCGAGAGCCGCGAAAAGTGAATGTGCTCCAGCACCTGGCCGGCCGTCGAGCAGGCCAGCGCCACGCCCAGTCCGCTTGATAGCAGCGCCAGCACATGCGAGGTGCGCTCCAGATAGTCGTTGCTGCTGGTCACGCCGCTGAAGCTCTCCTCAATCTGTCCGCGCCGCGCTTCGCTCATCGGTCCCAGCGCTCCCTGCGGCAGCGCGGCCATCCCACCCGGCTGGGTGATCTGTTCCACGTAATAGCGGAAGGCCGCGGCGGTCGGCACTCGGCCGGCCGAGGTGTGCGGCTGCTCCAGCAGGCCGGTCTCGCCCAGCGTGGCCATCACGTTGCGGATGGTGGCCGAACTCAAGCCTTCCTGATTGTAAAAATAACGGGCGACCGCCTGCGAAGCCACCGGTTCGCCGGTGGCGATGTACTGCTCGATGATGGCCGTAAGCACCAGCCGCTCTCGCGGACTGACGCGCGTATCCGGCATCTTCCCCGCTCTCTGTCCGGGCTCAAACGCGGTGATGCCCGCGACCCGGATGAAACCGCTCAACTCTTGATTTTTCTACCACTTATACAAGAATAAACGCGAGTCTTTCCTCTCTAATTCTAGGCAGTGGCAAGGGCGCTGTCAACCGCAACCGGTCTGCTTTATCAAGATCGAACTCTGATTCATTTCCAATGCCGCAACCTTTACCGGCGCACCGGGTCAAAGACAGTATCGCCTCCTGCGATCATTTTGCGCCGGATACAATTCATCCAAGAGGATCTGCCTTCATGCTATTCGCACGACGCTTCTTCCCGCTCGCGGCTCTTCTATTGCCTCTTTTACCAGCGCTTCCAGTGCGGGCGCAACAGCCGGCCGCCAAGCCTCTGCCGGATATTCATCAGCTGATGAAAGAGGTTGACGAGCATCAGAAGCAGCTCGACAAGGTGCGCGAGAATTACACCTACACCGCGTCGCAGACCACGGAAGATATCGACGCCAAAGGCCATGTGACCAAGACGGAGACGCGCGAGGTTGAGATATTCTTCGTCAACGGCCACGAGATCTTCCGGCGGGTAAAGAAGGATGGCAAGCCGCTGGACGAGAGCGAGCAGCAGAAGGAGACCGAGCGCGTCACCAAGGCCGTGGAGAAGGCGCAGCAGCCGGAGACAAAAAAGCAGGAAGAACACGAGATCACGCTGCGCGATGTTCTGGAGGTGATGGATGTCCGCAACCCGCGACGCGAACTATATCGTGGCAGGCCGACGATTGTCTTTGATTTTGTAGGACGCAAGGACGCCAAGACGCACGGCATGGCCGAGGATGTCTCCAAGAAGCTGCAAGGGACGCTCTGGGTGGATGAGGCCGACCGCGAAGTGGCTCATCTGGACGTCACCTTCAACGACAACTTTCGCGTCGCTGGAGGCATCGTCGCCAACATCGAAAAGGGCTCCAACATCCACTTCGACCAGGCGCCGGTGAATGGCGAAATCTGGTTCCCCACCGGCGGCGAGGGAACCGTTGCGCTACGCCTTTTCCTGATCAAGGGGATTCGTCAGCATTACACTGAGCGCGACTATGGCTTCCAGCGCTTCCATGTGGAGGCCGAGCAGGGCAAGGAATCCAGGGTCGTGCTGGAGAAGAAGCCTTAGTCAATCTGCCCCGCGCAACGCCGCTTCCGGTACAGTGTAAGATATGTTCGCGCGTAAACTCTCCATTCAGCGCATCGACGCGGCCGGCCTCCGCCACGCCTGCCCCATCGGCTGGATTGACAACTTCGCCATGCGCAACTTCACCAACGATGCGGTCTTCGACGACACGCTACCCATCGCCGACGGAGTGCTCGAAGCCGGGACGCGCGTTCCTCTCGCCCACCTCCAGCCGGCCATGGAAGACTGGTTTCGCCGCAAGGGCTACCTGAAGCCCGGCGAGCTGCTCGAAGTGGCGGAGATGCACACACCGCCGCTGCAATGATCTACGATAATCCGGTGACCACTCCTGCCCACCACGATCCCACGCTTCTCGTCCACGGCGGTGCCTGGGCCATTCCCGCCGACGCCGCTGCCGCCCATCAGGCGGGAGTCCGCAACGCCCTGGAAACTGGCTACGGCGTACTCCAGCGCGGCGGATCGGCTCTCGATGCCGTCGAAGCCGCCGTCACCGTCCTCGAAGACGATCCTGCCTTCGATGCCGGCCGGGGCAGCTTTCTTACCTCAGACGGCCGTGTCCAGCTCGACGCCCTGCTGATGGACGGCGGGCGCATGAAGGCCGGCGGCGTGGCCTGCGTCGAGCGCCTTCGCAACCCCATTCAGGCTGCCCGGCTGGTGCTGGAAAAAAGTCCTCACGTCTACTTCGTCGGCCAAGGCGCGGAGCAATTCGCCCATGCGCACGGCATGGCGCTCATCGACAACTCCGAGTTGGTTCTCGACCGCGAACGCGAGCGCCTCGCCCAGGCCCAGGCCCGCCAGGCCGCCGGACTCGCCGACCTGTCCTTCTCCGGCCCCGAAGCCTCCATGCACCCCGTCCTCCACGACGATAAAAGCCCCGAAACGGCCTTCCCTAGCAATGAATCCCGTAGCGGGTCCGAGGACTCGTTGACTCGTGCCGAAGACGTCCCGCCGTCCGCGAAGGACCATGATACCGTCGGCGCAGTCGCCCTTGACGCCCACGGCAACCTCGCCGCCGCCACCTCCACCGGCGGAACCCTCAACAAGACTCCCGGCCGTGTCGGCGACTCCTCGCTGATCGGTTGCGGCTGCTACGCCGACAATCTCTCCGCCGCCGTCTCCCTCACCGGTTGGGGCGAACCCATCATGAAGCTGGTCCTGGGCAAGTGGGCCACCGACCGCGTCGCCTCGGGCACAGCCCCTGAGATCGCCGCACAGGAGGCCATCGCCTACCTCTACAACCGTCTCGGCGGCCATGGCGGCATCATCCTTCTAGGCCCCGACGGCCGCTTCGGCCTAGCCCACAACACCTCCGCGATGGCCTGGGGCATCGCAACTCCCGCAGGCCTGCAAACGGGGCTCACGGTATGATTTCTCTTGAATTAGTGATGGAATTCACACAAAGGACGCGGCGGCAGGACTTGAACCTGCGACCTCCCTGCCGATACAGTTGAATTACCAGTATCCTTCTGTACCTCGAAGCTGGGGTGCTCTATCCCCTGAGCTACGCCGCGTTGAACTATCCCTCACCGTCTGAGGATTTGACAATATGTAGCTTCGACTTGCCTTTGCGAGCGGCGGATTTTTCACGTTCGACTTTTCGCTTTTCCATATCCTGCATTTTTTCAATTGCAAAGGGCTTTGCCGCCGCAATCAAGCCATCGAAATGATAGGTGTTCGGTCTGCTCCCCTTGCCGTTAATGCGGTGCTCCTCACGTTTGATGAGCCCGTCCTTTTGCATGGCAGCAATTCTACGTTGTACTGTTCTCGGCTCGACACCCACCGCAGCGGCAATCGTCTTTTTTGACGGACGAGGCTTATTGTCTTCGGTCCACCAGTAGGTCGTGAGATATAGCAGAATATTGATGTCAAGAGAGTCAAGACCGAGAGCTTGTTGACGTTCGATAATGACACTCGGAATCGCGGTCCAACCTGCATCCATCAGTACCTTCGACCATTTCTTTTCGTTCACACGGAGATTCTCAGCGCTGTCGGCTCCCAACTGTCGAGCTGTATTTTTGCCTGTCATTCCTTAGCACTCCCTTCAGATTCAAGAACACTATCCCGCGTTCTTATGCGGAATGCAATGCCCCCGGGGAGACACAAGTGTCTGGGAGGCAATTATTACTATGAGTGATAGCAGTTGTTCTGTTAGCAATTGAGTCTGAGTTTCAGGATGTAATCTACTTTGTAGGACTACACCGTCTGCCAAGTCCCGGGCAATTGGGCCTCCCCGGGAAGACTCACGATACTCCAGAGGGAGGTCATGCTGTCTCCCATCTTGTGGTATTTTATTCTACTTTCTAGCTTTTCGTTCGTACCTTGCGTCTGATCCTCGAAGAAAAACCGTGCCGGATACAGCACCATGCCGCGCCAACTCTGTTACCTGCAATAATCCCAATATGCTGGTTCTCGCCTCCGCCTCGCCCCGACGCCGCGAACTCCTCGCCCAAGCCGGCTACTCCTTCGAGGTTCATCCCTCCCACACCCCCGAAGACCCCTACCCCAACGAAAACCCAATCGCCTACGTCACACGCCTCGCCCGCGAAAAAGCGGAAGCCGTCTTCGCAGAACTATCAACCAAAGGTTCCGCCGCACCGCAGGTGCTCGGCGCGGACACCACCGTAGCCCTCGACGACCACATCCTCGGCAAGCCCGAAAGTCCCGCCGACGCCGCCCGCATGCTCCGCATGCTCTCCGGACGCACTCATCGCGTCCTCACCGGCGTCGCCCTGATCAACGCAACCTCCATCCAGGTCGCCGCCGAATCCACCGCCGTCCAGTTCCTCACCCTGAGCGACGAAGAGATCGGCGCCTACATCGCTACCGGCGAGCCGATGGACAAGGCCGGTGCCTACGCCATCCAGGGCCGCGCCGCCCGCTGGATTCCCCGCATTGAAGGCTGCTACTTCAACGTCGTAGGCCTGCCCATCGCCCTCGTCTCCTCCCTCCTCGGAGCACGCCCGGCGCGCTGACCCGCTGATTCGCCGACCAGCCAAAGCAGAATCGTCCTCGACACCGCCTTCCCGCCGATGTAGAATCTCCGCAATCAATAACGCCGTTCCGAAAATGCTTCTAATCTTCCGTCAGGGAAGGAACACTCATGCGGATTCCCGCTTTGGTACGCATTTTTCTCCTGCTTCTAGCCCTCGCATCCCCAGCGCTATTGCGCGCCCAGTTTCGGGATTCTACTCCCGAAGAACTCAATATGACCGTCGACCCCAAGGCGCCTGGAGCCGCCGCCGTCTACCTTTATCGCGAAGAGATCTGCAACGCCGAGCAGCAAACTTACAGCTACTACGAGCGCATTAAGGTCCTCACCGACAAGGGCAAGGAGATGGCCACCATCAGCCTTCCTTATGTGCGTGACTCCCAAAAGGTCACTGACATCAAGGGGCGCACCATACACGCCGATGGCAGTATCGTTCCCTTGACAGCCACTCCCGAGGACATGATGGATTTCAAAGCCAAAAAATACCAGGAAAACACCATCGTCTTTACCTTGCCCGCCGTCGAAGTTGGCAGCATCCTGGAATACCGCGTGACGCTTCGCTTCAACGAGTCAATGCCTTTGCCCACATGGGATATCCAGCAACCGTACTTCATACACAAGGCGCATTATTCTCTGCATTGGGCGAACCGCAGCTACGATTCGCTGGGGTATTCATACAGAATCGATTCCGGCGCCAAGCTGGTCAACAAGAAGGACGATTATATCCTCGATCTTGACGACATCCCACCCCTGCCGGACGAGGATTGGATGCCCCCGCTAAACGTTTTTAAGTGGCGCCTGGAGTTTTATCTCACAAGCTTCAAAACCGCCAAGGATTTCTGGGAATATGCCGACAAGACCTGGGCCGACGCGGTAAAGGAGTTCATCAATCCGAATGGCTATCTCAAGACGGATGCTGCCCAGATTGTGGCGCCGGCCGACAGCGACGATCAAAAGGCCCGCAAGATTTATGCGGCCGTCCAGAAGCTGGACAACACCAGTTTCAGCCGCCAGAAATCCAAGGCCGAGCGCAAAAAAGAGAAGATCAAAGACATTCACAATGCTGGGGATGTGTGGAAGCAGCAAAGCGGATATGACGACAGTATCGCGCTACTCTACGTCGCGCTAGCCCGCGCCGCCGGCCTCAAGGCTTGGCCGATGAAGGTGGTCGATCGCAACCGCGCCATCTTCGACGCGAGCTATCTGTCCACTTACCAGTTGGACGATTACCTTGCGATTGTCGAGCTGAACGGCAAGGATGTCTATCTCGATCCCGGCCAGAAGATGTGCACCTTCGGAAGCCTGCACTGGAAGCACACTCTTGCCACGGGCTTGCGGCTCACAGAGAAGGGTGCGGTCACCGCCAATACCCCCGCCGGCACTTTCAAGGAATCTGCGGTCATGCCGAGCGCGGATCTGACCATCGATGCGGATGGCGGCGTGAAGGGAACAGTACGCGTGGTGATGAACGGCCCGGAGGCTCTGCACTGGCGTCAACTGGTGCTGGAGAACGACGAGACGGAGGTCAGGAAACAGTTCATCGAGTCCATCAGCAACGATCTTCCCGAAGGCGTGCAGGCGGAATTCGATCGCTTCCAGGCTTTGGACGACCCCACGGTCAACCTCAGCGCTTACATCAAAGTCTCCGGCAGCCTGGGCTCGGTCACCGGCAAGCATATTTTCCTGCCCGGCCTCTTCTTTGACTCCCGCGCCAAGCATCCTTTTGTGGCGCAGGACAAGCGCCTCACCCCCATCGATCTTCACTACCCGAAGATGGAGCAAGAGGATGTAGTCTACCACCTGCCTTCCGGTTACACCGTGGAGAGCGCGCCCAAGATCCCTGACCTTCTCTGGCCCAATCACGCCCTGCTGCGCATGAACTCGATCGCAAAGGATGGCGCAGTCGAAGTGCAGCGCGCCTTTGCCCGCAATTTTACTCTGCTCGGTCCTACGGATTATAACGATCTCCATGACTTCTACCTGAAGGTCGCCGCCGCCGATCAACAGCCACTCGTCCTCACTCGCACTTCCGTTGTGAAAGGAAACTGATCATGGGAAAGCCGCTCTCTTCCAAAGCAATCTCAGGCCGCCTTCTACTGACTGGCCTCCTTCTCAGCGTCTGCACACCCAGCCACGCCGGATGGTTCGGCGGTGACAAGCAGCCGGTTCCACAGTGGGGCCTCGATGCCTATAAAACCCGCACTCCGGATTACGCCAAGGATTCCGCTGCGGTGATTCTCTTCGATGAATACGTTGAGACCGTTGACGATCAGGGACGCGCCGTGGAGCGTGAGCGTGAAGCCATCCGCATCCTCAAGCCGCAGGGCCGCCATGATACTTGCAGAGTCGAGTACGATGTCGATGAGAAGATCAACTATTTCCGCGTCTGGACTATCGCTGCCGACGAAAAGCAGTATCAGGCCCAGGACACCGACTTCGTCGATGTGGGGGATACCAACACTCCCATCATGCTCTCCACCGACAAGGAACGCGTCGCCAACCCCCCGGCCGTCGATGTCGGTGCGGTCGTAATCTGCGAGTCCGAGGAACTCCTCGAGCCCTATTTCCAGGAGAAGGCCTGGCATTTTCAGAGCGGCATCCCCATTGTCTTCCAGGCTCTCGAAGTCGACCTGCCCGCTGGCCGCGCCCACTCCGAGGCATGGCACAGATTCCCGCCCGTCAAGCCGGTTGAGGTCGCGCCCAACCACTGGCGCTGGGAGATCAAGGATATGCCCGCCCTCGATCTGCGCGAGCTGCGCTCCGGTCCGGAATGGGCGGCCCTAGCCGCGCGCATGTCCGTCCAGTGGGGCGATGCCGCCGTCGAAGGCAAGGACAATCAGTGGCGCGCCATCGGGGAATGGGAAACCACCCTGGAGGCCAACCGTCCTGACCCGTCGCCGGAGATTACCGCCCAGACGCAGAGCCTCATCGCCGGCGCGCCCGACTTTTACACCAAGCTCAGCCGTATCACAGAGTACATCCAGAAGAACATCCGCTACTTCATCGTGATGCGCGGTATCGGCGGCTGGCAGGCCAATCATGCCGCCGACATCTACCGCAACCGCTACGGCGACTGCAAGGATAAGACCACCCTGCTGATCTCCATGCTGCAAGTGGTAGGCATTCATGCCGTTTACTTGCCCGTGGATGTCCGTCGCGGCTACGTCGATCCAGATGCTCCCTCCCGCTTCGGCGACCACATGATCACCGCCATCGAGATTCCCGCAGACGTGCAGGATGCGCGCCTCAACGCCATCGCCAAAGCCAAAGACGGTAAGCGCTACCTGATCTTCGACCCCACCGACGAGCGCACTCCAGTTGGCCATTTGCGCTCCGAACTGCAAGGTAGTTACGGAACCCTGGCCGCCGGCCCGGCCAGCCAGATACTCGCCCTCCCGGTCCTTGAACCCGACGCTAATCCCAACGAACGCAAGGGTTCCTTCACCCTCGCGTCCGACGGAACCCTTACCGGTTCCGTAGATAGCATCCGCTCCGGCGCGGGTGCCGGCGAACTCCGAAATATCCTCAAGTATAAAGACGAGAAGGAGCAGCGTGAGGCCTTGGAAACCTCCGTCGCGCATGACGTTCCCGGAGTCATTCTCAACTCATTTCAGTACGTCCTGCCTGCGGCTCTCGACAAGCCCGCTGAAATTCACTACAAGATCACCGCCGCGCAATACGCTCATCAAGCCGGTTCACTGGTACTCGTGCGCCCCCGCGTCGTCGGCTCCCACGCAATTCCCTTCGACGACAAGCCGCGCGTCTATCCAATTGATTTGGACGCCACCGGCCGCTGGCGCGACAGCTTCGACATCGCCATTCCTCCCGGCTATGCTGTTGATGAAACTCCCGACCCGGTATCGCTCGATCTCGACTTCGCCAGCTACCACTCCTCGGTCTCGGCCAATGGAAACCTCCTCCACTACGAGCGCGAATACGTCGTTCGCCAGGTCGAGCTGCCCGCGGACCGCGCCGCTGACTTCCGCCACCTGGAGTCGGTCATTCTCTCCGACGAAAAGAACGCCGCCGTTCTCAAGAAGCAGTAATCGGTCTGTCATATAGCCCGTCCCTTAATTCGCCCCTAAAAAAAAGGGCGCCCCATCCTTCGCGTCCTTCCCACACCACGACCTAGTCCTGTCGCCGGGGATCCCGGTTTGCGAAGGGTGGGAGACGACGAATCCGGCAAGTCTATTCCGTATTTCCGGGCCTTCCCATAGTCAGGAATTCCCTCGAAAAACAGCCCCTGAATCGCTACTCTGCCCACGACTCCATATCTGCGCCAAAATACAACTGACACCGTTGCAGCCGATCCACGGAAAACCGTAGCTCCCTTAGTCACCATATACACAAAAACTGAACAGCTATAGATCATCATTTTGCTCGAAACCGGTAACCTGGAGCTGCTCAGTTTGGGGGTAAACCGGCTACTTATAGGTCATCAGTTTCAAAAAACAATAACCTATGCCATCACGCATAAAACGGCTGGCTGGGTTGCCCACTTTTTATTGAGAGTTCGCCCGGATGCCGATCACGCTCATCATGCGCCCGGCATGGCCCTGGGAGGCGCGATGAGAGAAGAAAAGCTCCCGATGGCAACTTGTGCAGCCGCCAACCGTTTGGATTGCACGTGGCTTGAGGCCCGCGGCCAGTAACTGGCGGCGGTTGGCTTCGATCAAATTCAAATGCAGGCTCGGGCCGATGGGCGAGTGGCCGGGGGCGCGCTGCGTCATAAACAGCATCGGATACTTTCTGCGCACCGGGTCAGCATCGTAGACCTCGCGGAAGAGCTCGCGTGCGTAAGCAAACTGCGACTCGAATTGGGAGATCGCGTCTTCACCCACGGCGTAGCAGCAGGGGCCGATGCCGGGACCGATGGCGGCTATCAAATCCTCAGGCCGGGAGCCGAACTGGAGCCTCATGCGGCCCACCCCGCTCTCGACGATGCGTTTGACCGTGCCCCGCCAGCCGGCGTGGAAGGCGGCCACCGCGCGGCGCTTACGGTCGGCCACCAACACCGGGATGCAATCGGCGGTCTGAATGGCGAGCAGCAGACCGGGCTCATCGGTCATCAGGCCGTCGGCTTTGCACGGGTGTTTGCTTCGGGCATCAGCGGCGCCGGCAATAACAACCAAGTTCGAGTGAATCTGGCGGAGGGCGACCAGCGGAGTGGCTGCGTCTCCTGTAACCGCTTCGGCTAGCAAGCGGCGATTGCGGGCCACGGCTTCCCGGTCGTCGTCGGCGGTAAAGCCCAGATTCAGTTCGCCCGGCGCATCGTCGGTGCAATAGGCCCGGCTGAGGCCGCCGCGGCGTGTGCTGAAGCCGTGCCAGAGCCAGCCGATCTTCTCCCAGTTCGCGACCGCCAGCCATTCGACGCCATTCGGAGCGACGCGAGGAACCGGCGCGGCGGGGACGAGTTCCTGCTGCGCCGCGCGCTCGAAACGCTTCTGGTGGGTGACACCGGCTGCCTTCCATTCCAGCGACGAAGACCGGTCGCTGGGGATCCCGGCCTTACTGCGCAGACTGCGCTTGAGGCCTGCCTGATCAAACAGCGCGTCGATTGCCTGGAGGTCAGGTTCGGGGCGAATTTTTGGAGTGGAGGAGGAGCGCATCTGGCTTCAATTCTATCTGGCAGCAGACGAGCGAATGGGCCTGCCTTCCGGCAGGCCCGCTCGAGAGGCTTAAAAGGAGGGGGGCAGGGGGGAGGGTTTTTGAGAAGAGGTCTGTACAAGACCTTCAAGAAGGAGTGGAACTCTTTCTTGGGCGGGGAAGTGTTACGTGGAAGCCTCTGCTAATTATTTGTATAGATGCACAAGAGTGAAAAAGGTTGCGTGACTTGTGGCGAGAAAATTGTGAGCCTGATTTTTCGCGGCGGTTCGCGGAAAAATGCGAAGATATTGCGTGGGATGCAGACGATGCGGCTTGATTTGAAGAGCCGGGCATGGCTGCATTTTCGCTGGAGGCTGGAGATCGATCATGCACGAAGTGATTGATGAAGAAGAACTTACTTCGGTCGAGCAGAGGCGCGACGCGGAGCTGACGCTGGGTCCGATGATGGTGGCGGGCCTGTTTATTGGTTTGGTTCTGCTATGCGGCCTGTGCTTCGGGCTGGGATACTCGATGGGCAGAGGCGGCGGCCACTATTCCCCGGTTGCAGGCCAGACCACCGGTGCGGGAGCCGTTTCGCCAGCCGCCAGCTCGCTTTCCAAGCCAAAGGCCGCCCCGCAGACGATTGCCGAGCAGCCGGCCGCCGCAGCGCAGACTCCCGGCTCGACTCCGGCCAACGGCGCGAATTCCGCCCAGACAGCGCCTGCGCTGATGGTCCAGATTGCCACCGTCTCCCACCAGGAGGACGCGGATGTGCTGGTGGGCGCCCTGCGCAAGCGGGGCTTTGATCCGGCCGTCAGCCTTGATGCCACCGACGGCCAACTCCACGTGCGGATCGGACCATTTGCTAGCCTCAGCGAGGCCAACGCGATGCGCGAGAAGCTGCTAAACGACGGTTACAATGCTGTGGTGCAGCCGTAAGAATCCACCCCTTCGACTACGTTCAGGGCATGGATTCCCATACCCAAGAAGTGGGGCTCGGGGCCAGCACGAATGATAGATATGCCTTAGCGAGCGGGATAGGCTTCAACGCGCTGCGCGATGTCCAGTAGTTGTTTTCGTTGCATGATGAAATGCGCCGGGCGTGCGAGGAGTACCGCAAGCCACTCCGGCAGATCGTAAGGGCGATAACCGGAGGCCACGCGGCCACGCACGAGCAGGCGAGTTTGGCCGGGCTGTGGTTGTTCAAGAATGAAGGCCCAGGTGGTTTGATACTTGCCATTGGGCAGCCGCCAGGACAGCACCAGATTCTTTTCCGGTTCAAACTGCGCAACAACAAATACGTCCTTCGCTCCGGGGAGGGCGGGAAAGACATCCCCAACATGAATGTCCTGGTACTGCGGCAGGATGCGCTCCGCGCTGTGGCGACCACCGTTATCGATGAAGTCGTAGGAGTACCATCCAGCGCGATGAGATCCCAACTGAACAAGCCATGGCCAGACTTCACGAGGAGGGCGATGAATGGTGATGGCATGGTTGAGCGTGGCCATGGGATGAACGATCAGGCCATCCCCGGCGAGAGGTTGGGATTGCTCCGCCTGGGTCGCGTGGATCTGCAGATTGGCGTATATCGCAAAGAGAACAAGCGCTGCTGAAATTCCTAACAACGCGATGAGCAATATTCTTTTCATTTAGTATTCACCGTACCCTCTCCTGTTATCTTATCCGCGCATCCACTCCGGCAGGCCGGAGGCGATGGCGGCGCGTACGGCTTCAGAGAGTTCATCGCGGGTGGCATAGTCCTGGGGATAGACGGGCGCGTTGAAGACAATGTGCGCCGTCCCCGGCTTGATGGCGAAGCTGCCTTTGGCCATCAGCGTCTCGGTGCCGTAAATCGAGACCGGAATGCACGGGGCTCCCGTCTCCATTGCCAGATAAAACGGCCCCTTCTTGAATGGCAGCATGCGGCCGTCCTGGGAGCGCGTGCCTTCGACAAACGTAGTGATGTGCAGGCCCTTGGCTATGATGCGTTTGGCAGCGGCCACGCTCTCCTGTGCACTGGCCGCGTTTCCCTTGCGGTCCACGGGAATGAACTGGCCCAGTTTGAGGCAGTAGCCGAAGACGGGAATGTTCATCACAGAGCGCTTGGAGAAGGCGGCCGTGTGCTCCGGCATCCAGGAAATCAGCGCCGGAGGATCGAGGTTCGAGACGTGATTGGCCATGAAGATGCACGCACGGCCGGTGGGAACCCGCTCCCACCCCTCCATCCGCACACGGATGCCGGCTGCGAAAAAGCCGGTGCGGACAATGAAGCAGGTCACGGAGTAGAGCGGTTCGATCTTGCCGGTGAGCGCGGCCAGAGGAACGAAGATCGCCGCCGCGGGAATGCTCAATGCGAGAATGACGACGATTACGAAGAGCGAGACAAACATGAGTTCCTCTACCTCCGCATCCACTCCGGCAGCCCGGAGGCGATAGCCGCGCGCACCGCCTGCATCAGATCGTCGCGCGTGGCGAAACCGGCCGGGTCAATGGGCGGATGAAAGATCACGTGCGCCGTTCCCGGATGGATGCGCAAACTGCCTTTGCCCTGGATGCTCTCAGTGCCATGGATGGAAACCGGGATACATGGCGCGCCCGAGCCCATGGCCAGATAGAAGGGGCCTTTCTTGAAGGGCAGCATACGGCCATCCGGCGAGCGGGTGCCCTCCACAAACGTGGTCATGTGTACGCCCTTGGCCAGAACGCGCTTGGCAGCGGCTACACTCTTCTCCGCGTCAACCGGGCTGCCTGAGCGATCCACAGCGATGAAATCGCCCTGGCGGAAGCCGGTTCCCAGGATGGGCAACTGCATAAGCGAGCGCTTCATGAAGGCGGAGGTGCGCCCCGGAATCAGCGAGATCAGCGCCGGCGGGTCCAAGTTGGAGACGTGATTGGCCATGAAGATGCACGCCCGGTCGCGGGGGATGCGCTCTCGCCCTTCGACGTGGAAGCGCACCCCGGCCATCCAGCAACTGCTGGAGAGCATGAAGCGCGTGCCCTTGTAGAGCGGCAACACGTTGCCGGTAAGCGCGCACCAGGGAATAAACAGAATCGCCGTGGGGATTCCGGTGACGACCATCGTGGCCATGAAGATGAAAAAAGGGATCATGCCAATCTTTCCGCTAAGTCAGCCCTGAAGTTCTTTGAGCCGCGCGGGTAGTTTCTCATAAATGCCATCGAATCCGCCATTGGAAAGGATCGCCACCACGTCGCCGGATTGGAGTTGCGGCGCGATGCGGTTGACGATCGCGGGTACATCGGAGCAGAGTTCGGAGGGGGTTCCGGCGGCGTTGAGCGCGCGAACGACGTCTTCAGGATGCAGGCGCTCGGCGTCGGGGATGCTCTGCTGCTGATAGACGCCGGCCAGCACGACGCGGTCGGCGTGGCGCAGGCTCTCAATGAGGTCGGCTTCGAGAACCTTGCGGCGGAGCGTGTTCGAGCGCGGCTCCAGAATCGCCCAAAGCCGCGCTTGCGGGTACACTGCACGCAGCGCGCGCAGCGTTTCGCGAATGGCCGTGGGGTGGTGGGCGAAGTCTTCGATGATGGTGATGCCGTTGATTTGAGCGCGCACCTCCATGCGGCGCTTGACGCTCTTGAACGTCGCCAGCGCCTCGACGATTGCCTCTTTGATCACGCCTTGTCCAAACGACAATGCTACCGCGGCGGTGGCGTTGAGCGCGTTGTGCTCGCCGGCCATGCACATCTCCAACTCGGCCCACAGCGAACCCGCGCGCCAAAGCTCCCAGCGCGTGAGTCCGTCTTCATGGCGCAGATACCGTATGTGCCAATCAGAGGCTTCGCTGAATCCATAGCGTTCGACACGGCAGAATGCGCGGGCGACGCATTCGCTGACATTGTCACTGTTGTCATAGGCGACAATCAGTCCGCGGCGCGGAACCAGATTCACCAACCGCTTGAAGGCGGTCTTCACGGCTTCCAGGTCGGCGTAAATGTCGGCGTGGTCGAACTCGACGTGGGTGAGAATCAGCGCGTCGGGAAAGTAGTGGAGGAACTTGGGGCCCTTGTCGAAAAAAGCGGTGTCGTATTCGTCGCCCTCGACGATAAACGGGCGCGTGGGGCGCAGTTGGAAGCTCGATCCGAAGTTCTCCGCAACGCCGCCGATCAGAAACGACGGCTCCAGTGCGGGGTTTTCGTGCGCGGCAACCTGGTAAATCCAGGCCAGCATGCTGGTGGTGGTGGTCTTGCCGTGCGTTCCGGCGACGACCAGCGGCTCGCGGCCCGCGAGAAACTCCTCGCGCAAGAGCGCGGCCATCGAGGTGAAGGGAATGCGCTCATCGAGTACGCGCTCGATCTCCGGATTGCCGCGCGAGAGCGCGTTACCGATGACGACCAGATCAGGCGCGGGCGAGAGATTGGCTTCGGCGTACGGCTCCAGGATAGGAATGCCCAGCGAGGCGAGCAGATCGCTCATCGGCGGATAGGCGGCCTTGTCGGAGCCGGTGATGCGGTGGCCCTGCAACTGCAAGAGGCCGGCGAGCGAGGCCATCGCCGTGCCGCAGATGCCGCTGAGGTGGATGTGGCGCGGCGTGAATGTCATTGCGTCACCGCCGGCTCAATCAGATGCAACTGGGCTTCTTTGTGCACGAGCAACTCAGCCTCGACTCCGAAGGTCAGAGTCACGTTGGAGCGCGAGACGTGGCCCGAGCGCAGGCCGATGGCGATGGGGCCTTTGAAATCTTCAAAGGCGCGCAGAATAACCTGGTCGAGCAGCTCGTGCGGCGCGCCGGGCGAGCTGCAATCGAGCATCTCGCCGAAGACGATGCCGCGCACGCCTTCCAGCTTGCCCGCCTCGCGCAGTTGCCACAACATGCGGTCGATCTGATAGGGCTTGGCGCCGACATCTTCAAGGAAGAGTAGCTTGCCCTCGGTTTGTGGTTCGTAGGTAGTGCCCAGAAGAGCAACAAGAATGCTCAGGCAGCCGCCATAGAGTGTGCCGCGCGCGCGGCCGGGATGCAATGCGCGCATGCCCTCGGCTGCGCCTACAATGTAGGGTTTGCCTCCGAGCGCCGCTTGCAGGCTGGGCAGATGAACGCCGTCCTCACGCGCGAAATCGGCGGAGAGCATGGGTCCTTGAAAGGCCGGCAATTGAATCTGATCGAGCAGCCAGAGGTGCATCGCCGTCAGGTCGCTATAGCCGATAAGCGGCTTGGCGCTTTCGGCGATCAGGTCGAGGTCCAGGCCTTCCAACAAATAATTTGCGCCATAGCCGCCGCGTGTGCAGAAGATGGCGCGCGCTTGATCGTCGGCGAAGGCATGATGCAGGTCGCTGAGGCGCATCGCCGGCGTGCCCGCGAAGTAAAGCGGGCCGCGGGCGCGGATGTGCTCGGAGGGCTGTGGCGCATAGCCAAGCGCGCGCAAGGCCGCCAGGCCGCGCTCGACGCGCTCCGACTGCGGAGTGGAAGCGGGTGAGACGACGGCCACCTGGGCGTCGGCTGGAACAGCGCGCGGCTTGAGCATGGCGGTCATAAGGGCCAGGCCTCTCCGCAGGCAATCAGCGATGCGGGGCCTGTCAGGTAGAGTTCGGTCCCAGGCCCGCCCCATGCGACGGTCTGCGCGCCGCCGGGAGCAACGACGGTGAGCGGCGACTGACAGCCGCTGAACGCGATGGCCGCCGTGGCGGCTGCGCTGCTGCCGGTGCCGGAAGAAGTTGTGGGGCCGACACCGCGCTCGAAGATGCGGATTTCAATTTTATTAGGGCCGGCGATGCGCAGAAACTCTACGTTTGTTTGCTGAGGAAAATCCGAATGAAGGCAGATCTCCGCGCCGATCTGCTGCCAGACGATTCCGCCCACGGAATAGTCAGTATTGTCAGCAACAATGACAAAATGCGGATTGCCGGTAGAGACTTCGACGCCGCTTACCGCAAGCCCACTTAGCAACCTGACAGTGCGCGGAGTGAACGAAGGAACGCCCATTCCGGCGATCACTTCGACGGTGAATTCGTCACCAGTCTTCAGCGCGTTGATCTGGCAAACTCGCACTCCCGCATCGGTCGAAATCTCCACTTCATTGCCGGGCTGGAAGCCGCGCTCGCTCGCCATCCATGCGGCTACGCAGCGTGTTCCGTTGCCGCTAATCTCGGCGATGGAGCCGTCGGCGTTGTGCAGGCGAATGCGGCCCGCGCGCTCACCTGTCCAGGCGAAGAACTCGATGCCGTCGGCGCCGATGCCGGTGTTACGCGCGCAGAGCCGCCGCGTTAGATTCGCCCTGTCGTAGTTTGCCGCGGCCTCTTCGGTCACAATCAGAAAATCGTTGCCGCAGGCGTGCGCTTTAGTAAAGGGAATCAATCATCCTCCGGATCTTTGCCGTCTTTGCGGCACGATTCAAGCCGCGCACTTTCAAAACCAGGTTGATGCCACCAGGTCCAACACTATTCTCTACAGGCGAATGCCCGATCCGTCCGTACCGCAGACTTTGTCTTTACTATCTGGACTTATCCGAAGTATAAATCGTGCCTGCCGGCTGCCCTGTCGTCTTGAAACGGTAGAGCTCTTTCAGACCCTCAGGATGCCCCTTCACAGCGCGGTCGATCTGGTCTCCGTCAAAGGCCAGCACAATGTCTGCGTGAGCGGCCGGCACGGCTAATGCATCGCTGTAAATGGAGAGATCGCTCTCGTTGATCGTCTGACGAAGCGGAATGCCGGTGAAAGCGACCAGCTCCGGATAGACGGATGTGTCCATCAGCACTACCGCGCCAGGACGCGCGGCCAGCAGCTCACGCAGCACAGGCGGAATCAATTCATCATAAGCTCTGCGCGCCTCGATGTTCTTGACTCCCTCCACATAAACCAGCGGACGCTCGCGCACCATCTGCGCCGCGTTCACGGCCACGACCGCGAAGAGCGCGCCCACTGCCATCTGCGACCAACGCGGCTTAAAGCGATGGAGCGCAGCGAGCCCACCTCGCGCGGCAAAGCCCAGTCCCAGCGCCAAAGCGGGCAGCAGCTCCATGCCATAGCGCGTGTTGTACCAGGAGTGCGGCCACCACGGAGGCAAGAAGATCGGCACCGACCCGTAGGAGACCGCGTAGGCATAAAAAGGAACCGGGAGCCAAAGCAGAAGAGCCCAGGTGAAGGCGCGCTTGCGCTCGGTCAGCCAGGCCCACGCCGTCCCCAGCAGGCTCACCACCAGCAGCAGGTTGCCCCACGCTGCGGCAGCGGCGTCCATCTCAGCGACCTTCACAAAGAAAAGCAGCGAGACCCAGGGATTGTGCCAGCCCGGATGCGGCGGACCGGCTCCATGCGACATTGTGCGAAACTCAATGGCCTTGGCCGAATATGGGCCGCGCGCAAAGTAGAGCCAATCGCCGAAGCCGACCGCGTTGTAGATGAACCACGCCAACGGCGCGGCCATAATGATACCGCTGGCGATCCAGAAGGTGAGCGAGCGTAATTTGCCACGGCGCAGGAGCGTGAGGCCCATGCAGCTCCAGGCAACGAGAGCCATGATCCAACCATCGTATCGCGTAAAGATTGCGGCAATGAGTGCCACGGCGATCAGGCAGAGCAGGCGGCGGGATTGCTTTTCGTCTGCATCAAGACTCGCGCGCCACTCGACAAGCCAAACAGCAACCCAGACCATCTCGCAAACAAAGAGTGGCTCTGTCATCGCCGTGGTTTGCAGATAGAGCAGGTTGGGATTCAGCGCGAAGAAGGCCAGCGCCAGCACGGAGGGAGTTGGTGCGAGCCAGTGGCGGGCGAGGCGATAGACGCCTACGCAGGCGGCCAGAAAGGCCAGCGCCGAGGGAATCACGCCAGCGATTCCGTTGGCCCACCAACTGTAAACCTGCACAAAGGGCAGCAGCAGAATATGCGGTAATGGCAGCCACACCGAGCCCAGTTCGGTGAGCCGCGGCAGGCGCGCATCGAAGACCCGCCGCGCTATATGCAGGTGAGCGACGGCATCGCCGTAGTTGAGCATCGCGCCGTTGCGCCAGCTCCAGAGGATCGCGAGGATCGAAGCCGTCGCGCACGAAGCAACAACGAGGAGCCGTTCGTCACGCGAGATGTGCTTCTTAGTCAAGGTGCGTCAACTCACGGAAGAGGTTGAAGCGAGCGTCGATCTCGGCGCGCGTGAGCTGCTGCATCCGCTCAGTGCCGAAGCGTTCGCAGGCAAAGGAGCCCATTACGCTGCCGTAGAACATGGCGCTGCGAAAGGCGGCGGGGGTCTGTTCCGGCTGCGAGGCCAGGTAGCCGAAGAAGCCGCCGGCAAAGCTATCGCCCGCGCCGGTTGGATCAATGACCTCTTCGAGAGGCAAAGCTGGAGCTCTGAAAATCTTCTCTCCATGAAAGAGCGTTGCGCCGTACTCGCCGTGCTTGACCACAAGCGTCTTCGGTCCCAGTGCCATCACCGCGCGCGCGGCTTGCACTAGATTGTTATTGTCGGCCAGCATCTTCGTCTCGGTGTCGTTGATGAGCAGAATGTCGATGCCCTTCAAGACTTCAAGCAGCGCCGGACGATGATCCTTGATCCAATAGTTCATCGTGTCGCCGGCCACCAGCTTCACATTGGGCATGGCCTCACGCACGCGGCGCTGCAAGATCGGATCAATGTTGGCGAGAAAGAGAAACTCCGAGTCGCTGTAGGAAGTAGGAATCTTCGGCTCGAAGGCCGCGAAGACATTCAGCTCGGTCGAGTGCGTCCTGGCTTCGTTGATGTTTTCGAGGTACGAGCCTTCCCAGAAGAAGCTCTTGCCCACGGTATGCTCAATGCCGCGCGTGTCGATCTTGCGCGCCTGGAAGACGGCCTCTTGCCGCCTGCCGAAGTCCTCGCCGACGACGGCGATGACGCGCACATCGGTGAAGAAGCTGGCTGAGAGCGAAAAATAAGTCGCCGCCCCGCCCAGACAGCGTTCGCGCCTGCCCGCCGGGGTTTCAATCGTGTCGAAGGCTACGCTGCCTACTACGGTAATCGCCATGCAAAGTCCTTTCAATCTTCAACCAATGTGCTACAGATTCATAAGAATTATCACGAAAAATGCGAGAGATATACCACCAAAAATCTTACACAGAAACAAAACTGTAGTACGATCCATCTCTCTTCCAGAAGCCTTCCCCCAGCCAATTGCAGCTAGAGAGCCAATCACGCCTAAGGCAACATCTATCTCAACCAATGGCCAGAATGCGCCCGGTCTAAGCGTCATTTCATCCTCCTATTTCTTGTGTGATGCCGGCAATCTCACAGAGGTTAAAGCCCGCGTCAATATTGCAGCCTTTACGGCACGACTAAAGCCGTGCCCTTTCAAAACATGGACAATAGCTGAGATTCTCTAGCCCAAATACTTGCCGAAGAGCAGGCCCAGCCTCTCCTTCACCGCGGCGGGAATCGCCTCCGGCGCGGTCAGCACGGCGTACTTTGCCGCCGAGGCGCAGGCGCAGTTGCGTTCGCGCGGCATCGCGGCGACAGCGGCCTTCACCACTCGTGCGGCGTTCTCGGCGTTCTGGTGCAGCACTCGCACAATCTCTTCGATGGTGACCGCGTCGTGGCCCTCGCGCCAGCAGTCGTAGTCGGTGATCATGGCGATGGTGGCGTAGCAGATCTCCGCCTCGCGGGCCAGCTTAGCCTCCTGCAAATTCGTCATGCCGATCACATCCGCGCCCCAACTGCGATAGAGGTTCGACTCCGCGCGGGTGGAAAACTGCGGGCCTTCCATGCACACATAGGTTCCGCCCAGCTTGCCCACCACGCCTACCGTGGCGCAGGCCTCCACTGCCGCCTCGGCCACTGTGGCGCAGACCGGATCGCCAAAGGCCACGTGGCCCACGATGCCCTCGCCAAAAAAGGTGGAGACGCGATGGCAGGTGCGGTCGATGAACTGATCGGGCATCACGAAGTCGGTGGGCTTGTGCTCCTCTTTGAGCGAGCCAACGGCCGAGACCGAAATAATGCGCTCGACGCCCAGCTTCTTCATTGCGTAAATGTTGGCGCGGAAGTTCAACTCCGAGGGCAGGATGCGATGGCCGCGCCCATGCCGCGCCAGAAAGGCGACCACGCGGCCTTCCAACTCGCCCAGGATGAAGGCATCGGAAGGCTCGCCAAAAGGCGTCTCCACGCGTTCTTCCGTTATGTTGGTGAATCCGGGCATCGAGTAAAGCCCGCTGCCGCCGATGATGCCAATCTCCGCTTGAACCAATGCCGACTCCTTCTGAAGGCGCCCCGTCTGCGGGCCCGCCGTTATGTATTCTGCAAACACCTTAGTATAAAGGGGCGGGCGAGGTTTAGGCGCCCGGCTTCCTGCCGCACTCTGGTGAATCCCGAACCCGGATGCTTTATAGTTTCGTAAAGGCGTTGCCGCCGATTGACCCGACAAAAAATGGATTGCGGAGCCCGGAAGCAAAGCCCGGTTCGAGATCTTACATCTTGTGAGGGTGCGCGGACACCCCCTTGGTTGCTCGGAAAGGAAGCTCAATGAAATTCGCCGGATTGCTGGTGATGTCAGCCGGATTCTTTCTCACGATTGCGGCGCTGGTGCTCTTTCCGGACGCTCCGCCGCGGGTGGCCTTCGTGCTCTGCGGGCTAGCGGTCGAGTGCCTCGGGCTGGCCGTGGCCGTGCGCGGTCACATGGATGCCGCTCGTGGGGAGGGACGCTGATGAACTCCATGCCGATCACCGACGCTGCCTTCGCGCTGTGCCTGGCGCTGCTGCTGCTGGCACCGCTGGCCATCGCCGGCGTTGCGCTGATCAACACCGGCCTGGGGCGCTGCCGCTCGGCTGCTCAGGCGCTGCTGGGCAACCTGGCCATTGTAGCCGTGACCTCTATCGCCTTCGCGCTGGTGGGCGCAACATGGATTGGCGGTGCGGGCCACGTGGTTCAGTTGGCCGGCAAGCCGTGGAACTGGCTGGGAACGGGGCCGTATCTGTTGAGCGGACTGAGCGCTGCTTCGCCGCACGCGCAACTAGCGCTGCTTTTTGAATTTCTGGCCGTTGCCCTGGCCGCGCTGATCCCCTGGGGTTCGGGCGCGGACCGGCTGCGCCTGACCGCAGGCTGCGCGTTGGCCGCGGTGCTGGCCGCAACCGTCTTCCCGATGCTGGTGCATTGGGTGTGGGGCGGTGGCTGGCTGAGCCAGCTGGGCGTGACTTTTTCCCTTGGCGCTGGCATTCTGGATGGCGGCGGAGCAGCGACAGTGCAGGTTCTGGGCGGGGTGAGCGCGCTGGCCGTAGTTTGGATCGCCGGGCCGCGCAAGGGCAAGTTTCCCAAGGAAGGCCTCTCCACCGCGCTGCCCGGCCACAACGCCGTTTATGTGCTCTTCGGCTGCCTGCTGGCGCTGGTGGGCTGGCTCGGGTGGAACGTCGCCGGCGCACTGCTCTGGCTCCATGCGCCGCTCAGCGCGCTGCCGGTGACGGCGATTAACACGCTGCTCTCCGCCTCGGGTGCGCTGGCGGCTACCTTCTCGGTGACACGTTTCCGCTTTGGCAAGCCCGACGCCAGTCTCTGCGCCAACGGATGGCTGGCCGGCCTGGTGGCTTCGAGCGCCTGCGCGGGCATCGTCACTCCGGGCGAGTCGCTCTTTGTCGGCGCAGTCGCCGGCATTGCCACGCCGCTGCTGGTGGAGCTCTTGGAGCTGGCTCTCTCCATCGACGATCCCTCGGGCGCGATCTCGGTTCACGCCGTGGGCGGATTGTGGGGTCTGCTGGCCGCGGGCATCTTCGCCGCGCAGCCAGGGCAACTGTTGGCTCAGTTGGTGGGCATCGCCACATTGCTGGGCCTGGTGCTACCGCTGGTTTACCTGCTCTTCTGGCTGCTCAACCGCGTCGTGCCCTTCCGCGTGGACACCGACGGCGAGCGCATCGGCATGGACCTGCACGAGCTGGGCGGCGGCGCTTATCCGGAGTTCGTGATTCACCGTGATGAGTCGTATCGCTAGCGCGCCAGCAGCAGCATCAGCACAAAGAGCACCGACGGTACAAGAAGGAGACAGGCGTAAAAGAGCGCCTTCCGCCCATTGGGGAACAGGCGTCCGCGCAGGGAGGTCCGGCGCGGGTCCTCATCTACGCCCACCTGCTCCTGATGCTCCAGCTCCCAGGCCATCTCCTGGGCGGTCGCGTAGCGGTGGCGTGGATCGCGTTCCAGGGCGCGACAGAGAATCTCTTGCAATTGCGGCGAAACCTCCGGCCTCAGCTTGCGCGCCGGCGGGGGGTCGTTCAGCACGCGCTCGTTCATCACCGCCAGGGGATTGGGCCCGCGGAAGGGCGACTGGCCGGTGAGCATCTCGTAGAACATCACGCCAAGCGAATAGATGTCGCTGCGCTGGTCGCCGCGCTGGCCCTTCACCTGCTCGGGAGAGATGTAGTCCGGTGTGCCCAATAACGGATGAGGCCCGGCAAAGGTCAGCCGCCGCGCGTCCTCTTTCATCGCGATGCCGAAGTCAATCAGCTTGATGCGGTCTTCGCTGTCGACCATGATGTTTTCCGGCTTCAGGTCGCGATGCACCACGCCATGCTTGTGCATATAGTCAAGCGCGTCGCAAATCGCCAGCGTGAGGTTGACGGCGCGGTCGATGGGCAGCCTGCACGCCTGGCTCTGGCATTCCTGGTTCAGGATGGAGCGGAGCAGACGGCCCTCAACCCATTCGATGACCATGTACGTGCGGCTGCGCTGCTCTCCGTCATAGGTCTTCACGATTCCGGGATGGTCGAGCTGCTGGCCGATCTCCGCCTCGCGAATGAAACGCTCGACGAGGACTGGGTCAGCCTCCATCTCCGCGTGGGGAACCTTGATGGCCACCAGCTTGCCGTCCTTCAAATCAGTGGCTTTGAAGAGCGTGGACATGCCACTGTGCGCCACTGTCGCATCCAGGCGATAGTGGTCCAGCGTATCTCCGGCTTCGAGTGTCGTCCTGAGTTCTTGCAACATCACCACTCAAGTGTTTCATGCAAATCGTAAGGAAACTCTCAAGGTGAATATTATCAGGCAGATGATTGATTTCATCCGAGAATTCCTGTATTAGCCTACCGCCGCCGCCGTAGAGGGTCAATAATCCTATTTACGTTTTCCTTATGCGTTCATCACGAGTTTCT
>Ga0326728_10002663_pt1 | contig 58534 bp, 46 predicted proteins | sample MB3enrmetagenome_FD_207602 | JGI IMG/M metagenome (GOLD analysis project Ga0326728, IMG submission 207602) | Lab enriched peat soil microbial communities from McLean, Ithaca, NY, United States - MB31MN | ecosystem: Environmental > Terrestrial > Soil > Wetlands > Peat | place: USA: New York... | reverse complement strand
CGCGGGCGGATTTCCTGGCGGCGCTTCAGGCGGAAGGGATTCCGTGCCTCGCCGGTTACGCGCATCCCTTGTACAAGAATCCCATGTTCCTTCAGCAGGACTTCTACCCTCGCGGATGCCCGGTCACCTGCGGCCACTACGGCCGCGCCATCGATTATGCTTCCTTCGAAGCCCTCTGTCCCCATGCGGAGCGCGCCTGTCGAGAGGCGGTCTGGCTCGAGCACCGGCTGCTTCTGGCCGGACGTGAAGATACGGATGACATTGTGCGCGCCGTCGAGAAGATTCACGCGCAGCGGTTGGACTTGAAACCTGCTGTAGTGAACAAGATGGGATAGGCTATGGTCAATTTGGGAATCGCCGGCATGGGGTACATCGGACGGGTCCATCTGGAAGCGTCGCGGAAAGTTCCGGAGGCTCAGGTGGTGGCCGTAGCCACGCTTCAGCCCAACCCGATCCTCGATTCGTATCCCGGCGTACGCGTTTACTCCAGCTACAAAGATCTGCTCGAGGACGACAGGCTTGATGCGGTCGTCATTTGCCTTCCGACTGACCTTCACGAGCAGGTCACCCTTGAGGCTGCCGAGCGGGGCCGGCACGTCCTTTGCGAGAAACCGATGGGGCTTGATGCCGCCGCTGCGCAGCGCATGCTCGGGGCAGCGCAGGCTCACGGCTGCGTCCTCATGGTCGCGCACATCCTGCGTTTCTGGCCGCAGTACGCGCGCATCAAGGACCTGATTACTTCCGGCGAGATCGGCCCCGTTCGTTCCGTGGCGGCCCACCGGCTTTCGAAGTTCCCGGACTGGAGCGACTGGTTCCGCAATCCGGCGCGTAGCGGCGGCGGACTGCTGGACCTGCAAGTCCACGACGTCGACTTCATCCATTGGATCTTGGGGCATCCTCTTACGGTGCGCACGGTAGGCATCCAATCGCCGCAAGCAAGCTGGGATCACGTTCACACAACACTCACTTACCCGGAGGCGCAGGCCGCGGTCGAGGCGAGTCTGTTGATGCCGGAGTCCTGGCCCTTTTCCACCAGCATTCGAGTTCTGGGGACCAAAGGGGCGATCGAGTACACGTTTCGGGTAGGCGCCAACATTCAGGAGCGCGAACAGGCCTCGCACTTCTTCCGCTTGTACAAGAGCGACGGGCAAGTGTGCGAACCTGCGGTTTCAGAGGAGGATATGTTCGCCGCCCAGCTTCGCTACTTCGTGCGCTGCGTCGCCGAGCGCCGGCCGCCGCTCCTCTGCTTACCGGAAGAAACCTGCCGGGTCATGCAGGTGATGACCGCGTCGCGCCAGTCGGCGGAGAGTGGGCGGGTGATCACACTGAGTGAGGAGAATGGCTAGAAGATCGCCAGTATATTCTCATGGGCGTCCTCGGTCCAACCTCGGAAAGACTGCCCTCTCCCTTGGGGAGAGGGTGTCCCGCTCTGGCGTTTTCATCAGCCGGAGCGGGACGGGTGAGGGGTTGGTTGCAAGGTTGACAACGGCGAGACGTGCCCGACAACTGACGAAGCAACCCCTCACCTGGCTCGCTACTCTCGCCACCCTCTCCCCGGGGAGAGGGCCAGCGTCCGGGAAGAACGGCAGTGGCCAAAATCGACCAGCAAAGTGGTGGATTACGGCCAGGGGAGGAGCGGCCCATCCGGTCTGAAAAAAGCAATAAGCTACTTATAATCAATGACTTACAGGAGAGGCGGAGTTTGGAAGCCAAGATGCCTTACTCTTGCCGTGGGACAGGAGGAGGTTGCTTATGAGGAGCATGCTTAGCAAGGTTATCAGGGCTGTGGCTTACTGCGTGGCGGTGAGTTTGCTGGCCGCATCGGTCGTCGCGTGGGCGCAGGATCCGGCCACGAGCCCACAATCGAATCCGGCGCCCAGCACCGCGCCGCCCAGTCCGCCGAATTCAGAGCCTAGTCCTGGATGGCACAATTTCTCGAATCCACCCCAGCAACAGCCGAGCGATCCGCAGGCTAACGACCAGCAGGGCAGTTACCCCCCATCGAACTACCCTCAGGGCAACTACCCACCTCCGAACTACCCTCAGGGCAACTACCCACCGCCGAACTACTCTCAGGGCAATTACCCGCCACCGGGCCAACCCGTCCCGCCGACCGTAAAGCTTCCGGCAGGTGTGTTTGTGACGGTGCGGATCGATCAGATGCTGTCTTCGGACAAGAACCAGCCCGGCGACGGCTTTTCCGCCACACTGGTGCGGCCCCTGGTTGCGGACGGCGTGATCGTCGCCCAGAGAGGCCAACTGATCGGTGGCAAGGTCATTGAAACGCAAAAGGCAGGCCGGGTTAAGGGCGTTTCGCGGTTGGGCGTGCAATTGACGGACTTGACCCTGGTGGATGGACAACAGTTGCCGATCAAAACCGATTTGACCGGCATAAGGGGACCGACTTCGAACGGTCGCGACGCTGCCGCTATTGCCGGAACTACTCTCATGGGCGCGGCGATCGGCGGGGCTGCCGATTTTGGTCCTGGCGCCGCCATTGGAGCCGGGGCGGGATTAATCGCCTCAACCGTGGGCGTGCTCTTGACGCGTGGTCGCCCAACGATTATCTATCCGGAAACGTTGTTAACGTTCCGGCTTTCCGCGCAGCTCATGATCTCCACGGAACACGCGCCCCAGGCCTTCCAGTCCGTAGGCCCCGGCGGCTACACAGGCGGCTACAACGGCGGCTATAGGGGAGGCTATGGCGGCGGCCCCTCTGCGCAGGGCGCGCCGCTTCCGGGGTCCGGTGGGTCCGGATGGAATTGCCTTGGATACGGCTTTCCGGCTCCTCCGGTTGCCAATGCGCCCGCGCCGTACTACTACCCTTACCCTTACGCGTATTGGCCTAGCTTCTCATTCTGGTACGGGCCGGGGTTCTACGGCCGTGGCTACTACGGCCGTGGCTACTACGGCCGCGGCTTCTATCGCCGCTAGGCCGACATCCGCTGCTGGGGCGGCCGTTGGTAGCGGCCGCCCCAGACAATCTGCGACTCTCTCATCTTGAGCGCAACGAAGGACCACCGCGGAAAGCTCTCCCTCTGCCAGGTTTAGCGTGCCTGACCGAAAGGTCGCTAGCTTGGTGTGTGCCCTTACAGATTGCGGTGGTCCTTCGTTGCGCTCCCTTGATGATCACAGCAACGCACGTCATTCCCGCGAAGGCGGGAATCCATTGGCGCGAGGGACTAACGATGGACCCCCGCTTGAACGGGGGTGACGAAGATGGTTCTCGTTTGCTCAGAGTGAAAGGCCGCAAGCGCATCATCACTGACGACCAGGCGCGAGCGAGGGGCTCAAAGCCCCAAGTGAAGCGCCAAGCCTAGTGCCAGGCCCCCCGCAACGCCCGTGCCCGCGAAGTTCACCATCCCATTGGTCACCAGGCCACGCCGCTCGAGCGTGGCGCCCAAAAAACTGTCAAGCAGATTGCCCGCAACAGCAGCCCCCAAGGCGATAGCCGGACCGGCAAACCGGTAAGGGCCGCACAAACCCAATCCCAGCCCCGATCCCACGATAGCGGCTGAAGCCGCAAATCCGGCAACTGTCCCTGCAAGGGAAACTCCGCCGTCTTCGCCGGCGCGAACCGGCTTAAAGGTCGTAATCAGGTAAGCCCGGTCCGAAACCCACTGGCCGATTTCGCTTGAGATGGTGTCGCCAGCCGCCTCTGCCAGCGCGGCGACCAGTGCGATCAAAAAGGCAGGCTCGTGGTGAGTGGTTATCACCAAAATCGCAAAACACGCAGCTACCAGTAAGTTGGCCAATGCCTCGCGCCAGCTTCGCGCACCGGACCTGCGCTCGGCCACTCCACGTGCCGCCTTCTTCGCCAGGCCCAGACGCGTCGCAACCGAGCCCAACAGAACAAAGGCAAAAAGCAGAATGAAACTCTTGTACCCGTAGCCGAGGTAGATGGCGGTTCCAAGCCAGAAGCCGCAGATGGCACCGGAGGTCGATGCGGCCTTCAACGCATAAGCCAGGAGTGCCAGCGCCAGATTCACGGCAATCGCCAATTCGATGCGACGCCGGAGATAGGGCAAGTTGCTGTCCAGCGCGGAGCGCTCCACCAGAAAGGCGCAGAACAGGAAAGCCCCCGCCATCAGCGGCACGGTGATGTTATCGTCCAGAGCCAGAGGGAGGCTCTCGATCACTCCGCACAGCAGAGCGCACGCAGCACACACCATCAGGGTCTTGCCGGAGGGGATTCCCGAAGCGATCCAGCGGCTGAGGACGTATGCGCCCATGGTTCCCGCAACCACGAAGCTGAGGAATCCCGCCCGAGTTTTGCGCCGGTTCCAGGGAAGTGCAACAGCCAGTCCTCGTCGCCACATCTCGGCGTGCCCTCCCGTCGTGCGCGGACGGCACACCGCCTCCCCGGCCACAGTCGCCATCCCGTCGCCCAGCGCCATCATGGCCCACGCCGCCGCCGCGACATTCAGGTAATGCCGGTAAAGGAGGATGAGCGCCAGAACCATGGTTGGGTACAAGATCAATCCTCCTGCTTTGTCAACGACGGGGCCAGACGCCGGTTGTTTGCTGGCATCAATTTCGAGCCAAGGCAGGATTAAAGTGTTAAAAAGGATGAGCAGCAACGCGCAGCCGGCGGCCTGCTCCCAACTGAGGGAGGAGAACAGAAATGCAAACAGCAGCGAAGCCATGAACAGCCGCTTTCGGGCGGGGACGAGTTGCGGGGGCGCGCTCGAATTGTCAGACGCCGGAACTGCTAATTCCATGAGTTTTGTGGCCAGGCCGAGTATAGCAGAATCATCGTCACGCGGAGGGTGTTACCCGTAGGGGCGAGGCGGCGCCTCGCCCCTACTCCTGTGCAGCGCCCGCGAGCGATCGGCGGATTAGGACACCTGCACTCCGGCTGGACTCGGAACTGTTTCTCGAATACAATCCGCGCCATAGGTTCTGCGAGGAGGAGCTTTGGTGTTAGGCGAGGAATTAAGAGTCAGTTCGCGAAGCAAGGTGCTGAGGATCATCGCCTGGGTATTGGGGATATCGACTGTGGTCACGCTCCTGTCAATTGCGAGTTGCGCCTATTTCGATTACCGGACGCGAAAGGAAACCTTGGCGCGGGCGAAAATGAGCCACTCCGAAAGAATGGGCGGTGAAACTGCGGGGGCGACTGTGGACGCCCGCGGGGTGTGTTCTCTAGTGTCGAATGTCGAGGTGGGCGAAGCGCTGGGAACGACTGTTTCGTCGACCAACAAAGGGGCTTTGACCTGTCAGTATACGTCCTCGGTGGGTAGGAGTCTGACCGTTGACGTGACGCCGCAAGGTGGGTCATTCGCCCTGCAGTTGTCGGCCATGGCCATGAAAGCGGCTACGAAAGGCCAGAGCGCCGTCCGGCAGATTCTGGGAATCGGTGACGAAGCGTACGCAGGCCGCAAGGGCTCAACGCTGATGTTTCGGAAAGGAAATACCGTGGTGACCCTGAACGTGCACACGGAAGGAAACAGCTTCCAGGCCGCCACGGTCATCGCCCGGAAGATTGCGACGAGGCTACAATGAAGCTGCTGATTCGATGGATCGTGAGCAGTCTGTCGTTATTCGTGGCTGCCTGGCTGGTCCCCGGAATCCATGCCGAGAAGAATAGCTGGACGTTATTCGCGGTGATGGCGGTTATTTTGGGTTTGGTCAACGCGATTGTGAGGCCGCTCCTGAAGCTGCTGTCCTGCCCGCTGGTCATTCTCACGCTCGGTCTTTTCGTTCTGGTGATCAATGGAATTACACTGTGGCTGGCTTCTTACATCGCGGTCCACTGGTTCCAGGTGGGTTTCTACGTGCACGGTTTCTGGGCCGCGTTTTGGGGTGCTTTGGTAGTCAGCATCGTCTCGATGGTCCTCACCGCAATTTTCAAAGAGGAAGCCGAGGCGCAGTGAGTGCGGGCGCCGCACGCGGCGTCAGCGACAGCCGTGAAACAACCCGATAGAATTCGCACGGGAGTTCCTTATGACAACTCATTCACGCAAACTTTGCGGTATTCTATTAGTTACAGGCGCAATTCTTGTCTTGAATCTATTTTCCTCAGGAGCAGAGAAGAAGGCGATGTCGCAGACGCAGGTGGAGGCAGCGAAGAAATTCATCGAGGACGCCGAGGCGACACTTCTGAAGGTCAACGTGGACGCCAGCCGCGCAGACTGGGTGAAAGACACTTACATCACCGAGGACACGGAGGTTCTGGCCGCTCAGGCTGACGAGCGCGCCATCAACGCCACGGTGGACTTAGCCAAGCAGGCGACGCGTTTCGACCATCTGAATCTGCTTGACGACGTGGCACGCAAGCTGAAACTGCTGAAGCTTTCGCTGACTTTGGCGACGCCATCGGACGCAAAAGAAAGTGCGGAGTTGACACAGATCGTTTCGTCGCTGGAAGGCACGTACGGCAAGGGCAAGTGGTGCCCAGGCGGCAAAGAGAAGTGCCTGGATATCGAGGACATTACCCGCATCATGGCCAACAGCCGCGACCCAAAAGAGTTGCGTGACGCCTGGATCGGCTGGCACGCCATTTCCCGTCCCATGCGCAACGATTTCGCGCGGTACGTGGAACTCGCCAACAAAGGAGCGCGGGAGCTCGGCTTTCAGGACAACGGCGCGATGTGGCGATCGAAATACGACATGCCCCCGGACGAGTTCGCACAAGAACTCGATCGCCTTTGGGAGCAGGTTCGCCCGCTCTATGTGGCCCTGCATGCCTACGTCCGGAGCAAGCTGCGCGAGAAATATGGCGAGCAAATTGTTCCGGCCAACGGTCCTATTCCCGCTTATCTGTCAGGCAATCTGTGGGCCCAGGAGTGGGAGAATGTCTATCCCCTGGTCGCGCCGCAGAATGCCGATCCGGGCTACGACCTTACCGAGATTCTGAAAAGCCGTAACACCGACGCCCGGCAAATGGTGCGCTACGGCGAACACTTCTTCACTTCTTTGGGATTTGCGCCCCTGCCTGAGACTTTCTGGCAACGGTCGCTTTTCGTGAAGCCCCAAGACCGTGACGTGGTGTGCCACGCCAGCGCGTGGGACGTGGATTTTGTAGACGACCTGCGCGTCAAGATGTGCATTGACATAACCGGCGAATACTTCGCGACCATCCATCACGAGCTCGGCCACAATTTTTATCAACGCGCTTACAACCGCCAGCCATTTCTTTTCCGCGATAGTGCCAACGACGGGTTCCATGAAGCCGTGGGAGATACCATTGCCCTCTCCGTTACCCCTGCCTACTTGGTTCAAATCGGCCTTCTCGCCAAGGCTCCCGACCCCTCCAAAGACATCGGCTTCCTGCTGAATAAAGCGCTGGAAAAGATCGCCTTCCTGCCCTTTGGCCTGCTGATCGACCAGTGGCGGTGGAAAGTCTTTTCCGGCCAGATCCCTCCCGAGAAGTACAACCAGACCTGGTGGGACCTGAAACTGAAGTACCAGGGTGTGGCTCCCGGGATCGATCGGAGCGAGGAAGACTTTGATCCTGGCGCCAAGTATCACGTCGCCGCCAACGTTCCTTACATGCGCTATTTTCTCGCTGACATTCTGCAATTCCAGTTTCATCGCGCCTTGGCGCGCGCGGCCGGGTGCACAGAGCCGTTACATCGCTGCTCCATTTACGGAAGCAAGGAAGCCGGCAAGCGCCTGAACGAGATGCTCGAGATGGGACTAAGCCGCCCCTGGCCCGATGCCCTTGAGGCCATCACCGGCCAGCGGCAAATGGACGCCACCGCCATTCGCGACTACTTTGCGCCGCTCGAGCAATGGCTGAACGAGCAGAACAAAGGCAAGCCCGTGGGCTGGTAGCAGTGATCCTACAGGTGAGTGACTTCGCGACGCGCGAAGAAAAGCAGATCCTTCGCTTCGCTCAGGATGACATGTCATTCTGAGCGAAGCGAAGAATCTGCATTGGGTTGCGGCCTCGCCGTGCTGTGGTGATTTCTTTTCGGTTGTCTCGCGCTAAATGAATCTCTTGAGATGCGGCCAGACTTGCTGCAAGGTCATTTTCGGATGCCGGCACAGATAAACGGGCAAGTCGGTTTCGAAAGGCATGGCGTACTCGCAAGTGATCGTCGCCGCTTGCTCGACATCCTCGTACATGGCTTGATAGTCCTTCGCGTTTCCGCCCACGACTATTAACACTTCGCCAGGCTTCTCTCCCGGCCCCCAGACCCAATAACTGTTGTGGGTGCTGATGGCGTTAGGGAGGCCGTACTTTTTGCCGAAGAAGTCGATGGCCCCGGCTTCGCCGTAGTTGCTGGCCCCAATCACGCACTGCGGTCTCTCTTCCGGGGACAAGCCGTTATAAACCTTGGCGACGGTGGCTGCCATGTTCTGCCAGCCAAACATGTCGGCATATTGTTGCGGCAGTTTCGCCGCTTTCCCCCTTTCTTCTCTCGGCGCCTTGACCCCCATCCACGCCTGGTACTTAATGAACGACTCGACAGGCAAAACAGGAAGAACAAACGGAGCTGTTATCACGCCCCCGGCAAGGAGCAGAACGATACTCGCAGGCCTGAGCCAGTTCCAGTTATGCCGCCGCACGAAGTCCGCAATGGCCACCGCGCCGCCGGCAAGCGGAAAGAGGTAGGCGGGAGCGAGGTAGTAGGGTTTGGCCTTGGTGACCAGGAAGAGAGCGAGGATGGAAACGAACACCCAGCCGAACAAACGAAAGTGCTTTCCCTCACCGCCCAGGAAGAAGAAACCCAGTCCTGCTAGCCAAATCGGCAGGGAGAGAAAACCTACACCCAAGGCGCTGGCGGTCATGAACTGTAGAGGAGTTTGCGGGAGATTCTTGAACGTGGTCGCATTGTGAATGAACTCAAGCGAGGGAAAACCGTAGTGAATTTCCCAGAGAATGTGCGGAAGAAAGATGAGGAAGGAGATCGCTCCTCCAAGCCACAGCCACTTGCTGAGGAGTTGCCGGCGCGCAGGCGTCAACACCAGGCCAATGACTATTCCCAGTCCTAAGAACCCCATCGAATACTTAGTCATGAGGCCCACGCCTGCTACCAGGCCAAACAACAGCCAAAGCTTGGGATTATCTTGCTTGAGGATACGGATGACGATGTAGCCCGCCAGCGCCCAGAAGACCTGGTCGAAACAGTTCATGGAGAAATAATTGTCGATGGCAAGATAAACCGGCGCCACCATCACGGCAACAGCCGTGAGAACTTGTGCGTATCGCCCGCCTCCCATCTCGCGCGCCATCAGGCCGGTGAGCAGAACAAGCAGTCCGCCGCAGAGCGCAGGGAAGAAGCGTAACGCAAAAAGCGAAGTGCCTAGCAGGCGGCGCGTCACGAAGGCCATGAGAGCTACGAGCGGGGGTTGGTCAACGTAGCCCCACGCCAGGTGCCGGCCGCACGCCATGTAATAAAGCTCGTCGCGGAAATAGCCGTAGCCGCCGTTGGCAAGAAAGTGGATGAGAACCGTGAGCAGTGAGAGATAAAGAAGAATCGCCAGGTCGCTAAGGAAGTACGGGCGCGGCACAACCTTCTGCATCGGAATGCCTCCATTAATCCTTACGCGAAATGAGGAGCGAAAGTTGCGCGTGTGGTGAGACCCTGGCCATTGGGGGCGTAGGGGTAGGGCTTGCCCTACCCTCGTCGGCCTAGTTACGGTCCGGGGACGGCAAGCCGTCCCCCTACATCGCGTGTCGTTATCGAGGGATTCAATCGGACATCGTCAATCGACAATCACTCGTATCGCAGCGACACCACCGGGTCAACCTTCGTTGCCCGCCGGGCGGGCAGAAGGCAGGCCAGCACACCCACCGCCGCCAATAGCACCGGAACCAGCGTAAAGGTCGTGGGGTCAGTAGGCCTCACCCCAAACAGCAGGCTGGACAAGAATCTTGTCGTGCCCCACGCGCCCGCGATTCCAGTTGCAATCCCGATCACTGCGGGCAGCATTCCTTGCCTCACCACCTGGCGTAGGATGTCGCTCGCTTCCGCCCCCAGAGCCACTCGAACGCCAATTTCGTGAGTGCGCTGCGCCACCGCATAGGACATCACGCCGTAAATTCCCACCGCGGCCAGAACCAGAGCCAACGCCGCAAAAATGCCGAGCAGAGCCGTATTGAAGCGCGGCGCGGAAGCCGAACGATAGACAAGCTGGTCCATGGTGGCGACAGCGAATACGGGCAGGTCGGGATCTACGGCTTGGACCGCGCGCCGTGCCGCCGAAGCCAGGGCGAGCGGATCGGCGCCGGCGCGAAGCACTACCGTGATGTCCTGCATCAAAAACGTGGCCGGCGCCTGCGCGTATGGGAGGTACATCGCAGGCGAGGGCGGTTCGCCGAGGCTGTATTGCTTTGTGTCGCCAACGACCCCCACGACCGTACACCAGGCATCATTGGAGAATCCGGGTTTTAAGCGCTTGCCGAGTGCCTCATCGAGCGGCCAATAGTGGCGCGCCAGGCTCTGGCTGACAATGACGACGTGCGGGGCGGCCTCCGAATCGTGAGCGTCGAAGTAGCGGCCGCGAAGCAGCGGAATGCCAATGGCTCGGAAATAGCTGCCGCCCACCACTGCCTTCGTAGCGATGAATGGCCGCGACCCCGGATCCGCCGCCTGCCCCTCGACTGTGAAATCGCCCCCGATGGCGGCGCTGCCGAGGGGAAGCCCAAACACGCCGCCTGCTGATTTCACTCCAGGCACGACCCTCAGACGGTCGAGCGCTTGTTTTTCAAATTCGAGCATGGGGCGGGCGCTTTGGTAACGGCTGTCAGGCAGGCTGATATTCAGGGTCAGCACGTTTTGAGGGTCGAACCCCCGATCGACGGTCATCAAATGCAGAAAACTGCGGATCAATAATCCCGCGCTCACCAGCAGAATCACCGCCAAGGCGACCTCGGCGACCACGATGCCATCTCGCATGTAACCCTGCGTCCTGCCTGTGGTTGAACGCCGGCCCTCTCCCTTCAAGCTGGAGTTCATCTCACCCCGCGTGGCCCAGACGGTGGGCGCGAGCCCGAACAGAATTGAAGTAAGCAGTGAGACAGCGAGTGTGAAGGCCAACACCCACAAGTCGATCCCGGCCGAGGCAATGTGAGCGGCAGCGCTGGGCTCCGCCAGGTTGCTGGGAAACAGGGACGCAGCCTTGGCCACGAAACTCTGGCCCAGAGCGGCCATGAGCAACCCCAGGCTTCCGCCCAGGACTGCTATTATTACGCTTTCAGTCAGCATCTGGCGAACCAAACGGCTTCGGCTTGCGCCCAGCGCTTTGCGCACGGAGAGTTCACCCTGGCGAGTCGTGGCGCGGGCCAGAAACAGGTTGGCGACGTTGGCGCAGGCGATGAGCAGCACCAGGCCCACGGCAGCGAACAAAACCAAGAGCGGGGTGCGAACCTCAGCGGCTGCCGCCTGGGTCAGCGGGACCAGCGTGGTGTGCCACTCCCAGTCGCCCGGCTGGGCTGGGCGGCGCTTCCCGAGGACAGCTTCGTCATTGCGCGCCCGCTCGAGCGACACGCCGGGCTTGAGCCGTGCAACAATCTGCAAGGTGGCGTCATGCTCTTCGCTCTTGAGCGTGAGAGGAGTCCAGACTTCGGTTTGGTTGGGAAAATCGAAGCCCGCCGGCGTCACCCCGATTACGGTGTAGAACTCTCCGTCCAGCTTGATTGCTTTTCCCAGCACCGCGGGGTTCGCCCCGAACCGGCTGCGCCACAACCGGTCCCCGAGTAACACCACACGGTTGTGCCCGGCAGCTTCCTCTTCAAGGGCAAACGCGCGTCCCAGGGCGGGGTTGACGTCGAGCACGTGCAGAAGGCTTGCGGTGATAGTCGCGCCGTTAAGCCGAAGGGGCTCACCCACGCCCGTAAGATTCGTAGGCTGTCCCCGAAAGGCGGCAGTATCACCAAAAACGCGATTCTGGTCCCGCCACTCCATGTAGTCCTTATCGGTGAGCCTGCCGGGCCCTGAGTAACCAACGGTCGGGCTGGTGGCCCACTGTGTCACCAGCCGGCCGGCGTCTCGGAAAGGCAAGGGATGGAGAATAGCCGCGTTGACCACGCTGAAAATCAGCGTGTTGGCGCCGATGCCGAGGGCGAGCGTCGCCACCGCCACAGCAGTGAACCCGGGGCTTCTGGCCAACTTGCGCAAGCCATAGCGAGTATCCTGAAGCGTTGTCTCGATCAGGTTCACGCCGCGGGCGTCACGACACTCCTCCTTAACTTGATCGAGCCCGCCGAATTCCAGTCTGGCTCGCCGCCTCGCTTCTTCGACGGCCAAGCCCGATTGGACGTACCTATGCACCTGGTGTTCCATGTGGGCGCGCAGTTCCTCGTCCAACTCCGCTTCCATGGACTTGCGGCGGAACAAAGCTCGTAACCGATATAGAAGATCGTTCAGCACAGGCGCCTCCAGAAAAGCAGAGGGTAGCGCGGACCCCCGGTTCTGGGGTCCGCGGCTTGTCCACACGCCTACGAAAAAGCCGCGGACCGCAAGAGAGGCGGTCCGCGCTACCACTACACTGTCTCCAGCACTTGTCCCACGGCAGCGGTGAGCTTCCGCCAAGCGCTTTCTTCGGCTTCGAGCTGCTCTCGGCCATGCTTCGTTAGTTCGTAGTATTTGGCGCGCCGGTTATTCTCGGACGCACCCCACTTTGCCCTGATCCATCCGCGCCGCTCCAGCCGGTGCAGGGCCGGATAAAGCGAGCCTTGCTGGACCTGAAGTACGTCACTGGATATCTGCTGAATGCGCTCGGAGATGGCCCAGCCGTGCTGGGGTTCGAGCGCCACGGTCTTGAGGATCAACAGATCGAGCGTGCCTTGCGGCAGAGCGATCCGATTGTTCGCCATGGAATTCCCCCTGTTGCTTCTACAGGAAGATTGTATCTCGACTCCTGTCGAAGCGCAAGGGGAAAAAGCAGTGCCTAGTGGCTAGTGCTTAGTGGCTAGCGCTGGCTGGCGACTGGTGAGTATTGACGGCTGGTTGCTGGGGCTTGCGTCTTGGTGTTCTTCAGCCGTAGAAAATGCAGAGCCAAGCACTCGTGTGAGCCGGAGCGACTAGCAACTAGCCACTAAGCACTGGCCACTGCTTTACTGGTTCTTGTACAGCGCAATGAACTGCTGGAGGGCAGCATTATTCAGCTTCAAATCCCCGGTTCGGATGAGCTGGGCCTTAAGGTTCTGTTCGTACAATTCAAAGCTCAGGTTCCGCTTGCGGTCGAGGAGTTCTTCCGTAATTTGATCGCGCTGCTTAGCGAAGCCAGCTTCATCGGGCGCGGTATGGGCAACAAGCTTGAACACCAGGCTTCTCCCGCCCACGGTTACGACGCCGCTGGTCTCGCCTGCATTCAGCGTAAAGGCTGTGGGAAGCTGCGAGCCCGGACCTACGCCCTCGATATTATCCTGCTGCGTGAAGTCGTTGCTCTCCTTCACCGTCAGGCCGTCCGCCTTCGCGACCTTAGCAAAATCGCCGGTCTTCACCTGGGCGGCGAACTGCTTGGCCTTTTCCGCGGCAAGCACCCTGGATTGCTGTGCGCGGTAGTCTTCTTCGACGCGGGCGCGCACTTCGTCCAAAGTCGGTACATGCTCCGGAACGATGTCGGCCATTTCGATAACCGCCTGTCCCTTAGGAACACTGATCGGTGTCCCGACTTCGCCCTTGTGAAGTTGGAAGGCCAGGTTTTCAAACGAGTCGCCGCTGCCCAGGTCGGCAACGGCTTGGCCAAAGTGGAAGAGCGGGGAAGTCTGGGGCTGCAGCCCTGCTTTTCGCGCCAGCCCTTCAAATTCGGCAGGCTTGGACTTGAGTTCAGTGACCAAATCATTCGCCAACTTTTCCTGGGCATCGGCGATTCGCTGTTTTTCGAGGTCGGCGATGATGGTGCCCTTCACCTCGTCAAAAGTCTGGAGGTGCGCGGTCTGTTTATCCTCAAGCTTGATGATGTGGATTCCGTAAACCGTCTTGACGAGGCCGCTCACCTCTCCGGGCTTCATCGCGAAGGCATTGTCCTCAAATTCCTTCACGGTTTGTCCCCGCACCACCCAGCCCAACTCGCCGCCCTTCGGGGCTGAGCCGTCGTCGGAGTTCTGCTTCGCCAACTCTCCAAAATCAGCTCCACCTTTGATCTGCTTGAGGACGTCCTCGGCTTTCTTTTGAATATCCGCAATTTCCGTGGGGTTTTTGCCTGTCGTCTTGAAGAGAATGTGAGCCACTTTTACCCGGTCGGGGATTCTGTAGTCGGAAAGGTGTTGGGTGTAGTACTGGCGAGCTTCGTCATCCGTCACCTTAACACGCCCGCGCACGTCGTCGGGACTGATCACGACGTAGCGGACTTTCCGCTCCTCCGGAATCTTATATCCTTGCGGGTCCTTCTTGAAGTAGGCGTCCAAGGCTTGCGGCGTGACCTCAACGGCCTTGACATATTGGCTTGGATCGAACAGTACATATTCAACCTTTGCCCTCGTGTTGCGGCGCTGGAATTCCTCACGCACTTCCGGGGCAGAGACCTGGGCTCCATCCGTCACCACGCTGCGGATTTTGTCTTCCAGGAGCCTGCTGCGCAGTTCTGCTTCAAAATCCACCACCGACATGCCCGTCTGCTGCAGAACCGCGTCCTGGTAACGGCTTATGCCAATGAACGCCCCGTCCTGCGTTAGCCAGGGGAAGGATTGGAGGGCTTCTCCAAGCTCTTTGTCAGACACTTCAATGCCCATTTTCCTGGCCTGAACAATCACCGCCCGCTGCAGGATCAATGTGTCCAGAAGTCTACCGGCGATAGCAGGGATGATCTTCGCTTGGTCGACCTGCGGAGAATTCCGAAACCGGTTTTGAATCGTCTTCTGCAAGTCCGTCGTGGTGATGTTGAATCCGTTCATGGACGCCAAGACGTTTGTCTCCGTGCGGCTGGTATCGCCCGTGGGAATCGGCGCCAACGTGATCACCATACCAATGGACACAATGCTCAAAAAGAATATCAGCAGGTATTTCTTCACTGCTTCTTTGTTCTTCTTCAAGAATCTAAACATGAAAGCTCCTCGTGCGCAGCTTAAACTTCCCTATTATAGTGGAGAGCACTCGATCCCGGCAACCTGTGGTTATAATCAGTAGTGACGCACTTTGATGTGCCACGGCCATCTCGGCCGCGAGGGTACACGGGCAGAGCTTGTCCTGAGCACAGCGAAGGAATGCCCGGCCACGGGAAATTGAGCAGGTGCCTCATCATCGGCGCCATTTCCCGTCAGACGCCCGTATGCCCACAACGCGGGTCGGCGGGATGGACGCGCCCCTGGCGTCCTGCTAGGACATTTTGGCCTTGTCCCGCCCCCAGGCACGCTGTGCCTCCCCGCTCGACTTGGCGCTGCAGCGCCGCGCGCACGAGATTTCCCTTGAATTCCCTTGACCCGATGTCAGGTTTGGACAAGAATAAGCAGGCTGTATTCCTGCAACCGCGAAACCACGCAGGGTAAGGCACTTCGCCCTCCAACGTGGTGGCGGCAGCGGTGGTCGGAAAGGGCGGGACGGGCAATTCTGTCGCGCCGTGGTGACCTGGCAAGTTGGTCAAAAATGACTTGTGGCCACACCGCGTCTGCGGAATCGCACTCTCTCTGTTGGGGAAGGCTTCTGCGGGACTCTGCCATAAGTATCGTCCGGCCAGCGAGGTGAACGCGATCTAGAGTCGAGAGTCGCGGAGTTCGGAAACGGAGGGCGGCGCTCCCCGCCCGCAGTGTAGTACTTTTGTGTCTTGTTCTTCATTTGATAACTCCTTAGCTTCGATAGGTTAATGCCGATACTAAGGAAGTGGTCTGAGACTGATCCATGAATGTACGTTCCTTGTTCAGCGTGTTCTCCTCCGATCTTGCGATTGACCTTGGCACCGCCAACACTCTGGTCTTCGCGCGTGGCAAGGGCATCGTGGTTAACGAACCCTCGATCGTCGCTCTTAACAAGATCAGCGGCGATATCGAGGCAGTGGGTCGCGAAGCCAAGGACATGCTGGGACGCACGCCCGGAAACATCGTTGCCATCCGCCCTCTGAAAGACGGCGTCATCGCGGACTTCAAAGTTACTGAGAAGATGCTGAACTATTTCATCCAGAAGGCGCACAATCGCAAGATGTTCGTGCATCCCCGGATTGTCATCGGCGTGCCTTCGGAGATCACCCAGGTGGAAAAACGCGCCGTGCAGGACTCCGCCATGCGCGCCCGGGCCAGCGAAGTGTTCCTGGTCGAGCAGGCCATGATGGCGGCCATCGGCGCCGGCCTGCCCATCACCGAGCCCTCCGGCAGCATGATTGTGGATATCGGCGGAGGTACCACGGACATCGCCGTGATCTCCCTCTCCGGCATCGTCTATGCCCGCTCCGTGCGGGTGGCGGGAAATGAGATGGACGAGGCGATTACCGCCTATCTCAAGCGCAAGTACAACTTGCTCATCGGCGAGCGGACGGCCGAGCAGATCAAAATCGAGATCGGCTCCGCTTATCCGCTCGAATCTCCGCTCACCATGGAAATCAAAGGACGTCATTTGCTGGAGGGCATCCCGAAGACGATCACCATCGACGACTCGGAGATTCGTGACTCACTCTCCGAATGTGTGGCAACGATCCTGAACGCCATCCGGGTGGCTTTGGAGCGCACACCGCCGGAGCTCTCGGCCGATATCTCCGATCGCGGCATTGTGCTCACGGGGGGCGGAGCCTTGCTCAAGAACCTCGATAAGAGGATTCGTGAAGAAACGGGTTTGCCGGTTTCCATTGCCGAGGACCCTTTGGCCTCGGTCGTGCTAGGAACCGGCAGAATGCTGACGGATTTCAACCTTTTGCGGCGAGTCGCAATAGAATGACGTTCGATCCCAACAGCCCGGAACCGGGAGCGCCCGGCCAACCCGTCACGCGCGACGGCCCGAACGTGCAGGCGTTCATCGCGCGCCACCGCCCTTCTTTCGTCCTTGCCGGGGTCCTGGTTGCACAACTCCTGCTCCTCTCCATACAAATTACTCGAAACCATGACGTCCGTCTCATTCGCGTCTGGGCTGTCGCCGTGGTCGATCCGTTCCAACGTTCGATGCACGGCATGACAGATCTCTCCGTGGGGGCCTGGAGAACCTATCGAAGCCTCTTGCACGCCCAACAGGAGAATCAGCAGCTTCGCGTCCAGCTTGCGTCGGCGGAGTCCCAGATCCTGCAATTCTCCGAGCAGGCGGCGGAGTCCGGCAGGCTACGCGCCATCCTGGATTTCAAGAACCAACTCCCCTTCCAGACCGTGGCTGCCGAAGTTATCGCTTCCAGTCCGGGCGAGAACTCGAACGCCATTTTCATCGGCAAAGGCGTAGATGCCGGCCTGACGGCGGACCTCGCCGTTATCACTCCGGAAGGCGTTGTCGGCAAGACAATTGCTGTTTTTCCACGCTCTTCCCAGGTGCTCCTGCTCACCGATCCCGCCAGCGGAGTCGGCGCCATGTTGGAGAAGACGCGTGTCCAGGGCGTGCTAAAGGGCGATAGCGAAAACCTCTGTTTGATCCGCTATATCATGAACGAAGAGCCCATTTCTTTTGGCGAGACTGTTCTGACCTCGGGCCTCGACCAGATTTACCCCAAAGGCCTTCGCGTAGGGATGGTGGTACAAACCAGCGCGGGCAACATCTATAAGAACGTCGAGGTGAAGCCGGCCGTGGACCTGAGCCGGCTGGAAACCGTGCTGGTAGTTCTGAAGCCTAATTCAGCACAACAGCAAGCCTCTAACGCTCGTCCGTGATCGGCGTGAAGTTTCAGGAGACCAGTCCCCACACCTTCGATCCATTGGGTAGGCTGAAAAGACCATGCCCGTAGCTCCCGAGCGAGAAGTCGAGGCTTTTCGAGTCCATTACGTTACCCTTCTCGTGAGCGTCCTGGCGGCGCTCCTGCTCCAGACTGTCTTGCCGGTTCTAATCCCGGTGGCAGGACTGATGGATTTCCCCTTGCTCGTCACGGTGTATTTCACCCTGATTCGGCAGAACCAGGTTTTCGGCATCGCCTTAGGCTCGGTTCTTGGCCTGGTGCAGGATGCGCTGTCACATGGTTATCTCGGCATGTTCGGTATGGCGAAAGCAGTGGTCGGATATCTGGCTGCCTCCGCCGCCATGCGGTTTAACTTTGAAACACTTTTTGCCCGCTGTGTCGCGACCGCAGCGCTCGTTTTAATCCACGATCTTTGCATGACCGCCCTCCAACACGCCTTGCTGGAATCCCCGCCGCCTTTCCTGCTGCTTGATCGGGCCAGCTCCATTCTGGTCAACGTGGCGCTCAGTTTGATCTTCTTTCCGATCCTTGACCGGTTCCGGTAGAGCAGTGAAGAGTGACAAGTGACGAGTGACGAGCCGAAAATCGCTGTTTGTGGTGCGGGCAAAGCCTGTCCTGAGCACTGCGAAGGAATGCCCTCGCGAGAGCGGGCGGGACGCCCGCACCGCCGGAAACTGAGTCACTATTGAATTCACCATTCACTATTCACCATTCACTATTCACCATTCCCAATTCCTGCTAGAATCTCGACTCTCAGAAACCGTGTAACGGAGGCTTTCCATGGCAACGACTTTAGGTGTCATCGTCGGCAATCGCGGTTTCTTTCCCGCCGTTCTGGCCCGCGACGGACGCGAAGAGGTTTTGCGCACTCTCGAGCAGCAAGGTTACAAAAGCCTCTGCCTGACTCCCGAAGAGACCAAATATGGCGCGGTCGAGACCCTGCAAGAGGCGCGCCAGTGCGCCGACTTGTTCAAGCGGCATGCCGGTGAGATTGACGGCATTCTGGTCACCCTGCCCAATTTCGGCGACGAGCGCGGCGTGGCGAACTCGATTCGCATGTCGGGGCTGGACGTGCCCGTGCTGATCCATGCCTTTCCGGATGAAAGCGACAAGATGCTGATGGGCTCGCGCCGCGACAGCTTTTGCGGGAAGATGTCGGCCTGCAACAACCTGTGGCAATACGGAATCCGCTACACGCTCACCTCGCTGCACACCGAGGCGCCTTCCTCGCCGGTGTTTGCAGACGACTTGAAGGCCTTTGCGGCCACCTGCCGGATTGTGAAGGGGCTGAAGAACGTGCGGGTGGGGGTGATCGGGGCGCGGCCGGCAGCCTTCAACACCGTGCGTTTCAGCGAGAAGTTGATGGAGAACCACGGCATCAGCGTGGAGACGCTGGACCTCTCGGAAGTTCTGGGCCGCGTACAGCGGTTGAAGGACGACGACGCAAAGGTGCTGGCCAAGATCGCCTCCATTCAAAGCTATGTTTCGACGCAGACGGTGCCATCGGCGTCGCTGCTGAAGATGGCGAAGTTCGGCCTGGTGGTGGACGAATGGCTCAAGGCGAACGAATTGGTGGGCTCCTCGGTGCAGTGCTGGACGGCGATGGAGGAGTTCTTTGGGGTGGTGCCCTGCACGCTGATGAGCATGATGTCGAACAACCTGATGCCCAGCGCCTGCGAGACGGATATGATCGGCATGATCTCGATGTATATCCTGCAGTTGGCGGCGGGCGAGCCCAGCGCCATCGTGGACTGGAACAACAACTACGGCGAAGACCCCGACAAGGCGGTGATCTTCCACTGCTCGAACCTGCCCAAGCACTTCTTTGAAGACGTGAAGATGGATTTCCAGGAAATCATCGCCGGCTCGGTGGGCAAGAACAACACCTACGGGACGGTGGTGGGGAAATTGAAGAGCGGCCCGCTCACCTATTGCCGCGTCTCGACGGACGACCTGCGGGGGAAGCTGCGCGCCTACGTGGGCGAGGGCGAAATCACCGGCGACCGTCCGCAGAGTTTCGGCGGCTACGGCGTGGTGAGGATTCCGCAGATGCAAAAGCTGTTGAAACACATCTGCCGGCACGGCTACGAGCACCACGTGGCCGTCAACCGCAGCCACTACGGCGCCGCCGTCGCCGAAGCCCTGAGCAATTACAAAGGCTGGGACACCTACCACCACCAGGCCGACGGCTGCTGAAACGGCCAGGCCTCCACAGTGGGACTTAACATGCATAAATATGAAGTCGTAATCTACTGGAGTGCCGAGGACCAAACCCACATTGCTGAAGTTCCGGAGCTGCCTGGATGCATTGCCCACGGCAGTACCCAGCAGGCGGCCCTTGCGAACGCCAATGAAGCCGTCCAATTGTGGATTGATACCGCCAAGGAATCCGGCGACCCCGTCCCAGACCCGAAAGGCGAGCGCCTCATGCTTGCCTAGAATCGCGAACCGTGGCCGAGTCCCTAGGCAATTACAAAGGCTGGGACGCGTATTGCCGCGACGCCGCCGGCTTCTAAATGCGGCAGTTGAAGCAGGCTCCCTGCTGCTTGGACAGTAACAAAAGCGTCATCCCCTGGTTCATATGAACACCTCTTGTCTTTCCAACCCGAAGGGTGTATGAAGTATGGTGTCTGAGTGGACCTTGCCTGGCAATAGCGCATGGGAACACCGCAAGGCGAGCGATACCGGGTCTTCCGGCCATGCGTGGAAGGCCAAACGCTTCACTCAGCAGAGACGGAAAACATGTTTGATCTTTTTGCCATAGCGAGGGGCAACGCTCTCGTTATTGAGGAACGATTTGAGGTGGTAGTCGCAGGCATGGGAGCACAGGAGGCGGCCCTAGCCAGGGAGTTCGCCTCCTGGGTCGAGACGGAAGCCCTCATCTCGATTAATGTGCCGTCATTTGTTGTTGGAGAACTCCTCGCTGGAAGAGCGTGTCAGAACACTTACGAACTGGCAGGCGAATTGGCGGCCGTCAGCGGACGGCCCGCCGAGGATATCCTCCGAGAGCGTCTCAAGGATCATTACGAGAGACGTATCGCCTTTGACGGGGCTTTCAACGGCGGGCAGAACTTTCGTTACGGGGCGCTGAATGCTGGAGGCCCTGGACTAACACAACAGTATGATCCGTACTGTGTCGTGCTGAAGCGTACGTATCAGGACACCCTGACCGACCTCGCGTATCTTCCGGGGGACAGCCTTAAGATTTGCTTCGGAGGAGCAGGGGCATCTCTGGACGAAGATGCTGTCAGGCGGTCGCCGGCTCCGCACAGCCATCGCCATGTTTTGGTCGCGATTGAGCGCGCGGCTGAAGTCCCCACGTCCGACAAACATGAGTGGCCGAAACTTGTTGCCCCCGAAGGCCGGTATTTCGAGGTTATATTTGTTGGCGAAGTGTTGCTTGAGGCGGTAGAATGTGTTCGTGCGCTGAAGACGGAGATCAAGCGCATGCGGGAATTGGAATTCGCTAATTTCGGCAGGAAACTTGACCCTGGTGAACGTGCGCTTGCAGACGACTTCGTTGTCTTGCGACGAGGGGCCTTGGAGGGCAAGCTTCGATTGGAGGAGGTCTGAATGAGTCTCACCCTGGAGGCAATATCCGCAGTTGACGCGACGGGGGTAGTTCGCTCCGGGCGGACCTTGCGTCTAGTGCGGCCTCCGTACCTGCTTCGTGATTCACCTGTTTTGCCAGAAGGCTCGGTCCAGGACGCTATTCTGCGGCACGGGTTTTCGGCCTCGCAGCAGCAGTTCGAGAGCTGGGAAGGATTAATTGAATTCCTGAGCCAGCAGGTAGTCGAAGTCCGCCGCCAGCTAGGCGGGGAGGTACCCGCCTCGATCTCCAACGAGGACATCCTCGAGGTCGCCTCAGAACAAGATCTTACCGTCTACCTGGATCGTGTCGAAAGGGAACTTATCCCTGGACGTCTGTTCGACCATGCTGAAAACTTCTTGGTCGCCTTCCTGGCGAGTAGCGCTCTGGATCGCTACGCAGGCCTTGGCCGCAGGGCAGCAAGACTTCTGCAGCGGAACAATGGAGCTCGTCGAGCGGCGGAGGCTGCCGTGTCCGAACTCGCTAACCGTGACGTGCGCTTTCCCAGTTTGGAGAGACACCACGAAGTGGAAAAAAGCGTGAGGATCGCTAAGAATATCCAGGTGTGGGGTTCTGTGTTCGCGCCTGCAACCTAACATAAAATGGAGACTATCACCTTCTACTCTTACAAAGGCGGGACGGGGCGGTCATTGGCGCTGGCGAACGCTGCACGGTACCTCGTGCGGCTCGGGCTCAGGGTCGTGGCGCTCGATTTTGACTTGGAAGCACCCGGCCTGCACTACAAGTTTTCCGCGACCCCGGATGGCAAACCTCTCACCGTTGGGGCTGGCGTTGTTGACTACCTCTCGGCTTTCGCGTCTGACGGCCAAGCCTCCTTGCCGCTGAAGGAATTCACCGTTGACGTGAGTGTTCCGGGCGCTGACAGACCACTCAAGCTGATTCCTGCTGGGCGCGTGCCTTCGAGCGACTACTGGGCGAAACTCTCCCAAATCAACTGGCACGAGCTTTTCTATCCAAAGGGAGCCAAGGGTGTCCAGGTTTTTCTGGAATTGAAGAACCGGATCCTGGATGAACTGCAACCGGACATCCTTCTCGTGGACTCACGCACAGGTATTACTGAAATGGGTGGTGTCGCGACTACTCTACTTGCCGACAGGGTGATCTGCTTCGTGCTGCCTGCTGTCGAGAACCTGGAAGGAGCGCGCGCTGTATTGCGGAGCCTCAAGCGGACGCGCCGTGAAAGCGGCGGAGGTCATTTGGAGATCATGGTTGTCCTGAGTCGCCTGCCAGCCATCGAGGGTAAGGAAGAGCAGGAAGTCGCAGACCGAGTCAGGAGTTTGATGAATGAGGAAGCCGAAGATCTTAGAGACACCATATCATGCCACGACGTTTTCGTTCTTCATTCGGAGGCTCCCCTTCAAGTCCGCGAAGCGCTCAGGGTGGGCAGCGGCATCAGTCCGGACGACTCGATCCTCTTGAGGGACTACCTTAGACTTTTCGCTGGCGTGGTCCCTTGGGAATCGGTTGAGCCTCAACTCCACGATCTCCTTCAGAGGGCGAAGGAGAAAATCTGGGCTGACCCTGAGGCGGCTGTCAAAGAGGTAGAGGAGTTGGCCGAGTCTTACGGGCGGCCGGAGATCTACCGCGAACTCCTGCTCATTTATCGAGTAAGAAACGTGGGTGGGGCGTTGCTCCTCAGGCGGGCGCAGCGGCTATGGGAGCTTTCCGGGGACTCAAGTGAGCCGCCCCTCTGGGATGCGGTCCGTCGGGCTTTCGAACCTAAAGACCGCTGGCAAAGAGAAAAGGAGTGGTCTCCGCGCTTGGATTTTATCCGCGCAGTCTGGCGCGACGCTGGGAATAGGGACTCTGAGCTAGGGCTGAAGCTCGCCGAGGCTTACCAACACGAAGATCGCGAGTCCGCCGGGGCCGACGTTCTCCTTGAAATCGTTAAGTCCTCTGAGCCAACGGCACCCGTCGTCGCTAGGTGCGTTTCCCTGCTTAACGCTACGGGTAGATCCAATGAAGTGGACATTCTAATCCAACAGCTCAAGGGGAAGCTCGGTGGCGAACCTGAGTTCATCGAAATTTGGGCTAGACATGCGATTGAGAGGCGGAATAGGGAAGAGCTTGCAGAGTTGGTCCAGTCCCCGATGATCGAACAACTCAGACGCGCCAGTCCATCGTTAGCTGCCCAGGTTTACTTGAGGTCCGGTTTGCGAGGGGACGCCAGCACAATCGCGGATTCCGTGCTTCGGGAGGTCCGGGAGAGGCATCTTTCGCCTGAAGATATCTTTGAACTGGCTGACCTCTTCCGTCAACTAGGCCGGTCGGACCAATTCGAAAGCGTCGTCAAGGACAGGTACCCCGAAGACTTAATCGACGAACTGCGGCGCCGTCGCGCTATACGCCATAGACTCAGATGACCAAGAATTGAACGCAACTTTCATCGAATTAATGATTACCACTCCAACCCACCCTCGAGACTAGGCCTTCAGGAACGCTGGTGATGTAGGTTTCCGCGGATCCCCGGCAGAGCGCGGCGCAACTGGATTCCCGATTGCCCGGGATTGACGAGGAAAGCAGGGAGCACTTCATGCGTCGGAGAATCACATTTCTCGCATTTTTTGCGGTGTCTGCCGGACTGGCGTCCGCGGCCTTCGTAAAGGGTCAAGGGTCACAGCCGCCAACGCCAACTGGCGCAACTGCTATCACTTCGACCTCTGAGCGCTTCGATCCCGTTGCCGCAACCAGCGCTTACCTGGCCAAAGTGCCGCCGGATAAGAAAGCCAAATCCGACGCCTACTTCGAGGGCGGTTACTGGCTTATTCTATGGGACTTTCTGGCTTCCTCATTCGCATTCATCCTCCTGCTGGCGACCGGCTGGTCGGCGCGCATGCGCGACTGGGCGGAGCGCGTCACGCGCTTTAAGCCGATCCACACTTTCATCTACTGGGCTGAGTTCCTGGTATTCATCTCGGTGCTCATCTTCCCTCTGGGTGTTTACGAGGGATTCGTTCGCAAGCATAAATACGGCTTGGCGACTCAGACGTTTGGTCCCTGGCTGGGCGATCAGTTGAAGGGACTGGCTGTAGGTCTAGTTTTCGGCGGGCTGCTGATAATGGCGCTTTACGGCATCGTGCGCCGCCTGCCGCGGACTTGGTGGATCTGGGGTGCGGCGACCAGCCTCGTCTTTCTGACCTTCTTCGCCCTCATTGCACCGGTGTACGTCGCTCCGCTCTTCAACAAGTACACGCGGCTTGAGGACCCGGCGATTCGCGATCCTATTCTCAGCATGGCGCGGGCAAACGGCATCTCCGCCAAGGATGTGTATGTGCAGGACGCCTCGCGGCAGTCCACGCGCATCAGCGCCTTCGTCACCGGATTTCTGGGCACGGAGCGCATCGTTTTGAACGACAACCTGCTGAAGCGCTGTTCCCTGGCCGAAATCGAGTCGGTGATGGGGCACGAAATGGGTCACTACGTCATGCACCACGCTTACAAGGGGTTGATGTTCTTCGGCATCATCCTGGTTCTGGCTTTTGCCTTTTTGAGCAGAAGTTCCGAGTGGGCCTTGAAGCGCTGGGGTGACAAGTGGCGAATCCACTCGGCCGGCGACTTGGCCGCGCTGCCGCTTTTCGCTTTTCTCATCTTGGCCTTCCTGTTCGTGCTCACGCCCATAGACAACAGCTACTCCCGAACGGAGGAATACGAAGCCGACATTTTCGGGCTGAATGCCGCACGCCTGCCTGATGCCGAAGCCGAGGTCGATTTGAAGCTCGCAGACTATCGCAAGCTTGATCCCGGCACCCTCGAAGAGATTATCTTCTACGACCATCCGAGCGGCCGAGTGCGCATCTACGCTGCCATGCGGTGGAAGGCGGAGCACTTGCACGAGTTAGGGAACAGGGAATAGGTAACGGGGAGTAGAGAACGGGGGGCAAGGCTGGAGGTTAGAGGTTAAAGGCTAGCGGCTAACTGGCCTGTTCCCTGATACCTGTTCCCTGTTCCCTACCCAAGTAATTGCCTTGAATTGCACCCCCCAATGTGTTACTTTGCTGGTTGGTTAGGGAAAGACTTGGCCGGGGCGCACGAGGCAGCGCCAGCGGGTTGCGCCACCAGGATGGATTTCCGAGGCAGGTTCGGCCGGCCTCTGTGTGTTAACCCCGGCGGTTTCAAGTAAATGGAAGTTCGATTTCCGGAGCACGAGCGGCTTCCCGCGTGGAAGATCGCTTTCTTCCAATACGCCATCGCTTTGGCCTTCCTGGGGTTGCTGGTTGGATACTGGCGGATACAAATCGGCCAGCACCGCTTTTTCCTTGAACAAGCTGAACGCAATCGGGTGCGCAACCTGCCGGTGATTGCGCCGCGCGGGAGGATTCTGGACCGCGAAGGACGCGTGTTGGCGGACAACTTTCCTGCCTTCAGTGTGCTGCTGATGCGCGAGAACGCCTCTGCCCTGTCTCCTGAGCGCCTGGAAGGAATAAGGCGCGGTCTGGATCTTGACCCTGACGAACTGCACCGCCTGATTGAGCACACCGCTCGCCTGCCTCGCTTTCAACCCATCGTGCTGAAGCAATCGGCGACTCTGGATGACATCACCTTCGTGGAGTCGCATCGCCTCGAGTATCCCGAATTGGATCTCATCCAAGTTCAGCAGCGGCTTTACCCGCGGAAAGAAGTAGCTGCGGCAACTCTCGGCTACGTGGGAGAAGTTTCCGAGGAGATGATCGCCAAGGCGGGCTCTCCTTATCGCCCGGGCGACGTGGCCGGTAAGTTCGGAATCGAGCGTCAATATGATCAGATACTCTCGGGGCAGGATGGTTTGAGGCGGGTCGTCGTGAATAGCCGGGGCGAGGAAATGGGCTCGCTCAATACCATCAATGCCACGCCGGGAAACGACCTGCGGCTGACCATCGACCTGGATTTGCAGATGGTGGCGGAAGCCGCGTTGGGTGAACAGCCCGGCGCCGTCGTGGCGCTTGACCCGCGGACCGGCGAGGTGCTGGCCATGGTCAGCCACCCTTCCTTTGACCCCAATGAATTCGCTAAGCGGATCGACCGCGAGGAATGGGAGAAACTCGCCGACGATCCCATGAAGCCCATGATGAATAAGGCCATTCAGGCGCAACTGGCGCCGGGTTCGGTGTTCAAGATCGTGACCGCCACTGCGGCTCTTGAGACCGGGACGGTCCAGCCAGACTTTAGCTTGAATTGCTCGGGTCAAGTCGAAATCTATGGACACGTTTACCACGACGGGATTGAGAAGTACAAGTCGCATGGCCACGTCGACTTGCAACGTGCAATTACGGTTTCCTGCGACGTCTACTTCTACACCCTCGGGAAACTCCTGGGCATAGAGAAGATCGCCTATTTCGCCAAGCGCTTGGGTCTGGGCGCGCGCACCGGCATCGATTTGCCGGCCGAGGCGCCGGGACTGATTCCCACCCCGGGATGGGTCGAGAAGGTCTTCAAGCATAAATGGTATGCGGGCGAAACCATGTCTGTTGCCATCGGGCAGGGCGCGGTGGTGGTGACGCCTTTGCAGCTCGCGCGCATGATTGGCACCGTCGCCTCGGGCGGAGTCTTTTGCCGGCCGCATCTCGCCTTCAAAGACCAACTGCTGGCGCTCGGCGTTGATCCGCCGGACGAATCGGCGCAGAATTTTCCGCTCGCTGACAGTACGCTCGACGTCGTCAATCGTGGTATGTGGGGTGTCGTCAATGAGGATGGAGGGACAGGCATCGAGGCGCGCTGCCCTGGCATTGACATTGGCGGCAAAACGGGAACCGCCCAGGTGGCCAGCGTGGACCTCATGAAGTCGGCGCAGAGCGCAAGCTTCAAGACCAACGCCTGGTTCGTCGGTTTCGCCCCGGCCAGCCGACCTGAGATCGTGGTGGCGGCTCTGGTGCTGCACGGCGGACACTCCACCGTGGCGGTGCCCGTGGCGCGCGAGGTGATTAAAGCGTACTTCGACAAGAAGAGCGGGCAGAAGCCCCTGGTGGCGCCGGTACAGACTCAGGAGCGAATGCTGAGCAAAGCTGGTGAGGTGCAACTCCCTGCACCGGCGGTCGGCACGGCGGTCCGCTGAAGCCGGAGGCTGGGTAGTTCGATTGGTAGCGCTGGCCTTCAGGCCAGCACTTGCCGGCCTAAAGGTCGGCGTTACTTTGAGCTGCTCGCCGGCATGGGCATAAGTTATGACCAAGAGATTTCGGTTTCGCGATGTCGATTGGCTGCTGCTGGGACTGGCTATTGCGATTGCCATCATCGGAGTTATCGAGATTTACAGCACCACAGAGCACACTGTCCTCCAGGGCCAATACAAGAAGCAGATCTACTGGTTGCTCCTTAGTATTGTCCTGGCCTTAGCGATCAGCCATCTCGACTACCACTTCCTTTTGGAACAAACTCCCTGGCTCTACATCTTATCCGTGCTTGTCCTGGGAGAACTGCTGGTGGCCGGCCATGCCATCGCCAAGACCAAGCGATGGCTGCGGTTCGCCGGACTCACTTTCCAAGTGTCAGAGTTAGTCAAATTGATTATAATACTCTGTGTAGCGGCTTATTTTGCCCAACGGAGAGGTAAATCCGCTACATGGGCCGACTTGGTCAAACTGGGGTTGGTGGCGGCAGTGCCGGCAATCCTGGTGGCCTTAGAACCGGACCTTGGCACCGCGCTGACATTTTTCGCGATTCTCGGTGCGGGCATCCTGCTCGCGGGCATTCAATGGCGGCAGGTGGCGGTGCTGTTGTTGTTGGGGGTTCTGTGCCTGCCGGTGGGATGGCATTTCCTCCGGCCCTATCAGCGCGATAGGTTTATGACCTTCTTTCACCCTTCACAAGACATGCAAGGCACAAGCTACCAAGTGACCCAAACCAAGATTGCGATCGGCTCAGGTGGTCTGCGGGGGAAAGGCATTGGAAATGGCACCCAAAGTCATCTGGGATTCATCCCTGTCTCGCAGGCAGACGCTATTTTCGCAGCCTTTGCAGAGGAGCAGGGATTCGTCGGTACGCTGATTGTTCTGCTACTCTATTTCGCGATGTTGCTCCGCCTGTTGGACGGGGCGCAAATGGCGCCAGACCGTGCCGGAGCGTTTCTGCTGGTCGGGCTGGCGTCGGTGCTGTTTTTCCAGGTAGCCATCAACACGGGAATGATGATCGGGCTCTTCCCGGTAACGGGCATTCCGTTGCCGCTTATGAGCCAGGGAGGATCTTCCCTGCTGTTTACATTCCTTGGCTTGGGTGTGGCTATGAACATCCGGGCAAGGCGATTTGTGAATTAGGTGTAATCCGTGTGACGCGGGTAGTGCCCCAGCCGAGCGCACAAAAGGCTCGCGTGATCGTCGCCCCTGCAAAAACGGGGGTCGCTGGAAGAAGTGAAGAATCCGGATCCCCGCTGCGGCGGGGATGACGAATATTGGGGGCTGGAGTTTGATTCTGAAGCTGGCTGCATGCGGGCCAGAAGGTTGCGGAAAAGGCGGGTCCGCAGTGTTGCGCGCTCCGAGGCGCGCCATCAGAGCCACTTGAGATTGATTGAGCCCGGTCTTACCGCTGAGGAGCTTCAAAGCTCAATAAGAAGGCCGGGTCAGGGAAGCTGAGGGTTGATCTCCGCATGACGCTGACCGTGTAGCGTCCCGACTCTTCGGGGTAAAGCGGATGCCGACCTGAGGGTCGGTGCTACGACGGCGCTACAGCGCGCGACAACAAGCGGATGGATCCCCCGCCGGCCCTGAGAAGGAGTTTTCATGCCAAAGGAGATGTATATCTCTGCGTCTCTACGCGAGACGAAGCTGGCCGTCGTGGAAGACGACCAGTTGGTGGAAGTGTATTTTGAGCGAGATACGGATGTGGGGCTGGTAGGGGGAATCTATAAAGGGCGTGTCAGCCGGGTGCTTCCCGGGATGCAATCTGCATTCGTGGACATCGGGCTGGACCGGGATGCTTTTCTCTACGTTTCGGATTTCTTTGAGGACCAGGAAGATTACGACAAGGTTCTCGAAGAGGCGGAAGCGAAGGCAATCAGCTTTGACGCGGAGTCGGCACAGGTAGCGTCGGCCGCTACGCCCGCCGCCGAGTCGGAGACCCAGGAGGCACCGCCCCAAGTCCCGGCCGCCTCGACCGCGACAGCCCAAATCGCTGCAGCTCAGCCCGCCGAATCACCCGCAACTGATACTCCCGCAGTTCCTGCGGCGGGAGTGGCCCCTGGTTCACCTGCACCCTCGGGTGAAGCTCATGAGCCCACCCCCTTTGAGCCACGCGGCCGCCGCTGGCGGCATCGGGGGCGGAAGTTCGGCGAGCATCGCCACGCGGAACACCGGTTCGTCCCGCGCCAGGACGGCCCCGCGCCTCCGGCGTTTGAGATTCTGCCGGGAGAATCCCTGGCGAAATACAGCCATGCTATGCCGGCGCCCCACGATACTGTCTCGGCGGAGGCGGAAGACGGCGAGGTCCTGGAACAGGCTGAAGGCGGAAATATCGCGGAGATAGCCGCCGAAGAGTCTGCGACTACAGAGCTGGCGCTGACGGAGGCAGGCGTGGCTTCAGGCGACCGGCCGGAGGCCGAGGTTTCTCCCCAAACACCCGCAACTCCGGACCTCAGCCCCATATGGGCTGTTTCTCCTCCGGCACCGGAAGGATCAGAGGAGGTTGTCGCGACGGATTCTAGTTCCGCAGTCGTCGCTCCATCTCCCGCGCCATTAGAGCCCGTGGAGGACGTAGCGCCCGCCCTTGAAGCGGCAGGCGCCACAGCAGCCGGCTCTGCAACGGCCGAGGTGGTCCCCGCGGCTGCAAGCGTGGACGCCGGGCCAAGCACAGAAGCGGGAACGGTGGGGATTGGCGAAGAGAGAGCCGGACTCGGGCCTTCCGAGCCCTCCATCGGCTCAGAAGTTCAGCCTGTCGAAGCGGAAGACGCAACTGATCCGGGTGGCACGGCGGAGGAGATGCGCGCCTCAATGGACGCCTCACCCGCCACTGTCGCAGAGCCCCAGGAAGAGATCGAGGCCGAATCCGTTTCGCCGACCTCTGAAGCCGCCGAGGGTGTCACTGAAACCCCCGCTACTTCCGGCCAGGAAACCCAAGTTACGCAGGATCCGGCCATTGAGTCCGCAGGAGCCGAGAATCCCGCGGCACCCAAGGAGGGAACCTATACCTTGCGGGAGCCCCACCAGCGTCCACGGTTTGCGCCCCGGCGTGGCCGAAGAGGGCGTCGAGGACCGGGTTATCAGGGTCGTGGCGAGTCGCAGTGGGAGTCACGGCCCGGCAACAATCAGCCGGTTCAGATTTCGAAGCTGCTGAAAGAAGGCCAGGAAATCCTTGTACAAATCTCCAAAGAACCGCTCGGCACAAAGGGCGCGCGCATTACCTCTCATATCGCCCTGCCCGGCCGTTACCTCGTCTACATGCCCACGGTCGAGCACATCGGCGTGTCGCGGAAGATCTCATCGGAAGAAGAGCGCCTCCGGTTGAGGAACATCGTCCTCGAGAACAAAGGCTCCTTGACGGGTGGGTTCATTGTGCGCACCGCAGGGCAGGGCCGCGACGAGGAAGAGCTGAAAGCGGATCTCAAGTTCCTCTCCACTCTCTGGAATGAGATCAAAAGCCGAACGGAGCGCGCCAAGGCTCCGGCGCTGATCCATCGTGATCTCGACCTGGTTCAGCGCATGCTGCGCGATACGCTCACTCCGGACTTCAAAAGCGTGCGTGTGGACAACGAAGTTCAGTACGAGCGTGTGTTGGACTTTGTGAATCGCAGCCAGCCTTCCTTGGTCGGCAAGGTCAAGCTTTATAGCCGCGAGACGCCCATCTTTGAGGAGTTCGGAATCCAGGCGGAAATCGAGAAGGCTCTCAAGCCCAAGGTGTGGCTTAAGTCTGGAGGCTACATCGTCATAAACCAGACCGAAGCCCTGGTGGCCATCGATGTGAACACGGGCAAATACGTGGGCAAGACCAACCGGCTGGAAGACACCATTCTGAAAACCAACTTCGAAGCCGTTAACGAGATCGTCCGTCAGCTTCGCCTGCGCGATCTGGGCGGGATCATCGTCGTCGACTTCATCGACATGGACGAGCGCAAAAACCGCGCCAAGGTGACGCAGGTGCTCGAGGAGGCCCTGCGCAAAGACCGGGCGCCCACCAAGGTCATCGCCTTCCATGATTTTGGTCTGGTGGCCATCACCAGGAAACGCGTCAAGCAGTCCTTAGAGAGAACGCTGTGCGAGCGCTGCACCTATTGCTCCGGTTCAGGGTGGGTCAAGTCCCCGACGACGGTTTCTTATGAGATTCTGGCGGAAGCTCGAAAGATGGCCGGCCAGATCGAAGGCAAGGTAATGACCTTGCGGGTGAATCCGGAAGTGGCCAAGGTTCTCAAATCCCGTGATGGCGCGCTGCTTTCGGAACTCGAGTCCCTCACCCATAAAGACGTCATCGTCAAGAGCGATGCCGCCGTGCAACAGGAGCGGTTCGAGATATTCTAAGAGCAGTGATGAGTGACAAGTGACGAGCCGGAAAAGCAGTGACGAGTGGTGCGTTTCTTGGGCCGTCATCCTGAGCGCAGCGGCTGTCATCCTGAGCATTGACCGCCGTAGTAGCTGCCCTTGCAGAATGACACGCCTGTTATTTGCTACTGCTTTCCCGGCTCGTCACTTGTCACTCTTCACTCGTCACTGCTTTTGAAGTATTCGCCACATGGTTCCCGCGAAGATGTTGTCCTGTGCCGACTTTGGAATCGCGCAGGTGTCGAGCATCTTGTGGTAGCGGGCCAGCGCCAGGTCAAACTCCTCCAAATCCCCGCCGAATACATCGGATCCGAACACGATCTTTTCGAAGGCGTTGGCTGCGGACTTGGGCGTGTGCGGGCTCTCCACTCCGGACCACCAGAAGATCGAATTGAAGAAAGTATAATTGTTCTGGGTTTTGATCAGGGTTGAGCCCGAAAGGTCAAAATAGAGATTGGGGTGCCAGCGGGCCAGTTCTCCGGCCCAAGCGTAGTCCGGGTTGCCGAGGTGCGCGCCGATGAGGGTGATTCCCGGGAAGTGCCGCGCCACGCCATCGAGAGTCGTGACGCGCATCCGTTCGATGCTCACGTCAACCGGGATCTTGGGGTTTACGCGCATGACGATTCCAGTATGGAATAGGATGATCATTCCGTACTTTTCAGCTCGCTCGTAAATTGGCCAGTAACTCGGATCGTAGAACTGCTTCAGGGGAGTTTCCATCTCGCCCAGTCCGCGAAATCCTGCCGCATGGAACTCGTCCACGAGTTCCAAGGCTCGCGGATCGTCAAGGTCGATGTCGCCAAATCCGATCAGCCGGTTGGGAGCTTTGTCGATCAAGGGCTTCGCGGTAGCCAGATTGTCGTGACGAACCAGAAGAAACGCCAGCCCGTCTACAGATTCCAGCTTGGCGAGCAGTTTGTGAATGAACTCGGGATCACCATTGTAGTGGACGTGGCAATCAATGAGTTTCGGAGCAACAGTTTGCGCGCTCGCCGAAGCGCAGAACAACGCCAAGGGCAGAATCGCCAGAAGCCAATATTGCTTAATCATTTTCACTCCTTTCTGCAGGTGGTCGTAGGGGCAACCCTCGTGGTTGCCCGCGGGCGGCCACAAGGGCCGCCCCTACGTCACAGAAACCGGGTACGCTTCCAAAGCACCCAGCCGCAGGAGAAAAGGAAACCCAGCATAGCGAAGGCGAGCAGCGGCGTCCAGAGAAGATTTATCATCATCGGGGGACGATGCGCTCCTCGAGCCAGGATGAAGAAAATACCCACTGCTACTCCGACAATCGGAAGGTCCCACCAACGCCGGCCCGCCCTTCGTCCGGCTGCCTCTCCGAGCGCCGAAGCTTTTGTGGGTTCGGAGTCGAGTTGATAGCGCTCCGCCTCACGCCTTTGGCTGGCGCGCCATGATTCCTGCTCGGAGGCCGGCGCCTCGGCCAGGCTGATGGCCACCGCCCCGGCGATCATCGTGGCCGAACCGGCAATGATCAGACCCTGCACCGCTCCGCTTTTGCCGCCCAGCTCTCCGAAAACCAGAGCGCCCCACGCCAGTCCCCAAAGCTGGTTGGTGTTGGACAGCGGGATTCCACGCCCAATGCCGATATATTTCGCCGCGTATTGCTGAAACAGGTCTCCCAGCACCCAGCAGAATCCTCCCAGGAAGAGCCAGAACAGCGCCGGGCGCGCCTGGGCAAGCTCCTTGAGAAGGGGAGTGAGGCCGCCGCGAAAAACCAGCGCCAGGGCCGTCATGGTGAACAGTTCGCCGACCGTGAAAACGGTCACAAAGGAAAGCGGGTTCATGCCGCTGATGTAAGCCTTGCGATAAGGGATGTACATCGTCCCCCAGAGGAGTCCTGCGCCCAGCGCCGCCAAAACTCCCGCGGCGGCGCGATGCGGCGTCCCCACTCCGTGCTGCGCCGTGGCATAAGCCAGCAAGCAGGCTCCCGCCACGATCGCCGCCGCGCCGCCCAGGACCTTCGACCCTTGGCGGACGCCGGCCCCGCGCAGTTCGTTGAACAAGAACCATCCCCAGAACAAGCCCACGAGGCTATTGACGTTCCATAACGGGAAGGCCACCGACAGTCCCACGTCGCGGATGGCGAAAACCGTAAGCGTATTGGCCACCGCCCAAAGGGCGCCGGCCAGGATCGCCCAGACCACCAGGTGAGCTCTTGCCCGGAGGTCGTCAAAGACGTAGCCAGTGCCTTTCAGAACGGTGGGCAGTGTCCAGCGCGCCACGAACACGCCCACGACCATGGCGAGCGAAATCACAAAGGGCGACACTCCCACGGTCACCAGCTTAGTCGGGGCCTCCGCCCCGCCCAACCACGCGCCGGCAGCGAGACCGGAAATCACCCCCACCCCGTGCATCGAGCGAGCGCCCGCGGAAGTTGAAGTTTCAGGTTTTGTGAGCAGGCTGGTACCCTCTTAGTGAAGGTAGAAGAGAAGCAGAAGGCCAAGAATCAGCACAACCGCCGGCACCCAGAAATGACTGTCGCTCAGAATGACTTTGAATAGCCTTGAATTCACGGCGCCCTGCCTCGACAAATAATATACTGCCCCAAAAGTATAAGATTGTACACTAGCCTGTGAATTGAGTCATTGGGCCATTGAGTCATTGGGCCATTGAGTCATTGGGCCATTGAATTATCGTAAAACGGTGGCCTCTGATGCTATGGGACAATGGCTCAATGACGCAATGGCCCAATCACTCAATCGCGCGACGAAGGAGCCCGTCATGTCCAACAAGAGTTACCGCATCGCCCTGATTCCCGGCGACGGGATCGGTAAGGAAGTGATCCCAGCTGCCGTGAAAGTGTTACAGGCGGCGAGCTCACTCGGCGATCGGTTCAGCCTCTCCTTCGATGAGTTCGAGTGGGGCTGCGAGTACTATCTCCGCACGGGCCGCATGATGCCGGAGGATGGGCTGGAGCGGCTTCGTCCCTTCGACGCCATTCTTCTGGGCGCGATCGGCCATCCGACCGTTCCCGATCACATCTCGCTCCGCCAACTCCTGCTGCGCATCCGCTTCGGGTTTGACCTGTACGTCAATCTGCGTCCCATTGAGATCCTCCCCGGCCTTGAGCCGCCGCTGCGAGGGAAGGGCGCCGAGGACGTTCGAATGCTCTTCGTTCGCGAAAACACGGAAGGTGAATACTGCGGAGTGGGAGGCCGGTTTAAACAGGGCACGCCCGATGAAACCGCCGTGCAGCAGTCCATTTTCACGCGCAAAGGCGTGGAGCGTGTGATCCGTTATGCTTTCGAGCAGGCGCGGCGCCGCCCCCGCAAGCGCCTGGCCAGCGCCACAAAGTCAAACGCCATGGCCTACACCATGGTTTTGTGGGACGAAGTGCTCCGCGAGTTGGCCAGGGATTATCCCGAAGTCCACGTCGCAAACTACCACGTCGATGCGCTCGCTGCCCGCATGATCACTCATCCGGAGAGTCTGGACGTGGTGGTGGCTTCAAACCTGTTTGCGGACATCCTCACCGACCTCGGCGCCGCCTTGCAGGGGAGCCTCGGCCTTGCCGCCAGCGCCAACCTGAATCCGGTCCAGCGCCTCGGCCCTCCTATGTTCGAGCCTGTGCACGGTAGCGCCCCCGACATCGCCGGGCGCGGCGTCGCCAACCCCATTGCCGCCATCTGGGCGGCAGCGTTGATGATGGAGCATCTTGGAGAGCTACAAGCGGGGGCGTGCGTTCTCGAGGCGCTCAAGAAAGTGACCGGCGAGCGCCGCGTCCGCACTCCCGACCTCGGCGGCAGCAATACCACGGAAGAATTTGCAGCGGCGGTGATCGGCAAAACAGTTCCTTTATGAGGGGAACACTTACACGAGCGCAGGCACGGCGCCTGCGCTACGCATGCCTCGCCTCGAAGATGTGCATCGTATAGTAAATGATGTTCACGGCAGTGCAGGCCAAAAAGGAGCCCATCACCCACCAGGCAGCGAGACGAGGATGGGGAGGCAAGGCAGCTTGAATCGTACTGTGCAGGAGAACTGCAAGCAGAAGACAGACCAGGACGCTCATGTTCCCCATCATGTTGGTGAACAGAGGTACGATTTGATCTTGTTGTTCTGCGCTGAGGTCGCTGAGCTTGACGGACCCGATATTGACGGTGCCGGGAAAGCGCCGGGCAAGTAACGGAATCACGAGGAAAAGACCGCCAACCAGGACTTGCGAGAGCAGCAGAATCCACAGCGTGTTTAGGCTTCCCCATCCGTCTGGTTCCCCGGACGCGTTGAAATGCGTCGGGATGCGCGCCGGCAACTTGTGGATGTTGGACTCGATCAAGAAGAATGAGTAAAGAGCCAGAACCAGAGTAATGATCCGCTGCATGCAAAGCCTCCGCACGCATTCTACACCTATGCAGCGTGCTTACTCGAAGGATCATGAAATCGCCGCTCGGAACGAGACGGTGGCATCTGTCAAGCCAGCGCCTGATCGAGGTCCTCAATCAGATCTTCAACTGCTTCCACGCCTACCGAGACCCGCACCAGACCGTCGGTGATGCCGATAGCCAGCCGTTGTTCGCGGGGGACGGCCCGATGGCTCGTGGAAGCGGAATGAACGATCAGCGAGCGTGTGTCGCCGAGGCTTGCCGCACGTGCGAAAATTTTGACGCCATCCATCACCTTCTTCCCGCCCTCATACCCCCCCTTGGCTTCAAAGCTGAGCATGGCGCCGAATGCCGTCATCTGCTTCTTGGCGATGTCATGACCAGGATGGCTTGGCAAGCCGGGATAGTTCACGTGCGCCACCTGGGGGTGGTGCGCGAGAAACTCTGCAATCTTCTGCGCGTTCGAGGATTGAGCGGGCAAGCGGAGGTGGAGCGTGTGGGTACCGCGCAGAATCAGCCAGGCATTAAAGGGGCTGAGGCATCCCCCGAAGTCGCGAAGAACTTCCTGATTGAGCCGGCGAATGTAATCTTTGGGGCCGACCACAGCACCCGCCATGGCGTCGCCGTGGCCGCACAAATACTTGGTGGCGGCGTGCACGACCACCGTGACGCCCAACTTGAGCGGCTGCTGGAAGACGGGCGAAGCAAAAGTGTTGTCCATCATGGAGGGGATGCGGTGCGCGCGAGCCAGTTGAGCGAGGGCCTCAATATCAAGAATCTCCAGCACGGGATTGCTGGGTGTTTCGAAATAGATCAACTTGGTGTTGGGGCCAATCGCCTTTTCAAACTCCTCAACCCGCGTGGACTGAACGAAAGTGGCGGTGGCGCCCAGGCTCGGAAGCATCTTGTTGAGAAAGTCGTAGGCAGCTCCGTAAAGCGACCGCGCGGCAACCACGTGGTCGCCCGCCCGGACGTATCCCAGGATGGCCGAAGAAATAGCCGCCATCCCGGAGGAAAAGACCTGGGCGGCTTCGCCGCACTCCAGCGCTGCCAGTTTTTCTTCCAGTGCGTGGAGGGTCGGGTTGCCGTAACGCGTGTACATGTAGCCCGGCTTTTCCCCTCCGTAAACGGCGGCCATCTCGTCGGAGTCGGCCGCCGCAAAAGTCGTGGCTTGATAGATGGGCGTATCCACAGCTCCGGTCACGGGGCAGGGCGACTGCCCGGCGTGAACCGCCAAGGTCGCAAACCGATAATCGTTTTTCATTCGCCACCTCTCAATTGCAGTCGCAGCGCCGGCCTACAGGCCGGCATTGTCTGCCATCCGAACACTGTTAGCGTAATACTCGCTCCCTGCAATGGGAAGAGCCAATTGCGTGGCCTTCCAGAAGGCCATTCTCGAACCGCTGGACATCGTTTTGGGAAATGATCTAGACTTTTCTGTGCTGGTAAGAGACGACGCCGGGGGTGAGCCATGGCCTATTGTCCCGAATGCCGAACCGCAATTGACCTCGATGATGAAGTGGAAGAGGGGCAGACGGTGGATTGTCCCGAATGTGGAATTGAACTGCAAGTGGTGAACACGGATCCAGTGGAGTTGGAAGTACTCTCAAGTGAGGAAGAAGAAGAGGAGGCGTGGTGAATTGAGCGCTCGCACTCCTTTGAATCTTGCCTCGAGTACCGTGCCGGTTCGGTTGGGCCGCACGTCCCCGCAGCCGTCGTGCCGTCGCGTCCTTTGCGCCTTGCTCGCCGTAGCTTGTCTTTTGCCTGCCTCCGGTCTCGCGGATAAGAAAAATAAACCCCCCACCACCAAAACGGTGACCGGCCAGGTGCAGGACCCGGCCGAGAAGACTCTTGGGGGCGCGGAGGTGACCCTCAAGGATCTTCAAACGGGCAAGACATTGGCCATCTACGCGGAAGCTAATGGGCAATACCAATTCACCGGCCTCGATCCCCACCACGATTACGAAATTCAGGCGAAGTACAAAGGCGTCGCTTCCGAAACCCGACAGGTCACCTCCTTCGACACGCGCTGGAAAGTTGTGATCAATTTGACGATTCCCCCGCCCAGTTCTTAGGTTGTGCTCGGCACAATCACGGATAATCCACGCGGCACAATCTCAATCGTCGCCGGTAGTTCCTGCATGAATTCTCCGTCCCCGAATAACTCCAGGCGGGAGGCACTCTTCAAAGAGACTTTGGGTGTTTGAAAGTAGATAATGCGCGGATGACGGAGGTGTTGCCCGCGATATGCGCTTGGAACCCAACGTAGAAGTTCCCATTTCCCGATGTAAGGCACAATGCAAACGTCCAGCAAGCCGTCATCGAGCCGGGCGCGCGGCGTCAGATGAATTCCGCCACCGTAGGAAACGTTGTTGCCTACCACCGCGAAGATGACTTCCCCCGAAAATCTCTGCACGTCGGAAACAATCTCCAGCGGTTCCGGACGATAGTTTTCAAGAGAGCGCAGGATCGACCATGCATACGCCCAGGAGCCTTTCAGCCGATGGACCCGCTCGTTGGCATAGCGCGTTACAACCGAATCGAAACCTGCACCGGCAATGCAACTGAAAACCGTGTTTCCGACTCGCCCCAGATCGACGCGGCGAGTGTTGCCGGCGCACAGCACTTCCGCCGCCGTGCGCGCCTGAAGAGGTATTCCCAGGCCCTTGGCGAGATCGTTCCCGCTCCCGCAGGGAATCATCCCTAGGGAAATCTCACTTCCCATTATTCCGTTGAGGATGTAGTGGTGAGTCCCGTCGCCGCCGAGCGAAACGATCGCATCGGGCTTTTCAGCCGCGGCCTGGCGCGCCAATGCGAGCAGGTGCTGCGCGTCGCGGCTCTCCTGGACGTCGGCGCTTATGCCCCCGCGCCGGATGACCTCGAGCGCCTCGCGCAATACCAAACGCGCTTTGCCCCGGCCCGCATTGGGATTGATCAGAATGATAAAGCGCATGAGCGGGTGACCCAAATCCTGGGCAGCAGGCTTCCGCAATCTGCTTGTTAGGAATTCTCGTAGGCGTCTAAAAACTGATCTCTCGCAATGCCGGCCTGAGTGCAGATCGTTCTGAGAGTAGAAGCCTTCAGTTTCGGGTGGTTCGGCAAAGTTAAGGGGGTGTGGCTCCCGTCAGGATTCCCCCTCAGCATCGCTATGTGCTCGCGCTCACGCATGACTTGAAAGCCCAGGGCTTCGAACGCGCGAATGACTTTCTGCTTTGGAGCGTCGACTGGAAATCTCGACATTAGATCTCGACAGCCGCTTCAGCGATGAAGGCATCGAGCACTGGAGGTTGGATTTCCAGGACCTCCGGCCCAAAGCTTTCGACGTGGAACTTGATTGCCGATTTGACATCTGCAACCGCTGCCTCGTAAGTGTCGCCTTCCCCCACCACCACACCTCGAACCCCCAGTGGGTAGGCCACATATCCGTCTGGGTGTTTCTCGACAATGATTTTGATCTGGCGCATGGTCAAGGTTCTCCGCACTTAGTTTAACACCTGAGATCGTTTTAGGACGAGCCAAAGAACTCAAATGCTCTTTACCCGCTCTTCAACCTCGAAGTATTACCTTAGAGGGCGGCCGCCCACTGGTGTCGGGAAACTCCACTCTTACGGGAGGACGTTTGCCAATCTTGAAGATCACGACGCGGTGTTTGCTAGGATCGAAATCCCAGGTCGGATCAGTGAGCTTTTGCCAAGCCGGTGGCATTGAATCGCCAGCCGCCATGTAAACCGCGCCTTCCTTGACCTTTCGTTGGGCTTCGGAATTCGAAGTGAAAAGTCCAAGATCAACCAAGAGGCGGAATAGCGCCTGGCGAGTTCGGAGTTGAGATCTGAGAGCTTGCATTTGCGATGGCAGCCCTTTGTCCCTGAACCGTGCTTCGAAGTCCCGCTGCGCCTGCGCGGCGGCTTCCGCGTCGTGGAAGTCGGTGATGATGCGGCGTGCCAAGGCTTTCTTCACGTCGAGCGGGTGCTGCTTACCCGAACCCACGGCCTGTTTAAGCTCCTCGATCTGCGCCGTCGTCATATCCGTCAGCAGCAGGTAATACCGCCACATCAAATCATCGGAAATGGACATCAGCTTGCCGAACATCTCGCCGGGCGGCTCGTTGATGCCCACGTAGTTGCCCAGCGACTTCGACATCTTCTGCACGCCGTCGAGCCCCTCCAGCAGCGGCATGGTCATGATGACTTGGGATTCCAGACCGTATTCCTGCTGGATCGTGCGCCCCACCAGGAGATTGAACTTCTGATCGGTCCCGCCCAATTCCACATCAATTTGGAGCGCCACGGAGTCATAGGCTTGAGCCAGGGGATAAAGCAGTTCGTGGATCGCGATCGGCCGCTGCTCCTTGAAACGTTTGGAGAACTCATCCCGCTCCAGCATCCGCGCCACCGTATACTTGGAACAAAGCTTGATCCAGTCTCGTCCCGTGAGTGCGCCGAGCCAGCGGCTGTTGAAGTCCACGACGGTCTTCTCGGGACTGAGAATCTTAAAGACCTGCTTCCTGTATGTCTCGGCATTCGCAGCCACCTGCTCTGGCGTCAAGGGCGGGCGCGTCACGTTCTGGCCCGAGGGGTCGCCGATCATGCCGGTGAAGTCGCCGATCAGGAAGACGACGGTGTGGCCGAGATCCTGGAAGTGCTTCATCTTGCGGATCACTACCGTGTGGCCCAGATGAATGTCCGGCGCCGTGGGATCGAATCCCACTTTGATGCGCAGCGGCTTTCCCGTCCGCGCTGAGCGCTCGATCTTAGCCTTGAGTTCTTCCTCGCGGATCGTTTCTTCCGCGCCTTTGGTAAGGTAAGCAAGTTGTTCGTCGATGGTCACAGTGTTAATTGAATCCTATCTGAGAGTGAGAGTCCAAAGAGGAATAATACCCGCCGGACGACAATTTGAGGAGAAAACTTTAATTGAGATGAACAGCCCTCTCCCTTGGGGAGAGGGTGTCGCGCTCCGGCGCTTTCGTCAGCCGAAGCGCGACGGGTGAGGGGTCTTTTAATTCGCGGAGAGGGGACGCCCAGGATCACTCCGCAACGGAAAACTCCAGCTTATTCTCCGACCGGTCGATGCGCACCAAACAGACGCGGATTCGTTCCCCCAGGCGGAAGACACGCTTCGTGTGTTGGCCAATGATGGCGCGCAGACGTTCGCGGTAAACGTAATAATCGTCTGCGAGGCTGGAGAGCGGGACAAAGCCCTCCACAAACAGGTCGGTCAGCTCCACGAAGAACCCGTGCTTGATCAGGTTGATGATCAGCGCCTCGAACTCATCACCCACGTGCTGCGCCATAAACAAAACCTTCTTCCATTCGATCAGCTCGCGCTCGGCATCGGCGGCGCGGCGCTCCGATTCGGAAGTTTCGAGCCCCAGGGCGTGCAGCTCTTCTTGAGCGACAAAGGCCGCACCGGGGAGTTGTGCTGTTGGCGCCCGCCGTACTCCGGTCCCCGTTCCCAGTTCCCTGTTCCCTATTCCCTGTTCCCTGATCTTACGAACGCTGCCACCCTCCTGCGTCAGCGCCGCCTTCAAAATCCGGTGCACGATCAAATCCGGATAGCGCCGAATGGGCGAAGTGAAATGGGTATAGGTCGGAGCGGCCAAGGCGAAATGGCCGACGTTCTCTTCCGAGTATCGTGCCTGCTTGAGCGAGCGCAGCATCAGGTAAGAGAGAATGCGCTCTTCGGGTTTACCCTCCAGGCGCTGGGTGAGCCGCTGATAGTTAAAGGGGCTGATTTTCAATTCGCCCTCGAGCGTCTCGTGAAAGCGCGGATAGCGCTCGCGCTCATCCCGCAGCCGCATGCGAGTACGGCGCGCCGCGGGCAGTTCAATGCCCAGCGAATAGCCGAACGTGGCCGCGATCTCTTCGAACTCGATCACTTTTTTGGCGTCCGGCTTTTCATGGATGCGGCAGAGCGAGGGAATGCCTCTGCTTTCCAGATAAGACGCCACGGCCTCGTTCGCTGCCAACATGAACTCCTCGATGAGGCGGTGCGCGAAGTTGCGTTCCGAGCGCGTAATGCCGGTCATGCGGCCGTGTTCGTCGAACTCGATTTCGGGTTCGGGCAAATCGAAGTCGATCGATCCGCGCTCCTCGCGGCGGCGGGCGAGTAGGCGCGCCAATTCCTCCATGCGTTTAAACTCGGGGACCAAGGCGGCGTAGCGCTGGCAGGCGGCGGGCTCGCCGGCCAGGATGTCGCGCACGGCCGTGTAGGTCATGCGCTCGACGCTGCGGATGATTCCGGGAAGCAGTTCGTATTCCACCAGGCGTCCTTCGGCGTCGAACTCCATCAACGCAGACATCACCAGCCGATCCACGCGCGGGTTCAGGCTGCAGATGCCGTTCGAGAGTTCGAGCGGCAGCATGGGCACGGCGCGGTCGGGAAAATAGACGCTCGTGCCCCGCAGGCGCGCCTCCCGGTCCAGCGCCGAGCCCGGCCGGACGTAGTGGGCTACGTCCGCGATGTGAACTTGGAGCAGGTAGTTGCCCCAAGCCAGCCGCTCCACATATACCGCGTCATCAAAATCCTTGGCTGTTTCACCGTCGATGGTGACGATGGGCAAGCTACGAAAGTCGCGGCGGCCTTCGCGGTCGCGCTCGGGAATGTACTGCGGAGCGGCGTCAGCTTCCGCCAGCACCTCGGCGGGGAATCGGTGCGGGAGGTGGAACTTGCGGATCATGATCTCCACGTCCACGCCGAAATCCTCTCGGCGCCCCAGAACTTCAATCACCCGCCCACGCGGCAGTGCGGCGGGGCGAGGATAGGTCGTGATCTCGACGTCCACGATTAGACCGTCGAGATCGCGTGCGTCCAATTGATCACTGGCCGCCGCGACAGCCGAGCGTCCCTCAGATTCCCCTCCGAATTGGCGATGGCGGTGCAGGGGCGGTTCGCGAACCGCCCCTGCATCGGGAATCACAATCTCGAATGGAATTCGCTGGTCGAAAGGCATGACGAAGTTGTATCGCTGACCCACATGGAATTGTCCCACCACGGTCTTCTGCGCGCGCTCAATAACTTGAATGACGCGGCCTTCCATGCGGCCTTCGCCCTTAAACCCCTTCATCGACCGTTGGAAGTGCACCTCGACGCGGTCGCCATGTAGTGCTGAACCCATGCCATCGGGGGGAATAAAGATGTCGAGGTCGGTTCCCGCCAAGGGAGAGTCGGGAACAACGAAGCCGTAACCGTCGCGGTGTCCAATCAGGCGGCCACTCACCACATTGGGCGATTTCGCGGCGTGGGTAGCGCGGACCTCCGGTTTTGAGGTCCGCGGCTCTATGTGTACAGGAGGGATGCGGCGTCCATCCGCGTCTGTCGCGGCGTGGCGGCCCTTGTACACCAACGCGTAATGGTTTTTCTTCAAGTAAACGAGTTTCTTGCTGCGGGCGAGATCTTTCAGAACACTCTTCAACGCGCGCGCCTGGCTGGAGCGCAGGCCCAACTCGAGCACCAGTTCTCGCAAACGGAAAGTCCGCTGCGGATCGCGCTCAAAGAGTTTGAGGACTTCCTGCTGGGACGGAACTTCGCGCATCGGGGCTCCTCGCCTAGTGTACCATCCACCGCGACGCTGGCCCGAGAACACTCGAAGCATTCCATGGATTAACTCACAGGTTCAAAATGCCGGGACGGGCTGCCGATCGAGAATGCAGAAAACACAAATCAGTTGATATTTCATTGCTACTTGGTTTAGAATCAGCTTAGCACAAGGAGCTTCCGACTGTGGCCGTGGAGGCCAAATCCCGTATCAAGGTGGCTGACGAAGTTTGGATCGCCGCCGCTCTGCTCCATCAGGAGCAGCCGGCGCAACCTGATTTTACGGTGGAAGAGATCGTTGATCGAGCGATGAGGGAAGGTATCGGAGGGCCGATTCGACCCGGTGTGTACGTTCATGTCGTTCAACACTGCGTTGCCAATCGTCCGCCCAACCCGGGTCGCTACCGAATGCTTTTCGAAACGATCAATGGGCGGCGCCGCCTGTTCCGGAAGGGAGATGCGTATCACCCCGCCCGCGAAGGGGCCAAGATCACTCCCATCATGGAAGACATACCTTCCGGTTACCGCGGACTCTTGGCTTGGTATCGTGACTGGTGCTCTTCCGCAGTCAACTGTGCCCCCGAAACAGACCCGCTGCTCTCGCTGGCTGGTTCGGGTAAGCATTTATGGGCCGACGAACACTCAGATGATTATGTGCGGCGGCTCCGCGAGGGTTGGGAATGAGCCGAATCTTTTGGGATACCAATCTATTCATCTATCTATTTGAGGACTATGGGGACTTTTCTGGCCGGGTGGCGGATCTTCGGCGCAGAATGTTGGCGCGTGGCGATCAACTGCTGACCTCCACGCTGACGCTCGGCGAGGTTCTCGTTAAACCGGTCGAGCGTGGGGACGAGGAACTCTGCCGAAAGTACGAGGAAGCCATCACGGCGACGGCGCTGATGCTCCCCTTCGACGCCAAAGCGGCGAGAATCTATGCTCGGCTCCGTTGTGAGCGATCGTTTCGCGCCCCCGACGCCATCCAACTGGCCTGTGCTGCGGGAGCCCGGGTTGACCTCTTCATCACCAACGATACACGTCTTCAGGGAAAACATGTGGAAGGCATCCAGTTCATTGTTCCCCTTGAACGCACCCCTTTCTGAAACTCTGCCGCCCGTGGCCTTGGACGAGCTGCAAACTTGCTGGAGCGGAGAGCTGCGTCCTGCGCCAGTCGCCGGGTGCTATTGGGCGCCTAACTGTACGAGGCTCTCAACCCAATCACGGAAATGTGGACACTCACGTCGCATGGCTTCGATGCCGACCGCGCTTGCGGCTCGCGTTCCGTCCAGAACTTTATTGTAGGAAGGACAGAGGCCAAAAACGCGTTTCGAGGGCGCCGTAACCGGACTGTCATCGATATCCTCGGGAGTGGGAAAGCTTTGGCGGATGGCCTGAAATTGCGCGGTCAGATGCGATTGGGAGATGCCGTTGGCAAACGCCTCCGGATCGCTGAACAGCAACCCCTCATATTCGTGCAATTGGAGGTAAGGAAGGAACCGAGCATCAGGGCGCAGGTCAGGCACTTCTGCGATGATGTCTGCCCCCATCGCTCGCTCAAGGTGAATCACCTTGTCCACATTCGAAAGATTCGGCGGCAGAGGCGTGCCTGGAAATCCTTTTCCCAACCCGTAAAAGTCAAGCATCGTGGAGCAGCAGGCCGTGCGATCCTCTTTCAATTGCCGTAGCACGTCCTTCCTAACGCGGACGTAGTTCGTCCTTCCGCCCTTGTGGCCCGGAACCCCGAGAATGGTGGGGGTCAGGTAGATTCCCCTGCTCCAGAGAACCGGGGCGAGAACTTCTTGGACGAACGATCGCTCCGTAGGTCCCTCCACGACCACGCTGACGCGCGTCACGGACGTTCGTCTCCTGTGTTCATTCCTTTTGCGTCAGGAACGGCCGGGGAATTCCCCTCATCATCCGGCATTATAGGCATGGCCTCGTTTCGCGGCCCTCCTCCGAACACATTCTTCTGCCATAGCTCTCCCAGAGTGTAATCCTCTAGCCACCCCGACAGTTTCGCCGACTCCAAGCGCCGGAAAACCGACTCGCCTTGAGTTCGCTCGACAACTATGATATCCTCCGGCTCAAATTCGTTGACCAGTTGCGCGGATTGGGTTGAGACGATCACTTGCTGAGAGGTGCGTTTGGCCGCCTGCTGGAAAAGATTAGCCAAGAGGGTTAAGGCGTAGGGATGCAAGCCGAGCTCTGGCTCGTCAAAAAGCATTGTCGCGGGTGGCGAGGGCTGAAGCAGGGCCGTGGCAAGACACATGAACCGAAGCGTACCGTCAGAGAGGTGGCTGGCGAGAAAAGGATAATCCGAATCTTTTTGCCTCCACTCCAACTGAATCATGCCGGAAACCAGAGGATTAGGACGGAGTTGAAAATCAGCAAAGAATGGGGCCGCCAGCCTGACGACGTGCCGGATCCTTTCGTAACTGGCCGAGTTCTCGAGCATGAGGCGATAGAGGAAGGCGGGCAGGTTGCTCCCGTCGGGATACAAGTACCCGTTCTGGTTGATCGCGATTTGCCGGCGAACACCGGCTGTGGCGCTGGTGTCGTGAAAGTGATAGGCCATCAGCCCTGAGAGTAAATCTAGTACCAGGTATGGCCCCATCGGCCTATAGATCCCGTGATTCTTGTAGCAGTCCTTGAGCTTGGCCTCAACCTGCCCCGAGTCGAGCGAAACCATCCCTGGCGGTCCGGAAACCTTAGCCCTGTCTGTAGTGACAATCCCGTGAGTAAGAACCACCGTCTCGGCGCCAAATACAAATCGGTTGTCCAGAGTGGGTAGTAAAGTAAACTCGTACCCACCGCTGTCATGGAAATAGACCTTACCTATGATCTGTCTTGTAACTTTTGGGCCCAAGTAAAGGAAGGCATCTGCTCCACCGGCTTGGCCGATAGTCACCTGAAGACGCTGCTCCACCAACTCCCGAAGCAGGCGGAAGAACTCAACGAAGTTGCTTTTGCCCGCACCGTTGGCGCCGATGAGAACATTTAACGGGCGAAGCTCAAAGTTCTCCAGCTTCCTGATAGACTTAAACCCCTCTATCGTGATTCGCTTGATGGTATCACTCATAAGTCAATGCACATCGTTGCCGACTGCCGAACCGCCGAGTTCTCTGTCTCATTTCGTTAATTATCATGCCTCTTTTCGATTCCACGGGCAAGTTGTGATTCGCGCGAAAGCGGCGCCCCTTCGCGTCCGCCGCAACTTATGACCGCTGCCCTTCATCCAACACCTATGGAGGTGCAACAATGTACGCCATAACAGGTGCGACCGGAAATACAGGCAGTGTGATTGCTACGAAACTATTGGCCCGCGGGAAGAAAGTTCGGGTGATCGGCCGTGACGCCAGACGGCTTGAAGACTTCGTCCGCAAGGGCGCCGAAGCCTTTGTTGCCGGTGTAACCGATGCGGAGGCGTTAACCAACGCCTTCACTGGCGCGGAGGCTGTCTATGCAATGATTCCCCCCAATCCTGCATCCCCGGATGTGATCGGTTACGAAGAGCGGGTGAGTGACGCACTGGTGGCGGCGATTACGAAGGCCGGCGTGGGGCACGTCGCGCTGCTCAGCAGTGTGGGCGCTGACAAACCACAAAAGACAGGTCCCGTCGTCGGCCTGCACAACTTCGAGCAGAAACTGGACAGTGTCGCCGGACTGAACGCCGTCTACGTTCGTGCCGGCTATTTCATGCAAAACACCCTGGCGCAGATCGGGGTGATTCAGAACTTCGGCCTCCTGGGCGGCCCGTTGCGCGCCGATCTGGCGGTTGCGATGATCGCGGCGCGGGATATTGGCGACTGGGCCGCGGAGGAATTGCTTCGACTCAACTTCAGCGGCAAGCAGGCCCGGGAGCTTCTGGGCCAGCGCGACCTGAATTACAAGGAAGTTGCCTCTGTGATAGGGCAGGCTATCGGCAGGCCGACGCTTAGCTATTCGCAGTTCCCGCCCGCACTCATCAAGCCGGCCTTGCTCCAGTCAGGCATGTCCTCGAACATGGCGGACCTTATTCTCGAAATGTCGGAAGCATTGAATTCCGGTTATATGGCGCCCCTCGAAGCGCGTTCGGCCCAGAACACCACGCCCACCACATTTGAAGCATTTGTAGCGGAAGAGTTCGTGCCGCGATTTAAGGGAAAGGCCGCAGGCGCATAAGCCCGAAGTTGCGGCTTGGCGCGGGCCGGAATGAAAGCCCTCTCCGGTGAAGTTAGTGTGACAACTCATGGCTGGCGCATACTCCCCGACGATTCTTGCCGGGATGCATGCGCCTTAAGCTCCCCTACCGCACCTCACCGCCTGCGCGGCGCAAAGGAACGCAAAGTGCTGGTAGCATCTTTTCTTTGGACCCTTTGCGTACTTTGCGCCTTGGCGCGAACCTTTTGTCACTATCGGCACTTCTTTGTCACCACCGGTCCCGCTTCGGAAGCGACATAATGTCCACGCCCCCGGGCGGTTTGAGGAGGGAAGACCATGCATGCAGGATTGAGGGCTGCTCGAACCTCGTTGGCCTCAGCGGCGCTTGCCGCCCTGGTTTTATGCCCGGCGAAAGCCGCCACGCTCCGCCTGAATGCCCGCACAATTAACGAACGTGCCGTGACCAGCAATATAACGCTCTCCAAAGACGGCTCGGCGCTGCAATTGCTTTCCGGCGAAGTCATTCAGGATGACGGTCCCGCTTCCGGCTTCTCTTACAAGCCAAATCAAGAAAAACTCTCGCCGGGCATCGAGATTCGCAAGCAACTGCTGATCTCCGATCCTCGGGCGAGCAAGGCGGTCCTGATGGTGGCCATCGGGGGCCGCCTGAACGTTGAGATAAACGGCCACCCACAGAAGCTTGGTGCGCCGCAAACCACAGGCTGGGAGTGGCAGGCTTACACAATTGATCCCACGGCGCTCAAGCCGGGTTTGAACGACATCGTCATCTCGGGAACGGGGATGGTCAAAATCGCCCGCGCCGACGACTCTTACGCACCGCTGCCGCACCGAAGCGCGCGCAGCACCGACGGCGGCAAGTCCTGGTGCGTCGACCGTCTGGGTCCGTCGGGCGACATCGCGGGAGAGTATTACGTTCGGCTGTACCTAGAGCACTTCAAGCCCAGCGGCTCTATCCTTCTGCCGGTGATGGATGTTGCCAACCTGGAGGGAAAACCCCTCGCCCTGCCTCTCACGGCTCCAGGTCCGCTGCGAGTGTCCGTTTCCGCAGCGCCTGACCCCAAGAGCGGCGTGACCCTGCGCGTACGGTCCGGAACGTCCTACGTCCCGAAGCCGAAAAAGTGGTCGGAGTGGATGCCGCTGGACCGTGATGGCAGTTTGAACACTCCTCGCGGCCGTTTTATCCAGCTCGAAATAAAACTCGCCAACACAGATCCTCGGCTAACTCCCAAGTTGAGCGAACTCGCCATAAACACTGAGCCTGTATTGGCCAACGACTGGACCCGCTCGCTGAAGTTGGTGGATTCACACAACGAAGTAATCGTGCGGACTTCAATTCCATTCCGCTACGAGCCGTTCACCGAGCCTAAGCTGAAGGAACTGCGCACTCGTTACCACCTCGACGAAGTGGTTGGCGGCGCGAAGACGGATCTCGACATAATCTCCAAGCTGGCGGCCTGGTCATCGCGCAATTGGCCGTGGCAGCAGTGGCACCTGGACGAATACTATCCTCCCTGGGACGCGCTCGAAATCCTGAAAAAACACCGCGACGGCAAGCCGGTGGGCGGCTTCTGCCAGCAATACGACCTGGTTTTCCTGCAGGCCTGCGAGAGTTTCGGATTCGTGGGCAGGGATATTTCCATCGACAGCGGAACCCTGGGACGCCCGACCGTCGTGGGCCACGAGCCGATGGAAATCTGGTCGAACCAGTTCCACAAGTGGATCTGGATTGATGGCACGGCAGCCTATTACCCCGAGGACCCTGCCACCCATACGCCGCTCTCCTTGTACGAGGTGCGGGAGCGGCAACTTCGCGTGTTGCGCGGCGAGCAACCGGAGCCCATGCGGATCGTGCACATCGTGGACTCAGTTCTCCAGTGGCGCGGCCTGGATGTGGACATGTCGTTCGCGGAAATGCGGCTCATCCCGAGGAGCAATTTCCTGGAGCAGAAGTACCCCATACCGCTCAACAACGGCAAGGGGCCTTGGACCTGGAACGGATTCTACGTCTGGTCGGACGCGCAGGTGACCCCCGGGCTGGTCCATCCCAATCTGGTGACGCGCTACGGCAATTTCGAGTGGACACTCGACCAGGCCCACTACGTGCTCGAACCCACCGCGACGGATGGCGCGTTTCGCGTTCACCTCGATACCGAGACACCAGGCTTTGAGACCTTCCTGGCCCAGATCGACGGGGGCGAGCAATCGCCGGTCGCCGCAATCTTCCCCTGGAAGTTGCACCCCGGGCGCAACCGCCTTAAGGTGTGGCCGCGAAACAATGCCGGGCGCGACGGGATTGCCAGTTGGATCGAACTCGAGATGCCAGGTAAGTGATCTCGATCCGTGGACAGGAGAACCGGTTTCACGCCAAGGCGCAAAGGGCGCCAAGCTCACAAAGAAAGCGAGAGAACCCAGTATCTGCTTTGCGGCCTTGGCGCCCTTTGCGCCTTGGCGTGAAACCGGTCTTTCCGTCTACTCCACCGGTGGAATCCGCACCAAATCCGCACGCCGTTGTTTGCCTGGGATATCGGTCAGGCAATAGACCGCGCCATCTTTCCCTACGGCAATGGAGTTGACGAGCCCGGGCCGCGCGCCGTCGCTGAAGAAGATGGCGCCGTGGTCCGTGTACTTCGCGGCGGGAATATCATAGGTTATCAGGTGCAGATCCTCCATTCGATCTCCTCCTGGCCCGCGCTTCTCGAGACGCTTTCCGTTCTCAAGGATGGCGCCTTCCTCGAGATAATAGAGAGTATGCCCATCCGGCCCCAAAGATAAGCTGAGATGACCGTAATGGAACTCGTCGTACATGCCGCTGCGGCGGGTTGGTACCGAGGCGAGGCGCTCGATCACGTCCACGTGCTCCGCCTGCGGGTCGAAACGCAGCAGATAGGAGGAACGGCCGTGCACGGCGTAGACTACATTTTCAGGCGCGTACCAGAGCGCCTGCCGCCAGCCATAGCCAAAGTCTTGCCCAGTTAAGGGATTCCAGGTTCCCAGATAGTCTTTGCGCAGGTTGTCGCCTTGAACGGTCTCAATGGCGTCGTGATCGTAGCGGTAGCGCAGGATATCGCCATCGGCGTTGGTGAAGTAGACTGACCCGTCGCGCGGGTCGATGGGCAGCGCACGGCAGATGACCCGCTTCGTCGGGTGCCCGCCTTCCCCGTCTCTGTAAAGCGGGCCGAGGTTCTTCAGCTCTTGCGACTTCAGGTCATAGCGCAGAAAGTAGCCGGAGGGCCAGGTTAGACCATACATCCGGCCGCGCCGCGTATCCATGTTCATCGAGATGATCCCCTGGCCTTCGGGCGCTTTGGCGAAGTTCTCGAACTTCCCGGTGGCCATATCGTAGGCAAGGAAGTGCCCGCCCGGATACGGCTTGTACCCTGGCGGTGGGGGGGCCATGGATTCCAAATCATTTTGCACGGTGTACCAGTCAACGTGGGTGGCGAAATAGAGCTTTCCGTTGCTTTCAACGAAGCTGACGTGGCTTTTTCCCTGGGGCACCGCCTTCAGCCCCTTTTCCCCCGACGCCTCCGTCAGGTCGCCCAGGTGCGTGATCTTGTCCGTGACGGGATCGTACGAATACATCTGCGCGCCGGTGTCGATATTCTCGGCGCAGAGCACGTAATAAATCTTGCCGTCGCTCGCAGCCAACATCCCGTTGAAGGTTCCGTTCGATAACTCGAAGCCGGAATCGAAGCTGCGGGCCGTCAGATGTTTTACTTCCTGGGCTCGCAGGGCGGAGCCGCCCCAGTAACCGCACAGCGCCAGAATAACGATCACGAAGCCCCACCTTCGGGGCCAATCAGTGTTTCCTCGGACCATGTCAATTCCTTCCAAAGCTGCTCTCGGTAAATACGTCAAGCGGCGGTCAATTCTATCACCGAATTCTGCAGAGTAGGGGTGTCCCGTGTGGCCACCTTCAAGCTCACGAATGCACGCTACAAGCTGTTCCATTCGACTGAACCTATGCCCCGAAGCAACAGGGCCTCGACTTCGCGGATCATCATGCGTAATTGTGGGACGGAATACTCCGTATTGGAAGGAATAGCCAGCCGCTTTAGCGACCAGACCATAAACTGGTGACGGGTTCCCCTAAAGGGCCCCTCGAAGCCGAGCCTGCGCAGCTTGCGGATGAAATCGCCACGCTTACACGGCGTCCACCGGCTCACGCGCAGGCTCCTTGTTGAGGTCGATCCCTTGAATGACGGGCAGCGGGTGCTTCAGTTGAAGCCCCACCAGAATCCAGTCCTCGAGCGTGGATCGTAGCTCGTTTTCACACTCGCGGAGAGTGGTTCCGAAAGCAACAACTCCCGTGCAGGATGGAATACGACCTGCGTAGCTTCCATCCTCGAGCTTCTCGAAACCCGCCTCCGCGAGTGCCTCATTAACATAATCGCTTAACACATACCTCGGGGTCACCCGACACCTCCGCCTGTTCGCCTATTATACATCAGTCGGCGGCCAGCATTTTCCCGGTCCGCAGGAAAAACCTGAGCTGGGACTTCGGCAGTGGGTCAGTTTCCTGAATGGGCGTTTTCAGCTAAGTGGATTACCACCGAGTACGCCGTCCGGAGCGGACACATCGGTAAACGCTGGGCGGCTTTCGGCAGGTGATCGGTCGTGCGCTTGCGAACGCGAAGATTACTTCAGGGAGGGCAACCATCCTACCGAAATGTTGGAGCATGGTAAGATGATCTTGATTTGAGCCAGGACGACCGACTGTTTTGGCTGATGGTGGATTCGAAGGGAGCGCACAGATGAGCATCATGCAGCAATCCAGCAGGGCCCAGGATTGCACACTCGGTACCTGGTTTCAGCAAATTGACCAGGGGTCAGTTAAGCTGCCGAGATTTCAGCGGTTCGACGACGCATGGGATCGGGGACGCATTACGAGCTTTCTAAACACGATCATCAGCAACCTTCCAGTCGGAGTTACACTCGTGCTGCAGGTTGCCGGGCCAGAGAAGTTTGTCTCCCGCTACATCAGGAGCGCCGAGCGGCCGCTGGGAACCGTGACCCAGAATCTGCTTGACGGGCAGCAGCGTCTAACGGCCTTTTGGCGAGCAATGCGAAACGATTATGAGTGGGAAACCTTCTTTGTTTATCTGTCCCAGTTCGACCGCATTGGTAAAGCGGCTGGTGGGGTCGTTGAGGTGCGCTGTGTGCCGCGCTGGATCAACAAGAAGAAACTGCGTATGCCCCGCTGGGCGGAGGAACCGGCCGAGTGCTTGGAGCGCGGCTTGATACCGATTGCGCTGCTGCGGCCGGGAGAACTTGCGAGGGATATCGATAGTTGGCTCAGCGACGCCACCAAGCCCCTGGAGCCGGCCGATACAGAACCCGATGCCCTCAAAAAGTACAAAGATTACGCAGCGTTGAAAGAAAAGATCAATAAAGAGATCACGACGCTTCGAGAGCGCGTTACTCATTTTAACCTTCCCTACCTCTCGCTTCCTGCCGACACGGAGCCGGATGTCGCGCTGCAGGTGTTCAAAAACATGAATACCAACAGCCAGCCACTGTCTCCCTATGACATCATCGTTGCAGAGGTCGAGCGTAAGGTGGGCAGATCTCTACACGACTTGCAGGTTACGCTGAACGAACACTGCCCCAGCGTTTGCCACTACGAAGATCTGCCGAATCTGATTCTTTCAACTTCGACGCTGCTTCAGGACAAGACACCGAACACACGCGGGATGCTTGAGATGGACGAGAAAGCGATCCTGTCCAACTGGGCCAAGCTGGAAAGCGGCTTGGACCGTATGGCGAAGCTTCTCGCCAGCCAAGGGGTATACGACGAGGCGCGACTTCCCACGAACGCCGTGCTACCGGTGATCGCAGCTTGCTACGAGGCAATCCCCGAAACAGGCGATTTTCTAGGCAAGGGCGAGAAGTTGCTTCGGCAATATCTATGGTCGTCCTTCTTCACCGACAGGTATGAAAACGCAGCCGCCTCCAGGGCTTACGCAGACTTCAAGGCCCTGAAGGCGCTTTTACTCAAGCAGTTGTACTCTGACGACGAGTTGGCCACGGTTCCTGTTCTCAACAGAAAGGCATTTGCACTTGCCGATGTTGACTCTCTGCTCGGTGCCGGGTGGCCGAAAAAGCTCGGGATCGAGGCGCGAGGAATCCTGGCCGTGACGACGTACCTCGGGGCCTTGGATTTCGCCGACAACAAGCCTGCATCCTTCGAGAACAATCAGAAACGGGAATATCACCACATCTTCCCCGATGCGCTACTGGGGGAGGTGGGCATCGTAAGCTACCTTGCTCTCAACTGCGCATTCATTACGTGGAAGACAAACCGGACCATCGGCCGCAAAGACCCTCTCGAATACTTGCAGGATCGCGTGGAGTGGGCCGGCGAGGAGTCGGTGAGAGAGAGAATGAAGTCCCATCTCATCGATTTCGATCTCCTGACAAAGGCTAAATATAAGGGGCTGGAAGGCGAACAATTGGCCGCCAAATTGAAGCCGGACTTTGAGACCTTTCTTCGCGCGAGAGGGAAACTCGTCCATGCCGCTGTCATAGCACTTGCGCAAGGCAAGCCCGTTAGCGTCGGATCGCTGCAGGCGTTGTCGACCGTTCCAGACTCCGCGTAATCATGAGCTGCAAGATTTAGAAAGGAGGCTCGAATAGCTGTAACGGGGATCGCGCTCAGATTACGGTGCATCCGGATCTCAAGTGGTGATTTTCCCGCCGGATCAAATGGCACCAGCTTTCTCAGGCTGCACCAGCCGCGAGTAACGCTCTAGGGCAGAACGAAGCCCCTCAACTCCGGCATCGTCAGACTCGAAAACAACCTGCCGTAGCGCCTTTAGCTCTTGCGAATAGCCACATGGACGAAGCGTCGCTTCTCGCGAACTAACCCATTACTGGGACATCTTGTCTCTTGACAAACTCGACAAGATAGGCTAGAATTCTGAGCGGAAGCTGGGAGCGAGCTCGCGTCCCCCCGGAGAGGATCGTGCAGCGATGCTACCGCCCGTGAAACGCCGCGCCCCAAGTCGGGCAAGCGCGACAGAAAATCGGCCTGGCGCTCGGCCGGAGGTCACGAACGCCAAGGCCGTCGCAACGGGAATTGACGGAACAAAGCGAGAATGTCTATGAAAACAAAGGATCGGACCAGAAATCAACCACCCCTGGCCCCTCCTTATCCAAGGCGGGGAAATCTCGGGCTCCCCACCTCGGTTGAGGAGGGGTTGGGGGTGGTGCGACTTTGCGTCCCCCGCGTTCTTTGCGTCTTGGCGTGAAATTGGCTGGAGGCATTTAAGAACGGCGGAACAAAGCGAGAATGTCTATGAAAACAAAGGATCGACATCGCGCTGACCTTCAATTCGGCAATCCAGTGCCTGTCTGTAGGGGGGCGGCTTGTCGTCCCCTGATGATCGGGGTAGGGCAAGCCCTACCCGTACGCGGTTTCGGCTCGACCGACGGGAATTGGCGGAACAAAGCGAGAATGTCTATGAAAACAAAGGATCGGCGTACCGCTGGCCCTCAGGTCCGCAAGCCAGTGCTTTTTTGTAGGGGGACGGCTTGCCGTCCCCTGATGATCGGGGTAGGGCAAGCCCTACCCCTACGCGGTTTCGGCTCGACCGACGAGAATCGCCGGAACAAAGCGAGAATGTCTATGAAAACAAAGGATCACCGTATTGCTGACCTGAAGATTGGCGCTACCCCCAATGGGTTGAGGAGATGCCGATGAAAGCGATCGTCTACGACAAGTACGGCTCGCCCGAGGTTCTGAAGTGTGAAGAGGTCGAGAAGCCAACCCCTGGGAGCGGTGAAGTTCTCATAAAAGTCCAGGCGGCTTCCGTGAACCCTTACGACTGGCATCTCATGCGGGGGCTGCCTTACTTCGTTCGCCTGATGGCCGGTATCGCCAGACCGAAGGAGCGGCGGCTAGGTGTGGATGGAGCCGGCTATGCAGAAGCAGTGGGCAGAAACGTAACGCAGTTCAAAGCGGGCGACGCGGTATTCGGAACGTGCCGCGGCGCGTTTGCAGAGTACGCCTGCGCACCCGAGCGAGCCCTGGCCAGAAAGCCGGACAATGTGACGTTTGAGCAAGCGGCGACTGTGCCGATCGCTGGCCTCACGGCGTTGCAGGGCCTTCGCGACGAGGGAAACATTCGGGCGGGAGTAAAGGTCTTGATTAATGGCGCGGCGGGCGGCGTGGGCACGTTCGCGGTGCCCATCGCCAAGTCCTTCGGCGCAGAGGTGACCGGGGTGTGCAGCACTCGGAATGTGGAGATGGTGCGGTCCATTGGCGCGGATGAGGTTATAGATTACACGCGCCAGGACTTCACGAGGCTCGGGCGACGTTATGACCTGCTCTTCGATTGCATTGGGAACCACTCGCTGCGGGAATGCCGTCGTGTCATGAATCCGAAGGGGATATTTATCGGAGTGGGCGGGGCAACGGGGCGCTGGATGTTCGGACTTTTTGTCAGGGTGATCGCCGCCTTGTTCCTGTCCCCCTTCCTCAACCAGAAGTTCGTCACCTTTATGGCCAAGCCGAACTCCGAAGACCTGGCCGCCATCGTGGAACTCATGGCAGCGGGCAAGCTCACGCCGGTCATCGACAGGCGTTACGGGCTAGATGACGTCCCTGAGGCTATCCGGTACCTGGAAGCAGGGCACGCTCGTGGTAAAGTAGTAATCACGGTGCTGGAGTGATCTAGCAGCAAGATGAGCGAAGACGCCAACCAACCCGAAGCCAGCCGTGACGTGGCTCCAACCCCGTCGCCGGAACCTGAGGGCATGGTGTTCGACATCCAGCGCTATGCCTTGCACGACGGCCCGGGCATTCGGACCACGGTTTTTTTCAAGGGTTGTCCGCTATCTTGCTGGTGGTGCCACAATCCGGAGGGACAGAGCCCCCAGCCTGACCTCGTGTACGTTCAGAACCGCTGCCTGGTTTGCGGCGAGTGTATCAAGATATGTCCACATGGGGCGGTGCATTGCCTGAATGGTGAAATCCAGACTACTTCGGCGTGCCAGGTATGCGGGAACTGCGCCGAAGCCTGTCCTGCCGGTGCGCGAAAGGTGGCAGGACGGCGGATGAAGGTCTGGGAAGTGATGAGTGAAATACAACGAGACGTGATCTTCTCGGATCAATCCGGCGGGGGCGCCACTTTCTCCGGCGGCGAGCCGCTGGCGCAGCCGCGCTTCCTCGCCTCGCTCCTCGATGCGTGCCGCGCGAAACGCATCCACACCGTGGTCGAGACCTGCGGCCTGGCCCAGCAGGACGTGGTTCTCGAACTCAGTGACAAGGCAGGCCTGTTCTTATACGACCTGAAGATCCTCGATCCCGAAAAACACAAGAAGTACACGGGCGTCTCCAATGACTCGATTCTAGCGAACTTGGAGGCGCTGGCGGAAAGAAGAAGGCGGGTGATCGTTCGTTATCCGATTATTCCCTTTGTCAACGACGACGGCATGAATGTCCGGCAAATGGTGGCCTTGCTCTCGCGGCTTCGTCTCTGGCAGATTCATCTCCTGCCGTACCATGAGACGGGAACCGAGAAATACAAGCGGCTGGGTTTGGGGTTGCGTCTGGAGGATGTCAAAGCGCCACCCGCCAGCCTGATGAAGAGAATCGCCGGTGAGTTTGAGCGAGCGGGCATCAAAGTGAAAGTAGGTGGCTGACGATGAACGAACGGGTTGCGAGATTAAGGCAGAAAAGTCTCGATGCTGAGCCCGTGCTGTCGCTGGAGAGGGCGGCGTTGATTACGGAGTTTTACCGAGATTCCCGGACCGCTTCGGTGCCTGTGCTGCGGGTGCAGGCGCTTCGGCATTTGATGGAGAAGAAGAATATCTATATTGGCAGCGAAGAGTTGATTGTGGGCGAGCGCGGCCCCGCGCCGAAGGCGACTCCCACTTACCCTGAGCTCTGCTGTCACAGCATGGAAGACCTCCGCATTCTCAATTCGCGCCCTAAGATCTGGTATCACGTGGACGACGAAGCCAGGACGATCCAGTGTGAGCAGATCATCCCTTATTGGCAGGGCCGCTCAATTCGCGAACTTATCTTCAGGGAAATGGCTCAGGAATGGAAAGACGCCTACGAGGCTGGCATTTACACGGAATTCATGGAGCAGCGCGCGCCCGGCCACACGGCGCTGGGAGATGTCATCTACCGCAAAGGACTGCTTGAACTGAAGTCCGAAGTTGAGGAGAGTCTCCGCCGCTTGGACTTCTTGGACGATCCCGAAGCTTTCTTTAAGCAGGAGGAACTAAGGGCGATGGCGACGGCGGCCGACGCGGTGATGCGATTCGCCGAGCGCCATGCGGAGGTAGCCTGGCAACTGGCGCAGCTTGAATCGAACCCCGAGCGCCGGGCTGAACTCCGGAAAATCGCGGAGGTCTGCGAGCGCGTTCCGGCGCATGCCCCGGGCGATTTCTGGGAGGCCTTGCAGGCCTACTGGTTTGTTCACCTGGGCGTGATAACCGAACTGAACACCTGGGATTCTTTCTGCCCGGGCCGCCTGGACCAGCATCTGGCGCCTTTCTATGAGAAAGGCCTGGCCGACGGAACCCTCACCCGTGAAAAGGCCAAAGAACTGCTCGAGTGCTTCTGGGTGAAATTCAATAATCAGCCTGCGCCGCCCAAGGTGGGCGTGACGGCGGCGGAGAGCGGCACTTACACCGACTTCGCCAACATCAACAACGGAGGGCTGAAAGCGGACGGCTCAGATGGCGTCAACGAAGTTACGTATCTTATCCTCGAAGTGATTGACGAGATGCGCCTGCTCCAGCCGTCCTCGAAT
>Ga0326728_10002662_pt1 | contig 58541 bp, 39 predicted proteins | sample MB3enrmetagenome_FD_207602 | JGI IMG/M metagenome (GOLD analysis project Ga0326728, IMG submission 207602) | Lab enriched peat soil microbial communities from McLean, Ithaca, NY, United States - MB31MN | ecosystem: Environmental > Terrestrial > Soil > Wetlands > Peat | place: USA: New York... | reverse complement strand
AGGGCCGGGGGGAAGAGGAATTGTTGTCCGTAATCAGGAGCGATGGGTTGAGCCATACGCAGTTAGACGCTCAGTCAAATAAATTGTTCAAAAAAAAATGGTCTGAGTTTTGAGACAGTCTCCGCCGCGCCGCCCAAAGATTTCAGGGCAGAGCAGCAACTCTGCCCTGCTTGGAAGGTGTAGATTTTTGTCATGCGCCCCAGCCGTCAGTAGTTCAGAGTCAAGACGACCCGCCCTTGGGTCCGTGATGGCAAGGTGACGGTCTCTTGGGAGGCCTCGAACTGGTCCCATGACTTGCCGTCCACCTGCACGGAGCCGATGCGGTGGCCGGCGGGAACGCGCAAACGCAAATTGACGCGCGGCGCGGGCCGCCGGCCCGGCAAATCCAGCGTGGCTTCGATTTTCCCATTCGCAAGATGGGACAACAGCCTGAAGCTGACCGGTCCCCAGCGGGTCGGCGCGTTGGACACGGCGATGCTTCGCCCGTCCTCCAACCAGGCGCGCGGCGTGCCCTTGGCCAGCCAAAGAACATCCGATTGCGGATCTTCAAAGACGAGCATCCACCGGGTCAGCAACGGAACGGCCATCTGCGCCGGACTGCAGTACGGAGCGGCAAATTGGTTTGGATCGAAGTTGCGCGTTTCCGGGGCCGTCCAGGTTCCGCGCGTGTATTGGTGGGCCATGAGGCTGTAGAGCAGCAGGAGATATTCGCGCGTCAAATCGTATTGCATCAAACCATACCCATGACCGTAACTGAGGAAGCCGCCCCACTCGTGAGTGTTATATCCATAAACCGTCGGCATCCCCAGGACGATGTCGTGGTGCGCGGCCCGGTAATTGACAATCGTTTCGACCTGCTGTCGCGTGAGGTTGCCCGAGTAAAGCATCTCCATATAGGCCCGGTAGGAGCGGAATTGCGGATCCAGCTTGTCGCGCGCGACGGCGATATGGAACGGTTCCCTGGCGCCGGCGATGGCCGGCAGGCACGGCGGCTGCGTGTTGGTCAGCAGCGAGCGTTGGATGGCTTTTTGGGTGTCCTGCTGCAATAGGCGGGCTTCGCGCCGCAGTTTCCGGCCCCAGCGGGCCAGTTCCGATTGATGCTTCCTGGCGCCGATCTTCTCCCAGACGGCGCCCAAGTCCTCGAATCCTCGCGCGGCTTCGGTGTTGTTGGACAGATAAGGCTGCATGTAGCGGGGCGGGTCGGGATCCAAACAGGCGTCGGCCTCGCTCCAGCCGGCGATGACGCCGCAGGCCGGGTCTTCAGGCGGCAGCAGCAGCGCCTTGGCCCGCATTCCCAGGAGCACATTGGCCACCGCGTCCAGGCGATGGCGGTGACGCAAAAGGAGCTCGTCATCACCGGTATAATTGGCGTATTGCGCCGCCACGGCGAGCATGCGCCCATATTGCCCGGTTTCGGGGCCGCGATAGAGAATCGAGCCGTCATCGCGCACGAAGTACGTGAAATAGTTGTCAATATACTGGCGGGCCAGGTCGAACAATCCCCAGCCCAGCATGGCGGCCGTATCGGCCGTGAAGGTGTCTGGAAAACCGTCGTGTTCGCTGCCGCCGTAGCTGCGCTCAAACACGCCGTACTTCGGGAACGCGCCCACGCGCGTGATCATCTCCCGCACCAACGAATGGCGGGCCAGGTCCGCCAGCCGCTGGTCGGGCGCCTGGATCTGCATCCCCTGCGCCAGGGCCTGGTTCCACCCCGCGCGCATCGAGAGCAACTCCTCGTAAAAGGATTCCGGCCGGATTTCGCCGCGGGGCGGGAACGGGTGGTAGGAATCGAAATAGCGAACCCAGCGAAGTTGGTTGCTTTCAATCCGGCTCACCCGATACCACACCGGCTGCACGCGCCGGTTCCCGTTCTCCACCCGCATGGGCGCGAAAATGACCAGTTCGGACCAATCCCCGGGCTCTTCGGGATACACAAACCGCGGCGCCGGCAGCCAGCCGCCCACCAACCCGTCGAGCACATGGCCCTGGTCGCGTACTTTCCGGATCGCCGGAACGTATGCGGCGGGATCAAAGTTCGGCGTGACGCCCCCGTAAAAGACTCCAACTTTTTCCAAACACTCGTGCGTTCCGACGAAGGTGCAGGTGTACATCTTGGAAATCGGCGCAAAGCAAGCCGCAACATTGGTGTATTCCGGATCGCCCGCCTGGGCCAGCATCTCTTCTCCCAGCAGGTCGCCTTCGCTGTTGAACACCTCCTCCAAACTATGGCCGTGGTAGAGGCTCTTCGGGTCGGCCCATGTGGGTTCCAGCGACTTGGGCAACGCCACTTTCACCCCATCTTGCTCCACAAACAGGAGCGAGCCGTTGGGTTGCGTGAAATCCTCGAAAACCGCCAGCGGATGCTTCGATGGCGCGCCGATCACCGCCATCAATGACCAGTTTCCCAACTGCTGGCCCTTTTGCAGATGGACCTCATTTCCGCCCCACCAAGCCACCACCGACCCATCGGTCGGAATGCCGATCACTTTCGGCCCTTCGGTCGCCGCCTTCGCGCAGAAGACAAGCCCTGGCAAAAGGCAGCCAGCGGCCAGCCAGGCCAGAAGTGAATTCCGAACGCTCTCAGTAGCCGTGCAAAAATGACTCCCGATTTTACAACTGACCTTTGGAGCCAGGCCGTTTGGCAACGCGGCGGAACCTGCAACCGTTGATTGGAAATTAGTCATTGAAAATTGGTCATTGGCCATTGAATTTCGCCTCCCCAACCGCTCAATGGCATGTGACAAAAATCTTCATGTCCTTGGTAGGGCGGCGCTGCCGCGCCGCCCAAGATTTCAGGGCAGAGCAGCAGCTCTGCCCTGCCAGGAAGGTGAAGATTTTTGTCATGCACCCACCGCTCAATTGCCATTGATAAATTTTCAATGACCAATTCTCAATCGCCTTCAAGATTGCCCTTCCTGAGCGCCACCTCGATCCTGTTTGCTCTGCGCCTCGTCATCAGAACTTGTTTTTGCGCGGCCCCTCGGAGGAAGGCAAGCTCTTAACCCGGGTATTTCACACGTCGGTAGGGCGAGGCTCCTGCCGAGCCATTTGTGGAACGAAGCCCCGGCTCGGCAAATCGCAATCCGCCGAACCGGCCCAAAAACTTCGCCGCCTACGGTATCTGCGGTTGATAGAACTGCGCCGCGCTCAACGGAGACGGCGTGTAGGTATTCGTGCCGGCGGTCCCATCCACCGTCGTCCACGGCCCGGCCGGGGAATCGGCGCTTTGCAAAGGCACGCCGCCGGACCAGGTAATGGTCACCGCGCCGTTGGACAGGCCGGCATTGATCAGGCCCGGGATCTTGAGGGCGCTCGGCCCGCCCAAAGCCTCGAGGAAGCCATCCGCGCGGCGGCCATTGCTGAACTGGATGCTGCTGACGTAGGTTTCCGCCACGTCTCCCCATGGGTCAATAAAGAGCAATCCGTACGGGCCCACCGACCACTGCCCATCCACCCCGGTGTTAGGGAGGACCTCATTGCTGATTTTAACGCCATCAATGAATTTGGTGAGCAGCGGCGTCGTGGCTGTCCCCGTCTCCGTTCCCGTCAAGTCGAAGGCGAACGCCAGCCTGTGCCAGGCGCCCGCACTGACATAGCCCTCATCATAAATGTTGAAGCCGATGGAGTCGCCACTGTCGATCCACAAACTGCCGTCCCAGTCGCTGAACCCGACCCCGTTCCACAAGGTTCGCCAGGTGTAATCCGAGCCAGCCGGATAATACACGTCATAGATCAAGGTGTACTCATTGACATTGGTGCCGCCGCCATTGGGCGCCGCCCCATCATACATCTCGTAACCGCCCCAGTTGGTGGCGTCCGCGGTCACGATGGGCAGGATGTGCATCACCGGGGTCGCCGTGCCATTGATATCCGGAATGCCAAAACTGGTGGTGGTGCCGAAACTGGTGACCGCCGGCCCGTTGGTGGAGGTCGGGATGTTGGTCCAGTACTGCAGGTCGGCCCCGCAGCTCGCCGCCAGATTGCCCTGGAGGAAATCCCATTGGCCGGTGACGGAAATTTGAGGATTGATGACCGTCAGCATCCCCGCCGGCGTGCTGGTCACTGAGCCGGCGCTGCTCGTCACCACCACGTCGTAGGCGCCGGCGTTGGACATCTGGACGGCCGGAAAAACCAGCGCCGAATTGGTGCCCGCCGGAAGGGCCGTCCCATTTTGCCGCCACTGGTAAGTCAGATTCGTGCCGCCGCTGACCGCGACGGAGAAAGTGGCAGGGTTGCCCACGGCGGCGATCTCGTTGGAGGGGGCGACCCAGGGCGTCACGCCGGTTACGTCCAATTTTACCAGATCCACGTAGGTTTGGTCACTGATGTAAGGGGGCGTCTTCGTCTGGCCGCCCGTGGATGCATTGGGGCTGCGGGTGACAAAGACCGTCGCCTGACGTGCCCCGACAGGAATGGTGCCGGTGGCGACGTATTTGATCCACTGGTGATCAGTGCTAAGGTCAAACGGAATGTTGGTCCCGTTGCCCGGGTTGTACCAGTCGTTCGTATTGGCAAACGCGACGGCATAAGGGCTCATGGTCCGGTCGAAGATCGCGGCGGTGCTGATAAAACCTGATGGCTGGTTATAGACGGTGCTGAAAAACTGAAGGACCAGAAAAGGCTGTTCAGGGTACGACGTATAGGAAGACAGCCAGGCGCTGAAGGTGTATTGGGCATTGGTCGCATCAATATCCGATGCCAGCACCGCGTCGGTCAATGTCACCGTTTCGGAGGCGGCGTATTGTGGCATATTCAAGTCCAGGAACCCGTCCAGCCCGAACTCGTCCTGGGGGGTGTTGAAGTGTGTCCACTCGCTCCAGCCGGCGGCTTGGCAAGAGGAGTAGAAGCTGCCCGGGTTTTCGGAAGCCGGAATGGCCGGTCCGTCATAATAGGCTTGACTGAAGTTGTATTGCAGGAAGCTCTGCCACCCAAGGGCCTGGGCGCAGGTGCTGGAGCCACCCGTACACAGATTGCCGCTGAAACCCCCGCAAGCGCCACCATAGTTCCCTCCTCCATTACTGGGAAGCTCAAAACTGCCGTTGACAATCAAATCGGTCGCACACGCGGCGCCGACGAAGGACAACCCACCGGCGAGGATGGAGAGCCCCAATCTGGACTTTTTATTTTTCATGTTTCTCTTTCGGGTTGCTATTTTGGTCACTAAAGGACATCCGCTCAATCGTAACCATTGGCCCAGCTTTTCAAAATACCATGTTCTAGGGGGGTGGCTTGAACGAAGTCTTGGCGCCCCGCTTTGGCGCGCAGGGGCGGCCGGGGGCGCATCCCGCCTTTGTCGCGGCCATGACCTGTAGCGCAGACTTCCAAGTCTGCTGTGTCGCGGGTTTCCTGACCCGCAGGCGGGGCGCCGGTTTGGAAGCATGCTTCTTCGTTGCCCGCCGTTGGCGCACGCGGCCCATCGAAATTATGTCCAAGAAATGTCCAAGAGCCGGATGGCTTCCGGCCCTTTGACCGCTCCGGATCATTCTCTCAGCCGTCGCAAAGGGTCCCAGAACCGTTCATTGACCGGACTGCAGCTCCACGGTGGATTGATCTTCTGGTTCTTGCGCGCCTCGCTGTGCCCGTCCACGAAGACGACCACGCCCAGCCCCTGATGCCGGTTGGTATCAACCCCCTCATTGCCATCCCCCGTTCCCATTCCGGCATTGGGCCACCAGATATTCAAGCTGTAAGCGCCGCCGGGGCTGGGATAATTCTTCTTCAGACAGTCTGCCACCAGAAGGCATTCGGCGGGCACCAGCACCTCGGAGCGTTTGAACCATGTGACGGAACTGACTGGAAGATTGGGACAATCAACTTCGCCTGAGTCGTGAGGATACAGCCCAAGGAAATACGCATTATACCCGTAACCCAGGGCCAAAGCGTTGAATTGCCACACGAACATGCTGCCGTCGGCCGTTTCCTGGCCGGTCAGAGAGGGACAGTGGAAGGTGCCCGCATATTGTTGCGGCATGGTGTTGCTGCCAACCATGTTTATCGTTCCGCTGCCAACGATGAACGACACCCAGAAATTGGAGATATTATAGTCCTCGCTGAAGTGCGCCGGAAATACGTCCTGATACGTGTCCGTATAAAGTTGGAAAAAGGTGGCAATCTCCTTCAAGTTGTTCAGACAACTGGTTCGCCTGGCCGTTTCCTTTGCCCGCGCCAGCGCCGGCAGCAGCATCGCGGCCAGAATGGCGATAACCGCAATGACCACCAGCAGCTCGATCAGCGTAAAGCTCTTCACCCCGGCGCGATCCGCTTTGATGCCCTTCATTTTCATGCCTTCTTGATCCATGACGATTCATTCTCCGGAAGTTGTCCGCCCTTTTCAATCATTTCCGCATTTCATGCGCTGCGGCGGGCGCACCCCGGCGTTGTCGAGGCCACGACCTGTAGCGCAGACCTCCAAGTCTGCCGTGTCGCGGGTTTCCTAACCCGCTGCGCCGCGGTTCCAAGGCCCGCTCATTACCTGTTCCACGCCGGGGTGGTCTTCGCAATCCCACGTTCTAGGGGTCTTAAACGGGCCGCTCCCCAAGCGCGATCCCAAGGCCGCAGCGCGGCCGGCCGCAACCAAAGGGCGGATGGAGGAGGAACAAGGCAGGAATGGCAGAGGAATAATCTGCCAAGGCTTCTTCCAATTCCTCTGCCGTTCATTCCTTTGCCATTGGATTTATTTTCGGTATTTCGCGGTTTGCTCCGTTTTTTACTATTGGCGCGGTTTTTGAGATTTCATCCTGCAATCTGTCAAAATCATTCATTTTCGGAAAGACTTCTGACCGCGGATTTCACGGGTTTCACGGATGGGAAACCCGTCGCTTCTTGTCCGTGCCATCCGTGAAATCCGTGGTCGCCTTCCTTTGGTTGCGTCTGGCCGCGCTCTCTTTCATGCCCTCCTCATTCCGGTCCGCGTCCGTTCGGCGGGCCTCAGGATGAGCGCGAAAAAAAAGTGAAAAAAAACGTGCGAAACCACAAAAGCGTGGTATAGTGCCGAAGTCAGGGCATGTTCTTTGACATGTTGACGGCCTCGCGGAAGGAATTTCCCGGAGCCTGCGACCGGGAATCGGCGGCGGGATGCTGGCGGCGCGGATCAAACATGATCGAGCCGGCGCTCTGCAAGCGCCATCTTGAAGGCCATGGAAAATTTCTAAATGGCCATGGAGCGGCTGGGAAGGCGCAATTCAATGGCCAATGACCAATTTTCAATGACCAATTCTCCATCAACGCTTGCAAGTTCTGCTGCGTTCCGAAACGGTCTTGCTCCAAAGGTCAGTAGCACCTGTTAGCACCTGTTAGCACCTGTTAGCACCTGTTAGCACCTAAAAAATTGTGTTGATGGCAAAAAAGAGCCGGTTCGGGGCTTTCGGAATCCCGCTTGCAGCCATTGTGTCGCCAACAACCGGAGGCGCAGAGAAACCATCCCCATGACGCAAGAGGAAAGCGGAATTAGCGCCAAATCGCGCCAAATCGCACCAAATCGCACCTAAAAAAATTTCTGCATGGCAAAAACGAGCCCGTTCGGGCCTTTCGGACCCCCCTCGCGGCTTTTGTGTCGCCACGCCGATGCGGGACCCGTCGCCACAGTCGCTGGCAGTCCCCGGCGCAAGCGGACACCTTTCCCTTTTTAACTGACGAACTTGGGCTAAAAAATGGGATGTGCCTCTGCCTCCGGCTGGCGCGTTTATGGCCTTGCCCGCCGCTGGCGCCTGAAGCAACGTGAAATTATGTCTAAGAAACGTCCAAGAACCGGATGGCCGCTGGCCGGCCTCTCCGGGCCGGCCGGTTCCAAAATGGAACCTGCATACTGGCGGGAGCGATTGTTCAGGAGCGGTTACACCTATAAAGGCAGGCACTTGAAAGTGAGGGGCTGGTCGGTCAAAATCCAGCATCTGGGCCGCAGGAAGACGTTTTCTCTGCCGTCCAGCCGGCGCGGCCCGGCCGCGGCGCAGGCCTGCCAACTTTATCGCACCATCGTCAACCAGGGCTGGCAGCAGGCCGGGGTCCGGGGCGGCCGGCGAAGTGTGCCCGCGGGCCTTGCGCCCGCGGAGCCGACGCCATCGGGCGCCGAGCGATTGGGCCGGGACTTTTGGGCCCAAAGGTTGATCCATCGGGAATACTCGATGAGCCTTGACATGAAAAGGGCTGCGGAGCTTTCCGTGCGGGTTGATCATCAGGCCACCAGCCATTATTTCCCTCTGGGAACGGAGAATGCGAAGCTGGCGGCCAGCCGCGCCTTGCGCATCTACCAGGCCGTCGCCAGCCAGGGATGGGAAAGCGCCAACGAACGATTTCGTCGTGAACTGACCGTGGCCTTCCGATGGCTGGATCATCCATTGGCCTGGACCTACACCACCATTCACACCCATGCCAACATCCACCGGCGGCCATCGGCTGACACCTTCAATAAGGGCACGGGCCGCCTTAAGGTCGCCATCGCAGAATCCGATGGCGCAATCCGCCGGGCCTTGGTCTGGTGCCTCAACCACATGGACGGGTTTTGTTGCGCGGCCGCTTACGCCAGCGCCGCCGAGGCAATTCGGGATTTGCCGCGCCGCTCCGCCTGCCTGGTTCTGGTCAGTCAGAACCTGGCGGACAAACCGGGCACCGCCTGCCTGGAAGAGTTGAAAGCCGCCGCTCCCGGAGCAGCCGGGCTGCTCTTTTCGGTTTACGAGGACAGCGAAGAACTTTTCCGGGCCACTCCCGGCGGAGCGGGCACCTATTTATTAAGACGCACGCCGCCCACCGGCTTCCTGGAGCCGGCCGCTGAAGTGCTCTCAAGGGGAAATCTCTCCGCCGGGGAATTGCCTGCCGGGGTGTGGCAATACTTTAAAAACATGGTCGCTTCCCTGCCCATCTCCGGCCCGGCCCGCCAGTTGCCCCATCTGACAAACCGCGAACGCGAGGTGCTGGCACTGCTGGGCAAAGGCCGCCAGGACAAGGAAATCGCCGTCCGGCTTGACATCAGCATCTATACCGTCCACGAGCACGTCAGAAACATCTTCGAAAAACTGCGCGTCCACAACCGGACCGAAGCGGTCGTGAAGTTTCTGCAAAAGTAAGCCGGCCCGCCGCCGGGCGGCTCGAAGGCCATTGACAATTGGTCGTTGACAATTTGTAATTGGCAATTGAGCTAGATGGGGCAGCGGGGCTTGATTGCAGATGACAAATTTTCAATGACCAATTGTCAATCAACGCTTCCGATCTCTCTCCCGTTTCCAAACGGGTTTGGTCCAAAGCGCGCTGGCAAAACCGGAAGTTATAAGAGCAAGATTAGGAACGACTGATGGCCCTGCACAGGCATCAACATCTTCGCCGCGCCGCTTTGGTCCCCCCGGCGCATCGCCCCTCCAGCGTCATTGCCGGCCTGGGGGTGGATGTCCCCGAACTCCAGCAGGCCCGCCGTCTCTGGCAACTGAACCGTTTCGACCAAGCCCTGGCCTTGTTCGAGAATGCCGTGCGCAAATATCCCCAGAACCTGGTCGCTTTGGTTGATGCCAGCCGCGCCTTGGGCGCGCGTTTCGAAATCACGCGCGCCGAGGCGATGCTCGATCGCCTCGCCAGGCTGGGCGCGCACGATCCGCAACTGATGCACCTGGCGGGACAGAGTTACCGCATGATCTTTCGGCCTGAAAAGGCCATCCAATGCTTCGAACGGGTCCTCGCCGCAACGCGGAAAATTCCCGATGCCCAACTGGAGTTGGCCGTGCTTTACGAACGCCGCCACCGCGTGGCCGAGGCCCATGCGCTGATCGATGAGTGCCTGCGCGCCGAGCCTGATTATCTGGAAGCCCTCTTGTTCAAAGCCAGGCTGCTCCGGCGGCTTGAAGACGCGGCGGGCGCAGATGCCATTTTCCGAACTCTGGCGGCAAACACCGACGCCCTCCCGTTGGTCCGGGCGCAGGCCTGGACGGAAATCGCCCAAAAACTCGACCGCGACGGAGACTATGACGGCGCCATGTCGGCGCTGCTCGAAGGCAAGAAGTTAATCTCCGCCGACGCCAGCCGGTTTTTGACGGAATCCGAAGCGTTGCAGCGCCACCTGCGCCACCTGAGCGATTCCTTGACCCCGGCCCACTGGCAGAAATGGGTGGAGGACGGGAGCGCCTTTCCACGCCGGAAGATGGCCGTGCTGGCCGGCTTTCCCCGATCCGGCACCACCCTGCTGGAGCAGGTTCTGGACAGTCATCCCGGCCTGGTCAGCTCCGACGAACGCGAGGCCTTTGGCCGGGACATCTTCCCCGCCCTCTGGCGCAACGAGAAAACTCCCCTGCCCACCGCCGAGGCTTTGGCGAGCATTCCACTGGAACATCTGGCCGCCCAACGCCAACGCTATTTCGCCTATATGGCGGCGGCCTTGAACCAACCCATCGGTGATCGCGTGCATCTGGACAAGAACCCGACGATGACCCTGCTGCTGCCGGGCATGTTAAGATTGTTTCCCGAAACGAAATTGCTCATCGCCCTGCGCGATCCGCGGGACGTCGTCCTCAGTTGCTTCATGCAGTACCTGCCCCTCAACACCAACAGCGTTTGCTTCCTGACGCTGGAGCGCGCCGCCCGGCGCTACGCCCACGACATGGGCGTTTGGCTCAAATTGCGGGAAATCACGCGCCCCTCCTGGCTGGAGGTTCGTTACGAGCATTGCGTCCTGCATCTGGAACGGGAGGCCCGTCGCGCCCTGCAGTTTCTCGAATTGCCCTGGGACCCGCAAGTGCTCGCTTACCGCGACCGGCTGAAAACCAAAGCCGTCAGTTCGCCCACCTACGAGGCCGTCAGCCAGCCGCTCTACACCTCCGCCATCGGCCGCTGGAAGAACTATCGAAAGCACCTTGAGCCTTGCCAGGAAATCCTCCAGCCCTGTCTGGACGCTTTCGGATATGAACGCTAAGAAATTTCGCTGGACAATCGGCGCGCCGGCCTTTAGGAATGCAACCGAATCGCCCCAAATTCCATTGCGGGCGATGCGAACAACACATGAAAATACTGATCGCCGATAAATTCTCCGAATCCCACCTTTCCCGTTTGAACAGCCTCGGTTACCAAGTGGATTACCAGCCCGCCGTCAAAGCCGAGAGCCTTCCGGCCCTGGCCGCCTCCTGCAAGATCCTCATTGTGCGCAGCAAAAAAGTCAGCGCCGAGACGCTCAACGCCGCCCGCGACCTGGCCCTGGTGCTGCGGGCGGGAGCCGGCGTCAATACCATTGACGTCAAGACCGCCAGCAGCCGCGGCATCTTTGTCAGCAATTGTCCCGGCAAGAACTCCATCGCCGTGGCCGAACTGGTTTTCGCTCTCCTCCTGTCCATTGACCGCCGCATCCCCGAAAGCGTCGCCGCCTTGCGCGCCGGGCAATGGGATAAGAAGGAATTCTCCCGCGCCGACGGCCTTTTTGGCAAGACCCTTGGGGTCATCGGCGCCGGCAGCGTCGGACGCGAGGTCATCCGCCGCGCCCACGCCTTTGGTTTGCGCGTCGTGGCCTGGGATTGCGTTCTCACCCCCGAATTGGCCGGGCAATTGGGCATCGAACGCCGCACCAACCTGGATGACATCTTCCGCGAAGCCGACATCGTCACGCTGCATGTCTCTTTGAATTCGGAAACGCGCAAACTGGTCAACGCCGCCCGCCTCTGGCTGATGAAACCCCGCGCCATCCTCATCAACACCTCGCGCGGCGAAGTCGTGGACCAGGCCGCCTTGCGCGAGGCGCTCGAAAGCAAGCGCCTGCGCGCCGGCCTGGACGTCTTCGACCCCGAACCGGCCGAGGGCAAGGCCGAGTTCAACGATCCGATCCTTAAATTGCCGGACCTTTACGGCACCCACCACGTCGGCGCCTCCACCGAGCAGGCGCAAAGCGCCATCGCCGACGAAGCGGTGCGCGTGATCGAGGCCTTCGTCAAGACGGGCGTCGTGTTGAACTGTGTCAACGTGGCCACGCGCACGCCGGCCAAGTGGCAATTGGTCGTGCGCCATCAGGACCGGGTCGGCGTGCTGGCCTTTGTCATGGACCACATCCGGGGCGCCGGCCTGAACATCGAGGAGGTGCAAAACGTTGTCTTTGACGGCGCGCGGGCGGCCAGTTGCCGCATCCAATTGGACGGCGAGCCGCCGGCCTCCCTCCTCTCCACCATCCGCGAAGGCAACCCCGACATCATCGGCCTGGACGCCCTGCAAATCGGCTGACGGACCGCGTCTTAATCCATTTAGGATTAAGCGATGAGTTACATTTTGAATTCTTACCTGGGGCTGCTGCGCGGCAACCCGTGGCTTGGGCTGATCGTTGTCTTCCAGATTTGGATGCTCATTGACGCCATCCGCCGGGAGGAATGGCTTTGGGCGCTGTTCATCTTTGCTTTCCCGCCCATTTCTCCGCTGTGGTATTTCTTCATGGTCTATCGGGGCGTCCCATCGGCCACCAGCGGCTTCGAGCTGCCCGGCGCGGGCCGGCGGCGGCGCATCAAGGAATTGGAGGGCCTGATTCACAACCTGGACAAACCGCACCATTACCTGGAACTGGGCGACATCTACTTTCAAAAGGGCAACCTGCCCAAAGCCGAGGCCGCTTACCGCGCTTCGCTGGAGCGGGAGCCGGGGGACCTGGACGCCCGCGCCCACTTGGGCCAATGTCTGCTCCGGCTCAAGAAGCCGCAGGAGGCCTGCCCCATCCTCCGCCAGGTCTGCGCCGAGAATCCCAAGCACGACTACGGCTATTCCCTCATGGCTTACGCCGAGGCCCTGGGCTGCCTGGGCGACACGGAGGGCGCGATTGCGGCCTGGAAACAGGTGCTCAACGACCACACCTACGCCCGCGCGCGCGTGCAATTGGGCGAGCTCTATCTGGCCCAAAACCAGCGCGACCTGGCAGACGCCGAGTTTCGCGGAACCATCAGTGACGACCGCCACGCCCCCGGCTTCCAGCGCAAGCGGGACCGCGTCTGGGTCTGGAAAGCCCGGCGCCTTCTGCGCTGAGGCGCAACCGGAGCCTTGCGCGCATCTCACGTTTTTGGATAACCGCTCCTAATCCTAATCTCAATCCCTTGGGCGGAAAATCTTTGATTTGCTTTTGCGGCAAGAATCATCAAAGATGACCCCCAGTAATCATTCAACTTAATCAACATTATGGAAAAAATCGGATTTGTCGGCGTGGGCCGGATGGGCGCGAACATGGCGCGCCGCTTGAAAGATCAAGGCTATCCCATCGCCGCCGTGTATGATGTCAACGCCGGGGCCGCGCAGGCTCTGGCCCGGGAACTGGGCGCCGAAGCGGCCCCGGAATTGAAACGAGTCACCCAATTGTCGGACGTGATCATCACCGTGGTGACCGACGACAAGGCGATGAAGAGCATTTACACCGGCGGACTGCTCCAGCGCAGCCGGGGGAAACTGTTCATCAATTGCGCGACCGTCTCGCCCCCGGTCCACGTATGGGCGGAACAGAAGGCGGAAAAAACCGGCGCGCAATGCCTGGAAGCCTGCATGGCCTCCAGCATCACCCAGGCGCGCGAAGGGACGCTCTATTTGATGTGCGGCGGCAAGGAGGAGGCCTTTAACCGCGCCCGGCCGATTTTGGAAAAGCTCTCCGCCTCCATGCGTTACGTCGGCCCCGCCGGCAAGGCCGCGCAGGTCAAGGCCCTGGTCAACATGGTCATGAACATCAACACCGCCGGCCTGGCCGAGGGCTTGGGCCTCGGGGCGGCCCTGGGCCTGGACCTGGCCCTGTTGCGCGAAATCTTTTCCCAGACCGGGGCCAATTCGCGCGTCCTGCAAACCGACGGCGAAGACATGCAGAATCGCGAGCACAGTTGCTTCTTCTCCGCCGCCCACGCGGCCAAGGATTCCGGCATCGCGCTGCGCCTGGCCCGGGAGCAGGGGCTGAACCTCCCGCTGGCGGCCGCGACAAAAAAGCAGTTCGACAAAATGGTCGCCGAAGGCTTGGGCGAGCTGGACAAATCCGGCGTCGCCGAACTGACCTTCAAAGGACGCCACTTGCACAAACAGGCGGGCGAAGCGGCCGTGCAAAAATAACGTCCCGTTTTGCCAGCGCCCTTTCGGCCAAACCCCTTTCGCAACGCGTGAGGGTTTGAAAGCGTTGATTGACAGTTGTTCATTGCAAATGTGTCATTTGCAATTGCGTCCCGCCTCCCCGTTTGCTCAATTGTCAATTACAAATTTTCAATGACCAATTCTCAATTGCCTTCAAGAATGCGCTTTCAGGCGCCGCCTCGATTATGTTTGACTCGCGCCTCGTTGGCACAACTTGTTTTTGCGCGGCCCCCAAACTACGGCGTCCACGCCCGGTAAAATCGGAACGCATTGCTCCCCGCCGTCGTGTCAATGAATTGCGCCGTGCCGAAGCCCGCCGGGTTGGTGTAAATCGGCGTCCACTGCCGCAGGTCGCCGGAGGCCTCGATGACCACGGCCCCCTGGCCGGCCAGGTTGGTCAACTCCAGGGAGAATTGCCCGCCGCCATACTCCAGCGCGCCGGCGACGAAGGAAACCGGGAGGTTGGTGATGGCCAGGGTGACGACCGAGCTGGCGGTGGCGCCGTTGCGGTTGGTCATCACGGCCTGGTAAGAGCCGGCGTCGGGCAGCAGCACGTTTGTAATTGACAGCGTGTAATTGGTCGCATTGGGCAGGTCGCCGCCGTTGAATTGCCATTGGCAGCCCAGCGCGTTGCTGGCGGCCACGCTGAAGCGGGCGGCGCCGTGCAGCGCCACGGCCTGGTTGGTGGGTTGCGCCGTGATGACGGGCGGCAGGCCGATGGTGAAAAACGTGCCAAACGCATTGGAGCCTCCCTCGTAGGCCGTGCCGTACAAATTCCCGTTGGGGCCTTGCAGCAAACTGATCGGATTGCCGCCGTCGGAGTTGGCGCCGCTGGACACGTAATCGAACGCATGGACCACCGTCAGCCCGCCGCCCTTGGCCAACTGAAAAATCGAACCGGCCCCATTTGCGCCGCCGTAATAGGCCACGCCATAAATATCGTTGTCACTTCCCAACAGGATGGTTTTGGGGTTGATGCCGTCGGCATTGTATTCGTTCTCCACGCCCCCGGTGCCGGGATAGTTTGTGCCCGGTGAGAAGGAGTAGAGACTGGTGAATGTCCCGCTTGATTTCACCTCGAAAACCGTCCCGCATCCATTGCTGCCGCCGGCTTGCGCCATGCCGTAAAACAAGCCATTGGTTCCTTGGGCCAGTCCGGCGTAGGGGGTCGAGCCGTCATACGACGAGCCATTGGTGAAGGAGTACACCGGCGTGATTCCCATGTAGGGACTTATCTGGTAAACGGCGCCCCATCCCTGCGCGCCCAGATTGACGCACGTGCCGTAGAAGTTTCCATTGCTTCCCAGCATCAGGCTGGAGGGGTTGCCCCCGCCCGGGCTGCTGTCCACGTCGGGAAATGTGAACAATACGTCGAAGGATTGTGCGGCGGCCGTCAACGCCAGCAGCCAGCAGCCTCCCCCCAGCTCCAGCCGGCGGCAAAACCATTTGCTCCCGTCGCCGCGGCGAGCCGCGATTTTTGCAATACGTGGCTTCATCATGGCAGTCCTTTATCCCTTGGGCGGGGCTAAATTTTAACTTACCGCGTGCCGGGAATAATTCAAGTTTTCTTAAAATGGATTGAATGGGCACGGCCCGGTTGCTACGGTGGGCGGGCGAACCTTTGGATTGCAATGATTATGAACCATTCTTATCACCAAACCAGCCGCCTGCGCGCCACGTGCGCCGCCGTGCTCCTGTTGTGCGGCGGACTTGGCGCCCCCGGACAGGACAAGCCGGCCAATCTGGCCCTCACCGCTCACGCCTCGGCTTTCGAGTCTTATCAAGACATGACCGCCGACCTGGCCCAGGACGGCAAGACCGGCACCCGCTGGTCGGCCATCCCGGGCCACAACTCCGGCGGCTGGTATGAACTGGACTGGGACCAGCCGGTGCGCGTGGCCCAAGTGGTCGTCCTGCAATACGACCGCTTCGTCAACGAAATGGACCTCCAGGCCTGGGATGAAGCCAGCGCGGCCTGGGCTGCCCTGGCCCATTTGGGCCGCCCGGAGGAGAAACTGCCCAAGGTCGTGGAGTGCCGTTTTGAGCCGAGGTCCTGCTCCAAGCTCCGCCTGGCCAACATCACCGGCGGGCCAAGCTTCACCGAAGTGGAGGTCTTCGAACATCCCTTTGCGCCCACGCCGGAATTGAGCCTGGCCTCCGACGCCAACGGCAACTTCATTGGCATGGTGGCCGACGGCTGGGGCAGCGCGCCCCTGGCCGGGGTGGAGGTTTCCCTTTCCGGCCAGGCCAGCGCGGGGCCGTGGCAGGCCCAGGCTCAGTCCGACTCAAACGGGCTGTTTTTCGCTTCCATGCCGCTGGGCCTGAGGGGCGAAGTTTCCGTGACGGCTCGCCCGCCGCAGGAGGGCGCCTGGACCATCACCCCGGCGCGTTTCGCGGCGAGCGATTTTCAATACGGGTCGACGCCGCGCAATTTGCATCGGGAGGAAACCAATTTGGACGGCCAATGGCGTTTCGCCACCGACCCGCCGGGGGATTTCCAGCAGCCGGGATTTGATGACAGCCGCTGGGCCGCGATCAAAGTGCCGGCGCATTTTGAGATGGAGGGCTTTCACTCCGCCGACGATGTGGCCGGATACCGCAAGCGGTTCCACCTGCCCGCAGGCAAAGGCCGGTTGAAGTTGCGTTTCGAGGGGGTTTATAGCGGCGCGGAGGTGTGGGTTAACGGCCGCCGGGCCGCCTATCACGAGGGCGGCGCGCTGCCCTTTGAGGCCGATGTGACCGATCTGGTTCATTCGGGCGAGAATGTTCTGGCGGTGCGCGTGACCGAACACACGACGGTCAGCGACAGTCTGGATCACATGAGCTTGTACGCCGGTTTCCCGCTGGGCGGCATCATGCGGCCGGTCTATCTGTTTCGCGTGCCGGAGGCGCACGTGGGCGCGTTGCAGGTCAGCACGGCCTTTGCTCGGGACTATCGCGACGCGGTGCTCACGGCGCGAGTCTCCGTGCTCAACGAATCCAGCCGGGGGCTGGACAACGGCGCGGTGGCGGTGCGCCTGGTGGATGCCCACGGCGCGGTCGTGCCCGTGGAGGCCCCACCCCAAGCCGTCCGCGTCGAGCCGTGGGGACGGACCGAAACAACATTTTCCCTCGCCGTGGCCGCGCCGAAGAAATGGGAGGCGGAGCATCCAAATCTTTACACGCTGGAAATCACGCTTCGGGCGGAGGGGCGCGTGACGGACCAGTTGGCGCAGCGGATTGGTTTCCGCCAGACGGAGATCCGCGGCGCCGAATTGCTCATCAATGGCCGTCCGGTGAAAATCCGCGGCACCTGCCACCACGATCAGGACCCGTTGCTGGGCCGGGCGGTGAGCGGGGAATTGGAACGGCTGGATGCTCTCTTGATCAAGGAAGCTAACCTCAATTCGATCCGCACCTCGCATTATCCCCCGCTGCCAGCGCTGCTGGACATCGCCGATGAGGAGGGCATTTACATGGAGGACGAAGGCTCTCTCTGCTTTGCCGACAACACGGACGACGTCCGCCTGGCCCCGCGCATCATCCAACTCAACGCCGAACTGCTGGCCCGCGACCGTAATCATCCCAGCGTGTTTATCTGGTCGGTGGCCAACGAGAGCACCTGGGGCTTCGGCCTCTTGCGCGCCAACGAGTGGATGCGCCGGGCCGATCCCACCCGCCCGCGCGCCGGCAGTTGGTCCGATGCGGGGGACATTGCCGTGGCGCACAACCCCATCTCCCTGCCCGACATTGCCCGCGTGCAGGCCGGCGCCAGACCGCTCTCCCTGCCCGACGTTGCCCGCGGGCAGGCCGGCCCCAAACCGCTCATCTGGGACGAAGCCTGGTGCATCTTCCAAGGCATCTTTCTTGGCGACGCCGGCGAAATGTGGGTGGACCCCGGCATCCGCGACTACTACGCCCAACCGCTCCCCGGCATCTTCGCCAAGATGATGCAAACGACCAACATCATCGGCAGCCAGATTTGGGCCTGGTCGGATGATCTTTTCTGCGTGCCTCATCGGGGCGTCGAATTCGGACGCCGCGCCGGGCTTCTCGATTTTGTCCAGGGTGAGTACCTGCTGCCGAACCGCGGATTGGTGGGTGATGCGCCTTGGGGGGTCGTGGACGGCTGGCGGCGCAGGAAACCCGAATTCTGGATCACCAAGAAATTGCACTCCCCTGTCAAGATCAAGGAAGAGCCTCTCGCGCTGCCCGCACAAGGCCAGCCCATCCGCGTGGCGGTCGAGAACCAATACGATTTCACCGACCTCTCCGAGTTGACCACGCGCTGGCAGATCGGCGGCGAGCAAGGGGAGGTCCGCCTCCCTGTCCCGCCTCGGTCAACGGGCGATTTCCAGATCCAGACCAAGGCGCCGCCGCGGGAGGGCGACACGCTGGCGCTGGAGTTTGTGGATGCGCGCGGACACGAGATTGACGCCTACCGCCTGCCCTTGGGCCGGCGCAACGCGCCCGTGCCGCCGGTCTCGGCGCTGGAGGCGGCGCCCTTGCGCCTTCGCCACGAAACCTACCTGCAAGGGGAGACGACGGTTGTGTCCGGCAAGGATTTCGAGCTGGCGTTTCATGCCACCCTGGGTGAAGGCGACTATTCCGGCCCGGCCACCGGCCGGCTTCGCCGCGGGCTTGTTTTTGGAAAGCTGGTTTTGACGGGCCTTCCCCAATTGCACGTGCTGGCCGGCGGGCGGCCCGATTCGCCGCTGCCCAACCTGCGGAGTTGGCGGGTGAGCCATCTGGAGATCAAACCCGAAGGCGCCAACGTGCGTGTCCGGACGGCGGGCCACTACGATCAGTTCGAGGGCGCTTACGACCTCCTTATCACGCCCGACGGCCAATTGACCGTCCACTCCTCCTTCAAATACACCGGCGACCCCTTGCTCGCGCGCGAGATCGGCCTCGCCTTTTCCGTCCCCGGCGATTGCGACCTGTTGCGCTGGCAGCGGCAGGGAGAGTGGAGCGTTTATCCCGAGGACCACATCGGGCGGAACTTGGGCCAAACCCGCGCCTTCGCCTCGCACGGCAGCCAGGTGCCTCCGGCGTGGCCCTGGGGGCAGGACAACACGCCCCTGGGATGCAACGATTTTCGCGGCATCAAGCGAAATATTGACTGGGCCGCCATCGGCTGCGCGGATGGGGCGGGCGTCTGCGTCGAGTCCGACGGTTCGCAACATTTTCGCGCCACGGTGGAGCTCGACCGCATCGTCTGCTGCGTCAATGACTGGTACGGCGGGAGCTATATGACCGACAACGAATGGGTTGCCAATTACGGCCGGGGCCGGCGGCTGGAATCGGGCCAGACCTTGGAATCCACCGTCCGCCTGCAATTGGGCCGGATACCCAAGAGCAGGGGTTAGTTAATGGCATTGTAATATAATTTTGGGACGCCATTCAACGCCCCCCCCTCGCCGAGACTGAGCCGGGCGAAGGAGATTTCGCGCCTGCGGCTTTAACTTCGCCGACGGCCACAGCGAAATCCATAAATGGATCAACCCCACGTTCCCTCCGTCCCAGGTCACTTGCACCGACATCGACATGGACTTTTATGACGAGTCGGGCGACATTCAATGGATGCACAGCCATACGAGTGTCCCGCTGCACGAGGATTGCCTTCACCTAGGAAGAAAGACCTGGCTGCCGTTCCTTCAACACTACATTTTGCGGAGTCCTTGTCGAATAAATCAGAGACAAGGGCCGTTTCAAGGTGTAACATATTAATTGGCCGGTATTAAATCTTTATGAAAAGACAGCTTTCTCGACGTGACTTCGTAAAATCTTCGCTGATCGCTTCGGCGGGATTGCCTCTGGCCATGAACGCGCAATCGCCGGCCCCGCCCCCGGCCTCATCACCGCCGCCATCCAATCCGCCCGCCGCGGCGGCGGACAAGATGCCAACGGGCAGGATCGGCGGGGAGGAATTCAGCCGCCTCATCCTGGGGGGCAATCTCATTGGCGGCTGCGCGCATTCGCGCGATTTGGCCTACGTCGCGACGCTGGCCCGCCGGTATAACACGCCGGCCAAAATTCGCGAGACCCTGGAGGTGGCCGAAGCCCATGGCATCAACGCCATCAACACTCATGCCACGCAGGACAATACGACGATCTTCGAACATTGGAAGAACGGCGGCAAAATCAAATGGTTCGCCCAAGTGGGGGTGGACTCCGATGGCGGTTATTCCCAGATTGACAAGGCGGTGGACGAAGGCGCCGCCGGCCTGCATGTCTGGGGCAATGTCGCCGACTCGCTGCTCCGCCAAAACAAAACCGATAAAATCGGCCAGATGGTCAAGTTGATCAAGGACAAGAAACACCCCGCGGGCGTCGGCGCCCATGACCTCCGCGTCATCGTGGAGTGCGAGAAAGCGGGATTCGATGTGGATTTCTACCAGAAGACTTTCCACAGCCACGATTATTACACCGCTCCCCGGGCCGGGGAAACCGAGGCCGTAGGCCCCAACGACAATTCCTGGTGCAACGATCCGCAGGCGGTCATTGATGTGTTTGCCAAGACCGCCAAACCGTGGATCGCCTTCAAGATTCTGGCCGCCGGGGCCATTCCGCCCCTGGCCGCTTTTCCTTATGCCTTCACCAATGGCGCGGATTTCATTCTGGTGGGAATGTTTGACTGGCAGGTGGAAGAAAACGCGAAGCTGGCCCGGCGGGTGTTGCGCGTGGCCTCGGGGCCAAACTCCAAACGGACCCGGCCTTGGTACGGGGGGAATGCGGCGACTTGAAACCCTCTGGATTTGCGGAATTCTTTTCGAAAGATTCAGAGACAAGGGCCGGCACCAGGAGTAGAGTTTTAGGCAGTATCAGTTCCTTATGATGAGTTATGCTTATGAAAAAACAACTCTCTCGCCGTGACTTCGTAAAATCTTCACTGCTCGCTTCGGCCACCATCCCGCTGGCCTTGCGCGCGCAACCCGGAGCGGAGGCCCCTTCCGCCCCCGCGGAAGGCAAAACCGAATCCCAGACGCTGCCCACAGGCCGGATTGGGAACCTCGAGTTCAGCCGGTTAATAATGGGCGGAAACCTGATCGGCGGCTGGGCGCATTCGCGCGACTTGCCGTATGTTTCCACCCTGATGCGCCGGTACAACACCCCTGAGAAAATCCGGCAGACGCTCGAGCTGGGCGAACAGAACGGAATCACCGCCATCAACTCCGCCGTGATGACCGATAACTCGTTTATATTCGAGCATTGGAAAAACGGCGGCAAAATGAAGTGGTTTTCCCAAGTGCGGCAGGACGCCGACGGCGGCTGGTCCCAGGTTGACAAATCCATTGACCAGGGAGCGGCGGCGATTCACCTGACCGGCGACACCCTCGAGGGGCTGCTGGACAAGGGCGAGTTTGAGAAGGTGGGCGAGGCGGTCGAGTACATCCGGGCCAAGAAGTGCGTGGCCGGAGTGGCGGCCCATGACCTGCGGGTGGTGGCGGAATGCGAGAAGCGGAAAATCAACGTGGATTTTTACCAGAAGACGCTGCACACCAATGACTATTTCACCGGCCCCAAGCCGGGGGATCCCGACCGGGTGGGCCAGAACGACAATTCCTGGTGCAGCGACGCGCCAGCGGTGATTGATGTGTTTGCCAAAATCACCAAGCCGTGGATCGCCTTCAAGATTCTGGCCGCCGGAGCCATTCCGCCGCTGCGGGCCTTTCCCTACGCCGTGACGGCGGGCGCGGATTTCATTCTGGTGGGAATGTTTGACTGGCAGGTGGAAGAAAACGCGAAGCTGGCCCGGCGGGTGTTTCGTGTGGCCGCGGGGCCGAACTCCAAACGGACCCGGCCTTGGTACGGGGGGAATATGGCGGCCTGAAGGCGGAGGGACCGCCCGCAACAGGACAACAATCCATGCCGAAGCTCAGATTATACAAACTGGACAGGCGGAAAAAAACACCGCCCCACAGTCCGGCCCGGCAGAAAGCCCTGCGCGCAAAGCGAGACGCCTGGGTGCGCCAGATAGACCCCGATTACCTTTTCTACCGGCTATTCGACCTTATTCCGGGCACCTACTTCTTCGCCAAGAACCGGGAAGGGGTGTTGATGTTTATTAATCCAGCCCACCAGCGATACCTCGAACTATTCGGCGGCCCGGCCGACATACTTGGCTTCACGGATTTCGATCTGCATTCGCCCGGCATGGCCCAGTCGTATCTCGACGATGACGCCCATATCTATGCCACGGGGGAACCGTTGCTGAGCCGGGTGGAGTTGTGGGTTGACGCGCTGGGGTTGCCGGCTTGGTTTTTGGTCAGGAAAATGCCCATTTTTTCCCGGACCGGAAAAATCATCGGGATCATGGGTTTCTTGCAAAGTTACGAGGACCGGGCCAAACTTTTGCCGCCCGGTGACGGGATTGCCAAGGTGGTGGCGCATATCCGGCAGAATTATGAGCAGGATATTTCCATCCATCAGATGGCCCGGTTGAGCGGCCTGTCGCAACGCCAGTTGGAACGCCGGTTCAAGGACGATTTCGGGGTGACACCGGAACAGTTCCTCATCAAAACACGCTTGACGGCCGCGTGCGACCAATTATTCAAGACCGATCGCGGGCTGGCGGAGATTGCGCAAGCGTGCGGGTTTACGGACCAAAGCGCCTTCGGCCGCACCTTCCGCCTCTACCTCGGCGTCACGCCGACCCAATTTCGCCGCAGCAGGAGGATTCCGTAACCCCAGCCGGCCTCTTGGCGGGTTGGCTTGCGGGATTTCCCACTCACCGGACAGACGGCGGCGTCCAGTCGCAAAACCCCGAATATTCGGGCGGCTTCGGCGTAAAGCAGCATGTCGCATTTTGCGGAAAATTTGTCGAATAATTCAGAGACGACGGCAGGTTCAAGTGTTAAATATTGTAATGAATGAGACCAAGCCGTTATGCGTGATGTCCTGCCGAGTCGAAAATGGAAGCTGGTGCGCTGCGAAAAGTGCCGGGCGGCCCGCCCCGCGAGCCGGGGGCGTGGTGTCCGGGGCGCTGGAGGAGGCGCCAGGGAGAGGATTGAGTCCGGTTCGACTGGATTCACCCTCATTGAACTTTTGGTGGTCATTGCCATCATAGCCATTCTGGCGGCGATATTGTTGCCGGCGCTGGCCAGCGCGAAAATGCAGTCGCAGCGCACCGTCTGCACCAGCAACCTCAAGCAAGTGACCCTTTCGACTCTTCTTTACGTCTCTGACTCCGGAGGGTACGCCTTTCCAGCTTATTACAGTACCTACGACGGCGTTGGAAGCGCCGCCTGGATGGGCGACCTGATCGCCTATGACGACAAGGTGGACAAGGTGCGAATCTGCCCTTCCGCCACCAAGACCAACGCGACCTCCGGCGCGGGCGCTTGCGACACCTCTTGGGCGGACAATGGGGTGACGCCGTGGCTGGCGGGGAGCATTGCCTTGAATGGATGGCTTTATACGGGCGATGCCCAGGCGCTGGCGCAGTATCGGTTCGATGTCCCCGCCGCAGAGGCGGCCACCTATAGCTTCAACAGGGATTCGGCCGTTCAGAGGCCCTCCCTCACGCCGATGGTGATGGACGAAGTCTGGGTGGACCTGTGGCCGATAGAAAGCGACCAGCCCAGCACGGACCTCTATCTTGCAGGCGGAACGGAAAACCCGCCCACCATCGAGCGTTGTGTCATCCCCCGCCACGGCTGGAAGAACCCCGGCAGCGCGCCTCGGAACTTCAATATCAGCACGGCCCTGCCCGGCGGCATAAATGTCGGGGTCTTCGACGGCCATATCCAATTCGTGCCGTTGGAACAGCTTTGGACTTATTACTGGCATGTCAACTGGGTCCCGCCGGCGACGCGGCCCGGCAGGACCTAACTTCAAGCAAACACTCGCCATCGCCAAAGATGCCTGTGCCAAACTTATGAAACCTGATTACAAAACTCCTTGCGCCGCAACCGGTGACCGGAAGACGGCGGCGCGCCCGCCTCATCCCGGCTTCACGTTGATCGAGTTGTTGGTCGTCATCGCGGTCATCGCCATTCTGGCCGCCATGTTGCTGCCGGTTCTGGGCAAGGCCAAGCTGAACGCGCAGAGCACCCAATGCAAAAGCAACCTCCATCAGTTGATCACTGGCACGCTCTCCTATACGGACGAGAGCAAGAGTTCATTCTTTCCAGATTACGCGGCCAATAATACGGGAGCCGTAGGTTATAACACCGTTTGGATAGACACGATAACCATCGCCGGCGGCAGCGTGGCGGTCATACGCAATTGCCCGTCGGCCACCAGGTCGAACACGGTCACCACCGGCCAGGCGTTGGGCGCTTGTGACATGCCCTGGCTGCAAGCCAGCGGCGTGCCGGGCTGTTATGCCTTCAACGGCTGGCTTTACTCCGATGACGCCGCGACCGCGGACAGCATCTCTGCCAATGGCAGCGCCTGCATGTTTCAGAAAGCCAATGCCATTACGCACCCGGCCATGACGCCCGTGTTGAACGATTCGGTCTGGGTTGACTTTTGGGCCATGCCCACGGATACCCCCGCCAACAATCTCTATACTTGCGACGGAGACTCCTACCTGGGGTTGGCACGCATCTGCACCCCGCGGCACGGGCCTAATCCGGCGTCGGCCGCGCCGAGGAATTTTAACATCCACACCCCCCTTCCGGGTAACATCAACCTGGCCATGGCGGACGGCCACGTGGAAAATTGCCCTCTGGAACGATTGTGGAATTACACCTGGAATTTGATTTGGATTCCCCCGGCCACGCGACCGGGTGAGTGACGGTCAAGGGGCGTTGACGTATAACGTTCATTTCTACTGAGCAGCCTCCGTCAGTTCTCTCCGAGGCGATTGACACGCCACGGGCGCGCCAGCAAAATGACAACGTGTTTAAGGCTGCCCATATCCGCCCTCCGGTTGCCGCCGGAGGGGCCATTGTGACCCGCAGATTGCGTCGCGCAGCCGGTTTCTTTTTGTTCTTGACCTTGTTCGCGGCCGGGCCGCCGGCGGGCCGGGCGGCGCCGCAGTTGACCGTTCTTCCCGGATTCAAGGCGGAGATGATCCACGCCTCGGAAAAGGATGAGGGTTCGTGGATTTGCATGACGGCGGACCCGCAAGGCCGCTTGATCATCGCGCAGCAGGGGGGCGTGAGCAACATGCTCCGGGTGACCCTGACGCCCGCGGGGCAGGTGGGAAAGATTGAAAAAATCGCCCTGCCCGTCGGCTCGGCCATGGGGTTGCTTTACGCCTTTGACAGCCTTTATCTCAATGGTTTCGGCCCGGATGGATTCGGGTTGTACCGGCTGCATGACAATCGGCAAAGCGACCAGTACGACGGGGTGAAATTGATCCGCAAACTCGATGGAGAAGCCGGCAGCGAGCACGGCGCACACGGGATTGTGCTGGGGCCGGACGGGCGCCTTTACATGGTGTGCGGCAATTGCACCCTGGCCCCCAAGGAAACCGCCGCCGGGTCCCCTTTCAAGAATTTTGGGCAAGACCTTCTTTTGCCGCCCGACGACGACAGCCTGGGTTTCTGCGTGACCATCAAACCGCCGGAAGGGTTCATCCTCCGCACCGACGCCGAGGGGGCGAAATGGGAGTTGTTGGCGGGGGGCTTGCGCAACGTCTATGACATCGCCTTCAACACCCAGGGCGAGTTGTTCGGATTCGACAGCGACGCGGAATGCGATTGGGGGCTGCCCTGGTACCGGCCCATCCGGTTCGTTCACCTGGTTTCCGGGGGAGAATACGGCTTCCGCGAGGGCACGGGCAAATGGCCCTCGTGGTACGCCGACAGCCTGCCGCCCGTGGTCAACGTCGGCCTCGGCTCGCCGACGGGGCTGAAATTCGGGACGCGCAGCCGGTTTCCAGACAAGTATAAAAAGGCCCTCTTCGCGCTGGATTGGTCCTACGGGCGGATTGTCGCGCTGCATTTGACGCCGGCGGGCGCCGGCTACCGGGGGAGGTATGAGATTTTTCTCAAGGGCACGCCCTTGAGCCTGACGAGCCTCGACTTCGGGCGCGACGGAGCGATGTATTTCATCACCGGCGGGCGCGGCACGGAGGCGGCATTGTATCGGGTGAGCTACACCGGGGGGGAGACGGCGGAAGCCAGCCCCAAGGAACCGAAAGCGGCGGCGCGGGCGCGGCAGTTGCGGCATAAGTTGGAGGCCTTCCAAGAAAAGGCCAATCCGAAGGCGGTGGGTTTCCTCTGGCGTTATCTGGATAGCGACGATTTGTTCATCCGGTTTGCGGCGCGCGTGGCGCTGGAGAGCCAGCCCACGGCTCAATGGACCGGGCGCGCCTTGTCGGAGAAACGACCCAAGGCGGCGCTGACGGCGTTGCTGGCCCTGGCCCGATGCGGTGGAAAGGAGACGCAGGCGCCCTTGCTGCGGGCGCTGGCCCGGTTTCCGCTTGGGCAATTGAGCGAGGAGGAGCAACTGGCAAAACTGCGCGTCCTGGAGTTGAGCTTCATCCGCCAAGGCAAACCGGAGCCAGCCCTGGCCGCGGCGCCGCGGGAGGAATTGGACGGCCGCTATCCCTCGCCATCCGAGCGGGTCAATTACGAGTTGTCAGAATTGCTGATTTACTTGGAGGCGCCGGCGGTGGTGGCAAAGACACTCGCCCTGCTGGACGCCGCCCCGACCCAGGAGGAACAGGTGCATTACGTGTTCATCCTGCGCACCGTCAAGAGCGGCTGGACGCTGGAGGAGCGGAAACATTATTTCAGTTGGTTCAACCAGGAGCACGCCGGGGAAACATCCGCCCCCACTTTTCTGACCGGCCCCCGGTATTTCCCGTGGTCTCATCGCACCGGGCCGGCGCCGCAGCCCTCGGCGGAGTTGGTGCGGTGGTTCAACGAAGCCGGACGCGAGTACGGCGATGGATGCACCGTTCCCGCCTACCTGGTGAACTTCAAGAAGGAAGCGATCGCCACGCTGACGGAGGCCGAGCGGGCCGAACTGGCGCCGTGGATCGCGGAGAGCAGGAAAGAGGAGGCCGGGCCGGTGGTGCAACGCAAGTTTGTCAAGCAATGGACGATGCCGGACATGGAACCGGAGCTGGGCCAGTTGGCCAATGGCCGCTCGCTGGACCGGGGCCGGGAGATTTTCACTTCCGACAGTTGCATCGTCTGCCACCGCTTCGGCAACCACGGGGGGTCGGTCGGGCCGGACCTGACGGCTGTGGCCAGCCGCTACGGTTCGCGGGACATCCTGGAATCCATCCTCCTGCCCTCCAAAGTCATCAACGAACAGTATCAGAACATCAACCTCATCCTGCGGGACGGCGATGTTGTGGCCGGCCGAATCCTGCACGAGGACGCCCAAAAGCTGGTCGTGCGCAGCGATCCGATGGCGGGGACGACGATGGAAATTCCGGCGGCGGCGGTGGTCTCGCGCCGCGTGTCGAAAATCTCGCCGATGCCCGAGGGGCTGGTCAACAACCTCACGCGGGAGGAGATTCTGGATTTGATCGCCTACCTGCAATCGGGCGGCAAGCCGGCCATGGCGTCCCTCCAAAAGAAATGACCAAAGCGAAGCGTCAATCCGGCGGAGTGCGGCCATGCACTTGGGCGGCGACTTTCAGGCGCAAGGCGTTCAAGCGGATGAAGCCGGTGGCGTCGTCCTGGTTGAAGGCCTGGGTCGGGTCGGCTTCCATGGTCGCGATCTGCGGATTGTAGAGGCTGACGGACGACTTGCGCCCCGCGACGATGATGTTGCCCTTGTAAAGTTTGACCCGCACGGTGCCGGTGACGTTGCGCTGGCTCTCGGTCACCAGGGCCTGCAAAACGCGGCGTTCCGGCGAAAACCAAAAGCCGTAATAGACCATCTCCGAGTAGCGGGGAATGAGCGAGTCGCGCAGGTGCATGACTTCGCGGTCCATCGTGAGGCTCTCGATCTGGCGGTGGGCGAAATGGAGAATGGCGCCGCCGGGAGTTTCATAGACGCCGCGCGATTTCATGCCGACATACCGGTTCTCCACCAGGTCCACGCGGCCGACGCCGTGCCGGCCGCCCAGCTTGTTGAGGGCCTTCATCACGCCGAGGGGACTTAATTTTTTGTTGTTGACTGCAACGCAATTGCCCTGCTCGAAATCCAGCGTGACATGCTCGGCCCTGGCCGGCGCGTCTTCGGGGGAGACGCTCAGTTTGTACATGCCCTTGTGTTCGGGGGCGGAGGCGTCCAGCCACGGGTCTTCCAGGATGCCGGCCTCGAAGGAAATGTGCAGGAGATTCCGGTCCATGGAATAGGGCTTCTTGGCGGTCGCTTGAACCGGTATTCCCTTCTCCTCGCAGTACTGGATCATCTCGGCGCGGCCGGGGAATTGGGCGCGGAAGGCGGCGTCGCGCCACGGGGCGATGACGGCCATTTGCGGGGCCAGGGCGGCGGCGGTGAGTTCAAAGCGGACCTGGTCGTTGCCTTTGCCGGTGGCGCCGTGGGCGATGGCGTCGGCCTTTTCGCGTCGGGCGATTTCGATCATGCGCTTGGCGATCAGAGGCCGGGCGATGCTGGTGCCCAGGAGATACTGGTTTTCATAGACGGCCCCGGCCTGCATCATGGGGAAGATGAAGTCGCGGGCGAACTCCTCCTGGAGGTCGTCAATAAAGACCTTCGCGGCGCCGGTTTTAAGGGCCTTTTTCTCCAGGCCCTTGAGTTCCTCCTCCTGGCCGATGTCGGCGCAGAAGGCGATCATTTCGGCGGCGTATTTTTCCTTGATCCAGGAGAGCAGGACCGAGGTGTCCAGTCCGCCGGAATATGCCAAGACAATTTTCATGCGGTGCATTAAAGCGCCCTTGCGGGCCGGTTGAAAGCGCAAAGTTTTTTGTAATGAATGGTCAAGCCCGTGTTGAACGATTCATTTGAGCGGCCAGCCGCCGTGGGTTTCGATGGCCTGGTCAATTTGTGCCATCAGGTTGCGGGTCTCTGCCAGCGCAAAAACAATTCGCGCGTAAGCCGTGATGTCGTCGTAAGTGAGTTTTCGTTTCTTCCGGTCCTTCAACCAGCGCTGGGCCGGCAGATAACCGCCGACGGGAAATTTCCAAACGCTTTCTGAAACACCTTCGAAGTATTGGCTGCGGTTGATCCAGACGCGCCCTGGATCCTTGCCTTGCGGCGGTTGATAGCGCACGGCTGCCACCAGGTTCTCGCCGGCGATGGGGAAGTTCGGCCTCCGGCCTTCGCCCTTGCCTCGCGCGTGCAAGTCCACCAACTCGCCGCCAATTCCGGCGAGAGTTCGGAACAGTTCGTAATCGCTCGTCAGCGGGAGTCTGGGGAAATCCGCGCGCAGAAACTCCGCGTAACGCTTGCGATAGGTTGGACTGTGAAACACGGCATAGGCGTAATGGAAGATCAATTCCGGCCCGACCTCGCGTTTGGCGGGGCGGCCCAGACCATCCGGCACAAACCTGACCCGCAGCTTCTGGCAAAAGTCACGGATGAATTCAGCGCTCAAGTTCGGGCGGCGGCCATTGGCGTGCGCGAACAAGTCTTCCTCCGGCAGATTTCCATTGGGGTAAAGATAAATGGGAAAAATCGCATTGATGTCGAAAGCCGAAACCGACTTGTGCCCCATGATCGTTTGACATGCGAACACGGCCCAAGAATCTCGGGTCTGCCGCGACGAAACCAACGCGACATTCTCGCGCTTGAAAATATGCCGCATCACTTCAAATCGAGGCCGGCAGTGAAAGCCTCCGGTAATTCCCGTGTAATAGGTGTAGCGCCAGTCGAATGGGCGGTAAAGCAATCGAACAATTCGGCTGCGTTCGCAACCCGTTTGGCGGATGTCCTCTTGCGCGTGTTCGATACGCCAATCTTGCGCGTCGGCCCGAAGAGCAAACTGGCGCCGCGCTTCTTCCGGCGAAAGGCGGGAGAAATCTCGAACTCGAGTCCACAGTTCCTCCTTGTCACAAGCGAGCGTGAGTGAGTCTCGGGCAGTTACGATGCCAACGCTACTGACGGGCATCATCTCCGTCACATTCCAACCGCGCTCATATTCCTTGAGTCGCGTCGTGCCTCTCGGGATGAATAGATAATGCGGCGCCGTGGGTTCAAGTGTTGCCCATTTGGTGCTTTCAATCTGATTGCTGTCCAGCCAGTCGTATTTCGTCTGGCGCTGCGCACCCCACAGATGGCAGTGCCGCACTGTGGCGGGAGCCTTCTCGTTCTTTTTCGCACGCGCCACCGGGGGCAGTTTCACAAAGACGCTAATGGCCACACCTTGTCGGATGTCGAAGACATTTTTGTCCGCTTCGCCACTATTCGGAACGGTTTCCTTTTTCTTCGAGTTGCCGTGCAAATCCAGGACGTAAATCTCGTCGAAGGTCTGCATGAGATGCTGCCTCAGGCCGCGAAAAGTCGGGTTGTCGAGATAGCCGTGGTTGGTGATGAAGGCGAGGACGCCTTGTCCAGTCTGCTCAATCCGCCATTGCCCCCAGCGGAGGAACTTGACGTAGTCATCCTGCAACCATTTGGGATTCCGCTCGCCAAGCGGCTGGCCGTCGCAAAAGTAATAATCGCGGACGAGCTGGGAAATCCATTCGCCGGTGTTTGCGCTGTGACCGGAATAAGGCGGATTGCCGAGGACGACGAGGACAGGCTTGTGTTTCTTGACCTCGTAGGCGGAGTTGGCTTCGTTGCTCAAGGCGCGCAACGGGCCAAGCTGCTCGGCGGTGTGTTCCAAGTCCTCCAGCGTGTTGGTGAGAAAGATGTTCACGCGCTCGTTGCCCCGCGGTTCGTAACTCCATTGCTGGCGGAAGAGCGGTTCCTCATCCATCGCCGCCAGCGCCAGGCCGATTTTGAAATGGGCCACAGCGTATGGCGCCATCAGGAGTTCAAAGCCAAAGAGACGCGGCAGCAAATGCTCGTGAACGTAGCTGCCCCATTGACCGGCGTTCTTCCGGGTCTTGAATTGCGAGCGGATGAAATCGAGCACGGTGTAAAGGAACGTGGCCGTGCCGGCGGCGGGATCAAGAATCAGCACGCGATGCGTTTCGTCCGTCATCTCGCGTTCCCCTTCCTTGCGCTTGACGGCGATCTTCGAGTGGTCGGCCAGCCCGGCCTTGAGGCCGAACTTGTCTTTCAGGAGGCGGTCAATGCTCTGGACGATGTAGTTGACCACCGGTTCGGGCGTATAATAAACGCCGCGCACTTCGCGCAGCTTGGGATCGTAGGCTTGCAGGAAAGTCTCGTAGAAGTGAACGACCGGATCGCGGCGGCGACGGTGTTTGCCAAAGTCTTCCATCACCCGCGCCATGTCGGCGTGGTCGAGTGTCTGGATCAAATCCTCCACCAAGCCGGCAAAGGGTTCATCATCCAGCGCCGCGCCGGTGATCTGCTCGAAGAAGGTGCGGAGAAAGGGATTGGTGCGCGGAATGAGCTTCTGCGCCATCTCGCGGGTGAACTTGATGCTGCCGCTGGAGGCGCGGGCGCTGAACAAACCGTAGGCCAGCGTCTGCGCAAACATGTCGGCGAACTCCCTCACCGCTTCGGCTTCTTTCCTGGCGTCGGTTTGCGGCGCCAGTTCGGGCAGAAGCGTGGCGGCAAAGGCATCGCGCCAGTCGTGCAATTGTTGCGAAGCCTGCCCGGTCTGAAAGGCGCAGATGATGATGTCACGAATGAGATGGGTCAGATTGGCCAGGCGCCGGGCCAGTTCGCCGGCGGAGGCGATGTCCACCGGTTTTTGCGCCAGGAAATCGAGCAGGAGAAGGCGGGCGCGTTCCAGTTCGCCCGGCGCAACCGGCGTGAGCTTGCCTCCGGGCGCGACGTTGGCGAGGCGAAACGTATCACGCTTCTTGCCGTCCACAAACCAGCGGAACTCCAGATAGTCGGTGAGCACCAGATTGGGCAAGGCGGGGAGATAGCGTTTGAGTTGATCGCCGCCCTCCTGGTCAGCAAGGTCCGCGCCGATGTTCTTGGCCTCGATGTAACCGAGGGTGAGTTGTTCACGCTTCCGGGAAACAACGTAATCCGGCGCGCCGCAGGCGGAACGCTTCGGCTCGTTGGTGCAGATGACGTTTTCGTCGAGAGCTTCGATCAGTTCCTTGAGCGCGGGGCGATGCGTATGTTCGGTGGCGTCGCCGCGTCTGAGCGCGCGTTCGAGTTTGCGCAGATAATCCATCAGCGGCGCAGGTTGGCCGGCGCTCCCGTATGCGGGCGGTTCTTCGTGAAGCAAATCGTCGTCGGTCATAATGACAGAGTGATTAGTTACAGTTCCCGGCTCGGCATGGGTGGGTTGTACCGGAAGAACGGCCAGCCGGCAAGGCGGAATCCAACAGACCGCAACGAAGTTGGAAGGGTGGATGAAGGGCAGGGGTTCATAGCAGTCGGCGAGGGCGCCTGCTGCGACACGCAGGGGCGCATGTGCTCCACGGAACGATTCGTGCCGTAATACTCATGGAAAGGGCGGCGCGGGACCCGCCGCCCAGCGACCGAGCCGGTCACGGTCCAAAAAAGTAGAAATATTGGGGGTTGACAAGATTTCGGGTGTGTCATACTGTCATAGGACAGATGGCGATGCTGTTCCAAATTGATTTTAAATCGGGCAAACCGGTCTATCTCCAACTGGTGGACCAAGTCCGCTATGCGGCGGCTTCCGGGGCCTTGCGTCCGGGGGAAGCGCTGCCTTCCATCCGCCCGCTGGCGGAGGAATTGCGGGTCAATCGCAACACCGTGGCCAAGGCTTACACGGAGTTGGAGGGCCTTGGGGTCATTGAAACCATCGCTGGAAAGGGCTGTTTTCTCAAAGAAAATCAAAGCCCGCTGACCAAAGAGGTCCGCCACAAGCTGCTGGTGGCCCGAATAGATGAAGCGGTCGTCACCGCGCACCAGATGCAGGTCAGCCCGCAGGCGCTGGCGGGCCTGGTCGAGGAACGAATCCGGTTCTTCGAGCGCAAGAAGGCCGCCGCCCAACCCGACAAAGAAGAAAAGGAGCCAATATGGACACCGACAAACCCGTTATCGCCATCAACGATCTCCACCGGTGGTATGGAAAGCTGGACGCCGTTAACGGATTGAGCCTGAGCGTCCGGCCAGGCCGCTGTTACGGCCTTTTTGGCCGCAACGGCGCGGGCAAGACCACCACGATCAAATGCCTGCTCAACCTGCTGCGCCCCAACGCTGGCGCGGTGCGCGTCTTTGGCCTCGACCCGCAAAGGGAGGAGGTCGCCGTCAAGTCACGCCTGGCCTACGTGCCGGACACGGTGGCGTTTTACCCGTGGATGACGGTGCGCGACACGCTCAATTACCAGGCCTCCTTCCGGCGGCATTGGAACGAGACGGCGGCGGCCGATTTGCGGCGGCGCTTCGAGTTGGACCCGGGGCAAAAGACGGCCCACCTGTCCAAGGGCCAGAAGACGCAGCTTGCCCTCGTCGGCGCGATTGCGGCTGAACCGGAACTGCTGGTGCTGGACGAGCCGACTTCCGGCCTGGACCCGATCGTGCGGCGGGAATTCATTGAGACGGTGATCGGCGCATATCAATCGGGCGATCCCGAGCGCCGGACGGTATTTGTTTCCACGCATTTGATCGCGGAATTCGAGGGATTGATAGACGAGTTCACCATCATCGCCGAAGGGCGCAACCTGCTGACCATGGAGGCCGACCAGGCGCGGAATCGTTTTTGCAAAATCCGCGCCCGATTCCCGGAACCGCCGCCGGAGTTGAAGCTGCCCGGCGCGATCAACGTGCGGCGAAGCGGGCGCGAGTTGGAATTGATCGGCACCGGCAACGCGAGGGAGCTGGTTAAAACGCTGCGCGCCCATCGGCCGGAGGAACTGCGGTGCGAGGCGCTGTCGCTGGAGGAGATTTTCGTGGCGTCGAAATCGTTGTCGCAGGAGTCAACACTATGAACGCCGCCCTGCGCAAAGAAATTCGGCTGCTGCTGCCGGCGTGGATCGTGGCCTTGGCGGCGTCAACCCTGCCAGTGTGGCTGGTCGGGCAGGGAGATCTGCTTAACTCTTATTCAAACGTGCCGAATATGCCGCTTTACCTCTTCGCGGCAGGGGCGCTGTTGCTGTCGCTGTCGTCGTTTGGACTGGAAATGAGTTTTGGGACTTTTCCCTCGCTCCTGGCCCAGCCTCGCCCGCGCCTGGAAACTTGGCAGATGAAAATTGGTTTGCTGGCGTTAGCGCTCGCCTCGGTCGTGGTGGCGGCGGGGTTTTTCTGGTGGCTTCGGGTACACACAATGCTGACGGAGCTCGTGCCGATTGGTCACGGTATGTTTTTGGGTGCGCATTATCCGGGTCTTTTGTCCGATGTCCATATCCGTTGTCTCCCGCTGCTGGCGGTGGTGGCGTCTGCCGGGGGTCTTTGGACGACGTTGCTGCTGCGGCAGACGGTCGCGGCATTCTGGTTTGCCATCCTGGTTCCATTGTTGTTGTTCGGCGCTTTTTGGCCGCTGGTGGAGCGGCTGAATGAAGCTGGCGACAATTCCATCGCTATCGCCGCTCTCGCCCTTGTGTTTGGTGGTTATGCGGCGGTGGGATATTTCCTGGCGCGATGGTTGTTTCTCCATGCCCAAGATACGCAGGCACACGTGGCCACGGATGCGGCGGCATGGTCGTTCCGGCGCCGCGGCGCGAGGTGGACAATTCTGCCCGCGTTCACGAGGCCGCGCTGGCCGGTGATGGCGCTGCTGGTAAAGGAATTGCGATTGCAACAAGGAACACTGTTGATTGCGGCCGTGTTGCTCGTGCTGGAGTTGGCGGCAGTGGCGGCGCACGAGTTCATCCCAGGTCCTGTGGCATCGGGAAGGCCGCTCACGCAATTATACGCCCTCTTCAGCAGGATGGGATCGGAAAGCTCTTTTTTCCATGGTATTCGGATGACGTGGTGGGTGATGCCGTTGCTGGTTGGCTGCGCCTCCATCGCAGAGGAACGCCGGGGCCACACCCTTGAGAGCGCGCTCTGTCTTCCGGTGGGAAGGTTGGGCCAATTTGTCATCAAGCTGCTGGTCGTGTTTGGCCTTGGAATTTTTCTCGGCGCGGTGATGCCTTGGATGTTGGAAATGCTGAGACCGGCGATGGAACTGAAGAAACTGGCTGTGATCCCATTCATTGACCACGTTAATCTGCCAGGGTTGGTGATATCAGCGGCGATATTAACCGGGATTGGGTGCTACGCATCGAGCCTGAGCGGTACGCTGTTGCAGGCCCTTGGCGCCGCCATCGGCCTTTACGTGATGTCGCTGCTTGTTGTTCCCCTGTTTGATTGGGACCGGTGGACTTTGGATGAACTTCGCCGATTCGGTGTGTGGTTGTGGGGCGTCCGCGCTTCGTGGCCCTTTCTTCTGATCGTCACGTGCTTTTGCCTGAGCTATGCCAATTTCAAACAATTGCGAATCACTTGGCGGCAGCGGCTTGGCAACGGCATTATCTGGCTGGCGGTCGTTTTTGCCACGCCAATGGTTTATTTCGTCTTTTTTTTCATCCTGGGTGTGATCTATCGCTTGATTCAGCCTGCGCCCTCCTATCTCTTTTGGTGACTTTGGCGATTCTGAGAAAAGTGATATTCGCGCACGGGCTGTTACCGCAGGCGGTTTTCCATCTCCAGCGCGGTCACGCCCTTGCCGTTTTTCATCCCGCGAATGCGGCGGGCGGCCGCCTGCCGCCATTCGGGCGTGGCATGTTTGAGATGGACGAGGTAGGCGTGTATTTCCTCTCTGCTGCGCTTGTTCAGGCGCGTGATTTCTTGTTTCAACTCAAGGACGCTCATCGGGGCAAACTACATGAGCAGGCGGCCTGATGCAAGTTTGGAAACGGCAGGGTAAACGCGCATCTCATTTTCGCAGCGTGAAAAGGAATGTCTCATCTTTATTGGGCATCTCAATTCTGGTTTCGTTTGCCCCGGTGCTCCGTCGCGGCGCCGCGCTTGACGCGGGCGGGGGCGTCCGGTAGTGTGAGGCCTCACGTCGGATGAGAACATATATGCAAGATTTTTTAGTGCCAATGGTGGTGGAACAGACGGGCCGCGGCGAGCGCGGCTACGATATTTATTCGCGCCTGCTGGTGGACCGCATCGTTTTTCTGGGGACGCCGGTGGACGACATGGTGGCCAATCTGATCATCGCGCAACTGCTGTTTTTGCAGATGACCGACCCGAAGAAGGACATTCATCTTTACATCAATTCGCCGGGGGGCACCGTGACGGCGGGGCTGGCCGTGTATGACACGATGCAGTTTCTGACGTGCGACGTGAACACCTACTGCATCGGGCAGGCGGCCAGCATGGGGGCCGTCCTGTTGTGCGGCGGGACCAAGGGCAAACGCTACGCCCTGCCCAATGCCAACATCATGATCCATCAACTCCTGGGGGGGGCTGAAGGGCAGGCGACGGACGTTGAAATCCGGGTCAAGTACATGCTGCGCTTGAAGAAGCGGATCAACGCCATCGTGGCCAAGCACACCGGACGGTCCTTTGAGCAGGTGGAGAAGGACTGCGAGCGGGACAATTTCATGACCTCGGAGGAGGCCAAGGCCTACGGGCTGGTGGACGAGGTGGTGCAGTCGCGCAAGGAGATTCCCGGATTGGCAGAGCAGAAACCGCTTGATAAAATACCCTAAAGTCCGATATTAAATTACTGATGGCGCGCCCGACCAACATGACGTTGTGCAGCTTCTGCGGCAAATCGCACGCGGAAGTCAAGAAGCTCATTGCCGGCCCCGGGGTCTATATCTGCGACAATTGCATCACCTTGTGCAAGAGCGTGCTGGACAAGGAACTGTCGGCCGACACCAGGCGGAGCGCGCCGAAGTTTTCGATGCTCAAGCCGAGCGAAATCAAGCACCACCTGGACCAGCATTGCGTGGGCCAGGACCATGCCAAGAAGACGCTGGCGGTGGCCGTTCACAATCATTTCAAGCGCCTGACCCAAGAGCCGGCCGCGCCGCCGGGCGACGAATTGGAGGCCGGGCCGGAGGAGGTGGAAATCGAGAAGAGCAACATCCTGCTCATCGGCCCGACAGGTTCGGGCAAGACACTTTTGGCCCGCACGCTGGCGCGCATCCTGGAGGTGCCCTTTGCCATCGCCGACGCCACGACGCTGACGGAGGCGGGCTACGTGGGGGAGGACGTAGAGAACATCATCTTGCGGCTGCTGCAGAACGCGGATTACGACGTGAAACGGGCGCAGATGGGGATCGTTTATATTGACGAGATTGACAAGATCGCCCGCAAGACGGAAAACGTCTCCATCACGCGGGACGTCTCCGGGGAGGGGGTGCAGCAGGCGCTGCTGAAGATTCTGGAGGGAACGGTCTGCAACGTGCCGCCGCAAGGCGGGCGCAAGCATCCGCAGCAGGAGTACATCCGGGTGGACACCACTGGCATCTTGTTTATCTGCGGCGGGGCCTTCATCGGATTGGAGAAGATGATCCAGCGGCGCTTGGGCAACCGCGTGATGGGCTTCGGGGCGGTGGACAAAGGCCACAAGACGGCGGGCATTGACCGCGACAAAGTGCTGGCGCTGGTCGAACCGGAGGATTTGATCACGTTTGGTTTCATCCCGGAGTTCGTCGGACGGCTGCCGATGACGACGGTGCTGGAGGAATTGACCGAGGACCAGTTGGTGGCGATTTTGACGGAGACGCGCAACGCCCTGACCAAACAGTACCGCAAACTGCTTCTCATGGAAGGGGTCGAACTGGAGTTCACGGCCGACGCCTTGCGCGAACTGGCGGTGCAGGCGATCAAGAAAGGAACCGGGGCGCGCGCCTTGCGCAGCCTGCTGGAGAAGCTGATGCTGGACGTCATGTATGAGGCGCCGGCCAGCGAGGACATCGCGGCGGTGACGGTGACACGGCCCGCGGTGCTGGGGGAGGCCAAGCCGCTCATACGGCGCAAGACCGACCAGGCGGCCGCCTGAGAACAGATGCGGGCTGACCGGCTAAAGCCGGGACTCCATGCGAGCCGTTATCAGGCAGCCGCCTGAGAGAATATCCGGGCTAACCCTTGAAGATGATCAACACGCCGTAATCGTTCATCATTTTGCGCGTGGCCAGTTCCTCGTAGCTGTAGGTGATGGGCTCGATGCTGACGATGTTGGTCTGGCCCACTTTATCCAAAAAGGCCGACACGATCTCGTCGAATTTGTCCTTGCCCACCTCCACGCAATCGGTCCGCTTGAACGTCTTGATGCGCAGGGTCTTGTCGCGGTCTTTGGCCACCACATCCAGGGGCCGGTTGGGCTTTTGGATCAGCTCCGGCGGAGCGTGCTCATGCATCGGCACCGCGAAGTGCTTCTCATCCCTGGCCGGCTGCGCCGGGTGAGGTGGATGGGGGGCGGCCGCGCCAACCGCCGACGCCGGGATGGGAACGGTGATGACGGTGGAACAAGAGGGACATTCGATGGTGGAGCCGGCGCCACTGGCATCGACCTCCAATTCCTGGTCACAGGTGGGACATTTGAAGCTGATGTCCATAGTTAACTCGCTTTCGTGCGGTTTGTTGACTGGAGAATAGCCGGTCCCGGCGGAGGAGTCGAGAAGAATCCTCCGATTTTTTAATCGTAGGTCTTTTCCAGTTGTTGGAGCCGGTTATAGACAGGCGAGGAGGAATCCAGGCGGCCTTTGACCTTGGCGAAAACGCGCCGCGCCTCGGCGGGATTGCTCTCGCCGATCAGCACGACGTAATCCAGTTCGATCCAGGCCAGGCGGGGGTCTTTGATCTTCCTGCCGTGGGCGGCCAGGAATGCGCGCAAGGCGGGAGCGCCATGCTGCTCGGCCGACTGCAACTCCTGGTCCAGCGCGGGCGGCAGGCCAGGGAGTTGATCGCCGGTGATCACCGGTGGGGCCGGCGTCTGGACGACCGGGCTGGGCGTCTTGAAATTCCCCCAGTACTGATAGATCTGCCAGGCGCCCAAAGACAATCCGATGATGATGATGGCGGCGATGACGTACTTCATTCGCCCTCCTTTCGTTCAATGCGGGCGCCGAGCCGGCGCAGCTTGCCGTCAATGTTCTCGTAGCCGCGGTCAATATGATAAACGCGATTGACCTGCGTCGTGCCGCGGGCGGCCAGCCCGGCGATGACCAGGGCGGCGGAGGCGCGCAAATCGCTGGCCATGACGGGGGCTCCGCTGAGCGGTTTGCCCCCTTTGACAATGGCGCTCGGCCCTTCAATGGCAATGTCCGCCCCCAAGCGCGCCAGTTCGCTCACGTGCATGAAACGGGATTCAAAAATGCGCTCGGTGATGATGCTGATGCCCGGCGTTAATGCCATCAACGCCATCATCTGCGCCTGCACGTCGGTGGGAAAACCGGCGTAGGGCAGCGTCGTCACGTCCACCGCCTTCAAGCGGCCGCCGCGCGAAACCTTCAGGGAAGGCCCGTGGCGCTCGACCTTCACGCCCGCCTCGCGCAATTTGTCCAGCACGGCGTGCAGATGTTCGGGGCGGGCGCCGGTGATGGTCACTTCGCCGTCGGTGGCGGCGGCGGCCACGGCAAAGGTGGCCGTCTCGATGCGGTCCGGAATGACTTCGTGTTGCGCGCCGTGAAGGCCTGGGACGCCGGTGATGGTGATGGTCGGGCTGCCGGCGCCGGAAACGCGGGCGCCCATGGCATTGAGAAAATGGCCCAGGTCAATGATCTCCGGTTCGCAGGCGGCGCTCTCGATGATCGTCACCCCCTCGGCCAGCACCGCGGCCATCATGACGTTGGCCGTGCCCAGGACCGTCGGGCCGGCGCGCCCCCCCAGGAAAAGCTCGCCCCCGCGGAGCTTTTTGGCCGAGGCGTTGATGTAACCCTTGTCAATTATGATTTTTACCCCCAGCGATTTCAGCCCCTTGAGATGCAGATCAATCGGCCGGGCGCCGATGACGCAGCCGCCGGGCAGCGAAACGACCGCGCGCCCGTTGCGGCCCAGCAGCGGGCCGAGGATGCAAATGGAGCCACGCATCTTGCGAATCAACTCGTAGTCGCCCAGAGCCTTGACCTTGGCCGCCTGGATGGTGACCGCGCCGTGGTCGAAGTCCACCGTGGCGCCAAGGGATTGCAGTATCCGGCCCATGAACCGGACGTCGCTCAAGTCGGGGACGCGCCGGATGACGCACGGTTCAGAGGTCAGGAGGGCGGCGGCCATGATCGGCAGCACGGCGTTCTTGGCGCCGCTGATCTGGACTTCGCCGTGCAGGGGCGCGCCGCCTTTGATAAGAAAACTGTCCATGAATCGTCTTAAGTTTGGCCCGCTTCATCCTGCGGCCCGGAGGCGCGGCGCGCAATCAAAATCCTCGGCCGCTGGTTGTAATCTCCCTCCACCGCCTCGACCGTCCAGCTTTCCCGTTCGAAGATCCGGCGGGTGGCCGCCGCCCCCTCGTCATCCAATTCCACCATCAGGCGCCCCGCCGGCCGGAGGAACGCCCCGGCTTCCCGCGCGATCCGGTGGTAAAAATCCAGCCCGTCGGCTCCGCCGTCCAGGGCCTGGCGCGGCTCGTACTGGCACACTTCGGCCTCCAGGGTGGGGATTCGCGCGCTGGGAATATAGGGCGGATTGGAGACGATCAAGTCAAACCGCAAGTCCCCCGGCACGGCCGCAAAGAGATCGCCCTGGTGAAATTGGAGGCGGCTGGAAACCTGGTTGCTTTCGGCGTTGCGCCGCGCCAGGGCCAGGGCCTCGCCGGATGACTCGGTGGCGTGGATTTGCGCCAGCGGCGCGTGGTGCGCCAAGGCAATGGCCACGCAACCGCTGCCCGCGCCGACATCCAGCGCGCTGGGCGCCGCGGCCGCCTTTTGCAGGTGCGTCCAGCCGCGCTCGGCCAGCAACTCGGTTTCCGGGCGCGGAATCAACACGTGGCGGTTGAGCGCCAGTTCCAGGCCGCAAAAGGATGTCGAGCCGATGATGTATTGCACCGGTTCGCGCTGGCCGCGCCGTTGCACCAGTCCGCGCAATGCGTCCAGTTCGGCCGGGGTCAGCAGGCGCTCGAAATTCAGATAGAGCTTCATGCGGGGCATCCGCAGCAGGTGGGCCAGGAGCAATTCGACCTGGAGTCGCGGGGCGGCGACGCCTTTTCGGGCCAGAAAATCGGCCCCGCGCTGGATGGCCTCCAGAACTCTCAGGCCGCCGTTCATCTGGCAGGCTCCGCCGCCTTGCGCCGCGCGGGCGTGGGTCCTGGCGGCAGCGGGGAGCCCAGGAGTTTGCGGGCCAGCGTCAGCGCACCGCAGAGGGGCACGCCCGCCCACCGGTCAATTTTTTGCAGCCAGGAAACGTTCATAAGCGCCGGCCACCGCCGTCACCGCGCCACACTCTTACCGCGACCGGGCTTGAATGGCGAGATTAACTCACTCCAAGAGCCATGCCGCGAGCCATCCGGCACCAGTATAGAGAGTTTTTCCATCCGGGGAGAAGGCCAAAGGAATGCCGGAACCGATTGACGCGTCCGCCTTGACTTGGATTTCCCACTCCAATTCGCCGCTGTCCGTGCGAAAAACGCCGACCCGGCTCTCCTCAATTTGAGCCGATGCGCCAACGACGGCCAGCCATCGTCCATCAGGTGAAATGGCTGGCGCACTCATGTTCTGACCGAAACCTGGCACCTGATAGGCATACTCCTTCAAGAGTTTTCCTGAAGTTGCATCCCAAAGTTGGACGCCGGAGGCGCTCGTAGCGGTGACCAGGTTGAGGCCATCACTGGAAAGTGCGAGCGCCAGCACGGGTCCGGCGAGGCGGTCGAATTGCTGCAAGAGTGTGCCGGAGGTGGCATCATACAGGCTGACGACTTGCGGAGTTTTGCATCCTCCACCGGCTGCCAGTCGCGTTCCATCCCATGACAAGGCGGCGAGACTGCGCACGCCTCCTTCGCGAGGGTGCGACCACAACGGTTCGCCGTTGCGGGTGTCGAAGCAGACTAAATCGTTGTAGCCCGAAAAAATCGCGTGGAGAGCCGCATGGTCGAGGCCATAAGCGCCTTGGTCCACGCCGCTTTGGGGTTTGCCGGTGAGCAGCACTTGGCCAACGGGTTGCCGGGTGGCGATGTTCCATTCGCTGAATCGCCCATACTCCGCGCGATCGAAGACCATCAGCCGTTGTCCGTCTGCCTCAAAGGCCATGCAAAATGCCGCCGCCGCGGGAGCGCGAGGAATCTGCCACCAGAATTCACCCGTCTCCGCCTTCCAAATGGTGATTGTCCCGTTGATTAACATGGCAAGCCATTTGCCGTCGGATGACGGGACGATTTGCGATGGAAGCGCAGGAAATGAAGATTTGACGAGCCGGACCGCCCACGCCGGTTGCGTGAGGATGTGCTTTGGTTTGGCCGCCGGACTGGGCAGCGGAAGCTCCGGCAGGCCGTACTGGCGGCGAAGCAAATTGCGCCAGACGGGAAAAATCATCCGGTCGTCCAGCAAACGGTTGGGCTGCGCGTCATAGATGTCCCTCTCTTTCACCAGCGGCGTGGAACGCCCGGCATTCACAATTTTCAGCAACTCTTTCAGCGTCGTCCAGTCTGTGTAGTCGAACCGCGAATCCTTCACCAAGGCGGCGATCAATTGCTTTGTGTCAGGGCGCGCCGCCGCCTCCGCTTCCCACAAAAAAGCCAAAGGTTGATGCATCGGCTCGCTGGCCGTCGGCAGCACTGTGTAAAACCAGTTGACGAGAAAATCCATTTCCGCCGGGCCGCGAATGCGCCAGAGCGCTCCTGCCAGCGCCCCGGCGGCGGTTTCATAACTTCTTGTTTCATGCGCAAGGGCGTTGTGCAAAATTTCGCCGGCGCGCGCCGGTTGCACCAAAGCCGCCCCGATGGCCCACGCCGGATTAACGCCCCCTGAATCGTGCTCCGCGTTTTCGCAGGCCAGCAGCGCATCGGCATCTTCAGCCCGCAAAAGATGGTCTGCGTGGCCCAGAATGAAATCGGTCATGCGCGCAAACTCGCGATTCTCCTTGTCCATGAGCAGGTCGGGGTCGTCTGAAACCTTTCTTCGTTGAAGGAAGCGCAGCAGGGACGCCGGGCCGAGTTTCCTTGTCGAGGCGACCAGTTCGGTTTCGGGTGAATACCCGTTGCCATACGGAGCCAGAACGTAAAGCTGTATCCACGCGCGGTCGGGCAGGGGCAACGCCTTCATTTCCGCAAGAACCCGTTGAATGTCCGGCTGATATTGCGGTTGAATGGGTGTGGTCTGCCTCGTGGCGCGCTTCATTTTGACCGCAAACCAACTCGCGGCATAGTCGCGGCCTGCGTATTTCTTCCAATATTCGGCGAAGTCATTCGTAGTAATAAAGACTCTTTCGTTCCGGCCACTCGCTCCCACCTGTCTGCCGGTAGGCGGAACTCCCCAAAAAGCCAACATCGCCTGCGCCACATCAGCCACGGACTGGGGGTTCTCCAGTTCGGACATGGGCCGCTCTCCGACCGCGCTATTCATCGAGTCGTGCAGATTCGGAAACGTCTGGGCGGGATCGTTGATGAGACTGGCAATTAACGGCAGATCGCGTCCGTCTTCGCGCTGAAAAATGGCGCCCAACGCCAGCGTGCGGACCTTCGGATTGGTGTGTCGGAGCAGCGCCACCAAGGCCTCGCGGTTGCCGCTCAACGCGCGAAGCTCCTCGGCCAGTCGCAATTGCTCCGCCGCCAGCGCATTGGTCCCCATCTTCCAGGTCACGAAACCGTTGGTTGCCGGCTTCACTTTCTCCATCGGGGGCCATAGCCGCAAGGCCCGGTTCTCAATGACAACGGTTAGCGAAAAGTGACTGTAAGTCTGTGCCATTTGTTCCAACCGGGATTGAGCCGGATTGTCCGCGCCAGCGGATTCCACCCGGCAATCGGCCGACAAAACGCCGCCCAAAACGAGCGCGAGACAGAGGATGAGTTTGTGGTTCATGGTTCGTGCGGCAGATGATTTTATTGCGCATCAACGAACTCTTTGACTTTTTTGAAAACGACAGGAAGATCGTTAGTGGGATTGATGCGATCTCTCGTCTTCTTTTCGGGAGGGATGCCGTGTTGGGCATTGAATTCCTCTGATACCAGCAGGTCATAATTATGTTCGTAACAAAATGCGCCGGCACTCGAACCTCCCGGGCCAAAGCCCATTAGGGCAAAATAGACCTTTTGGCCATTTGGCAGAACGTCGATATGAATCGCGTCCTTCCTCTTATCCTGAAACTTCGGCGCCTTGAGTCTTTCCGCCCCCTTCTCAATAGCTTCGGTCGCTTTGGCGCGATTCGTTCCCCAAAGTGTTCCAGGCTCAAAAATTGAAACCTCAAAACTCACCAAGCTGTGATGGCTATTTTCATACACATATCCCCAAAGACGATTTCCCAGCACCGACTCATCGCCCTTGGTGGCGAGTTCCGACACGGTTTCGAGTCGGAAGCCGTCAGGAAATCCCGCCCATGCTCTGACTTGCTCTGCGCTTGGAGGAGACGGAATAGGATGACGCTTGCAGCCAACGAATGCGCCGCTCAAAACGAGCGCAAGGCAGAGGATGGGCTTGGATTTCATTGTTTATTGTATTGGACTATTGAGATCGCGCTGAATGGAACGGCTTTCCCTGCTGGTAAAGGTCAAGACGATCCTGGATTTCCTTGCGCTCCGAGTCGGTCCACGGACCCATGTCGAGGACTTGTTTCTGATATTTCAGGGCTTGCGCGAAGTCCCCGGACTCGGCATAGGCCGCCGCCAGGGTCATGAGGCAATGAGGCTCCTTCCACTCGGTAAGTTCGCAAGCCTTCCTGGCGAAATCCACCGCTTCTTTTCCGTTGCGCACGGAAGCATCCGGGCATGAGGCAAGCATCATGGCGAGGTCGTTGCACCGATGGGCATGGCCTGGGTTGAGCCGGACGATTGACCTGCAATCATTAGCCGCCTTATGGAAGTCGCCTTTAAGCCAATAAGCACCCATGCGATACTCGTACGCCTCAGAATTTGTGGAATCGAGCTTGAGCATGGCAGTAAAGTCGCTGATGGCGTTATCGAAATCATGCTTGGATGTGTAAAGCAGTCCTCGAGTCTTGAAAACGACCACATTCTTTGGCTGTTGCCGGATGACTTCGCTCAAATCAGCAATGGCACCGTCAGAATCACTTTTCTTGATGAAAAGAAATGCCCGGTTTTGATGGGCATCCACATCCTTGGGATTGAGCCGGAGGGCTTCGTTCAAGTCGCTCATGGCCATGTCCAAATTGTCCTTCTTTGCATAGGCAACGCCTCGGTTTGCATAGGCCTCCGCAGTTTCCCGGTTGAGGAGGATAGCTGTACTGCAATCGCTGATCGCCCAATCGTAATCGCCCACATTGTTATAGCAACCACCACGACGCGCAAAATAAACGGCCTCCTTGGGATTGAGCACAATGGCCTGGCTGTAATCGCTTATTGCGCGCTGGACATCGCTCTTAAAAACGTACACACCCGCTCGACTGGAGTAGTTTTCGGCATCATCGGGCTTGAGTCGGATGGCTTCGTTAATGTCGGCGAGGGCTTGGTCGTGATCGCCTTTGAGTGTCAGGCTGGCTGCGCGGTGCGCATAGGCGAGGGCATCCTGCGGATTGATCCGGATGGCGGCGGTGAAATCGCTGATCGCTTTATCCAATTCTCCAGCAGCGCCATAAAGGGCCCCACGCATACAGTAGTCATTTTCGTTTGTTCCGCTGATCTGGATAACGGCACTATAGTCCCCGATGGCCTTTCCCCAATTCCCTCTGATTCCATAAATGAGCCCGCGTTGGCGGTGGCTCTCCGCGTCGCCGAAGCTTAGGCGGATGGCTTCGGTAAAATCGTTCAAAGCGGCGTCGAAATTGTGTTCGTGGTTGTACGCAATTCCCCGGTATCGATATGCCCGCGCGTCGTTGGGATTGAGGCGGAGGGCTTCGGCAAAGTCGGCGTAAGCTTTGTCCGGGTTGCCTTGCCTGAGGTATGTATATCCTCGTTCATCATAAATTGTGCCAATTTTCGGTTCGAGCCGGATGGCTTGGTTGTAGTCGCTGATGGCGTTTTCCCATTCGCCTTTCCAGGCGTATGCGTCCGCGCGATGGGCGTAGATTTGATTCTCCGGCGCTCCGAGGCCCAGGGCGGTGGTGTAATCGCTGACCGCCTGATTTACCTCCCCTCTTTGCATGTTGGCATGCCCACGATTGAGGTGGGCCGAGGCATCATTAGTACAAAGCCGAATGGCTTCGTTCAAATCAGCAATGCCCATGTCCAATTCGCCTTTCATGGCCTGGGCGGCACCCCGGTTCTGCCAGGCCATCGCGTCTTTGGGATCAAGCCGAATGGCTTCGGTGCTGTCACTAATACATTTGTCGCACTCAGCCTTTGCCAAATAAATCGCCCCGCGGTTTTTCCAGGCTTCCGCATTCGCGGGATTGATCAGGATCGCATGGTTCAAATCGCTTATCGCCCGGTCCAACTCAGCAGAGGAGAGGTTCTGTTCCCTGTCATAAACGTAAGGCAAGGCATTGTTGAGATGCGACGGGAGGGATACGATGGGAGGGATGAAACCGCGGGGTTGGTCTCCCAGGGCCGCCACTGCCATCGCGGCCAAGGCAACGCAAGCCAGCATTTGCTTCGACAATCTGAATTTCATAAGCTTTACTCGCGAAGGATGTTGTGAAGATCATCGGTTTCTCGATGCAAACGTGGGACTATTCCCAAGCTTATCGAATTAAGTTCGGCGCCTTCATCGCCTCTTTTGCGTCTGGCTTCAGAACTTTGATAATTTCGCTTTCTGCATAGGGTTGATAGGCATTCAGTTTCCTTCCAAAAGTGGGCGGCAACGGCAGGATAATATCGTCTGACTTTCCGTGAAGCCAGACCGCAACGAAATTGATGGCGGGAACCTGCAAAAATCGAAGTTCATAATCCTGCTCTTTAATTTGTTTTAATTCTTTGGCCTTTCGCAGCGCCTCCAGCGTTTCCGCGGCAAAACACGTTTGGAACAAGCCGGTAAATCTGAGCAAATTCCCTGTTTTTGCGCCTGCGTCCGCCACCGCCGCCACCCCGGCGGCGTTGGTGCCGCGCATCAGAATATACCTCCAGGACCGGGAAGTCGCGGAAGAAAGCAAGCGCCCCGCAGCCAAATCGTCCACACCAACACCATACCATCGGTGCGGCTCGGCTATCGTCACATCTTCCATCCGCAATCCTGGGATCGCCAATGAGGCGTTTGGATGTCGTCGGACCAGCGGACCGACGTTTTCAATCACAATCTGTCGTCCGCCCTCCGGGGCTTTGGGATAAACAATGGCTGCATTGCAAATGCCGCTCAAAACGAGCGCGAGGCAGAGGAGGAGTTTGGTTTTCACCAGCTATAGTGCGCGGTGTAAGTGATGGTTTCTTCCGCGTCCGGCTTCGCCTCTACCCGGAATTCGATGGTCTGCGCGTCCGTCTTGAGGAAGGTGTTTGATTTTTCCGTGATCTCCCACGTCGGCCAGCGATAGAGATGCTCGACGACGCGGATTTCCACCGCCTCTTTCTTGTGGTTGCGCACCTTGATCGCAAACGATTCGTCCAGCATCCTCCGATTGCTGTCCAAATTGTGATTGGTCCGCTTGCGTTCGCCCACAAGGTCAAAGGCGTTGCCCGTTGCGACCCGGATCATTTCATCGCGCGGCGTGTGGTCTATGGTGTTTTCGCCCGTGAACTCCATTTGGCCATCGGCATCGCGGCGATAAAAGCGCAGGCGCCCTTTGGGCAGCGGGATGCCCAGATGGTTGCTTTCCGAGTTCATAAACTCGCGCATGACCCAAACTTTGGGATTGGACTCAGTGCCGTAGTCGCGGTCATTGCGAATGTTCTCGAAGCCCCAGCCGTAGTAACGGTTGGGGTCAATCTTCGCGCCGTCATAAACGTAAATCGGCCGCGACTTGATGCCATCCGCCCGCACGAACTCCACCTGCTTGGTTTCGCGGTCCAGCAGCGTCGTGGCGCGTTCCAGTGTGTAAAGATGATATTCGTCGAAGGTTTTTTCGGTGACGACGGGTGCAGCTCCGCCAAGTGTGGCCATGGCCCTCCTGGAGAAGCCCCTGGGACCGTTTTCGTTTTGGATTTTGTTGACGTCGCCCGCCATCAATTTGATTTTTGCGTGATTGAAAGATTTGCCGCTTTGATTGTCCATCGTCACCCAGCCGACTAAATCCAGCGTGTCGCCCTTTTCCGGAGCCACCAGATTGTAATCCGCCTGCCAACTCATGCCGCCGGTGACGTAGCTCAGTTCGGCGTCCAGCGCGCCGCTGCGGTCGGCGTTCAATTGCCAGGTCAAGGTCGGTTTCAAGATGCTCTCGTCAGGCAGGGCGGGGAAGAGCGGTTCGCCGGGAAGACGAAACATCAGTTTCCCGTTGACCTCGATAATGGGCTGGCCGCCTCCGCTGGCCGGAGACGAATAGGCCATTTGCGCCTGGTAATACTCCTGTCCGTATTGGCCAAACGCCTGTTGATGCGGCACGTAGCCGCTGCGCACAATCTTGCCGCGAATGATTTCCTTCTTGCCCTGCAGTCCCTCCGGCTGGCTCTCGAATTCAATGGTTTTGCCCTCATAATAATTGAGCAGCAAGGCCTGCGAGACCGGGTCGGCCCGGAAGTTTTGTTCCAGAATTTGCAAGGCCTGTTTGCCCGTCGGATCGCGCAGCACCACCGAATCCGGCTCCAGGTGCATAGTCGCGTCATTGTAGCTGATGTTATTGACCCCCGCCTTGAGGTCCAGGTGGACCGAATCGCGCACCACCGCGAAGTTCTGGTTGTAAATCGTCAAAGCGGGACCGGAGGCGAAAACCGCCGGCGCCGCCAAGCAGCCAACAAAAATCGAAATAAGTGTCTTCATATTGTCCTTTCCCATTAGACAGCATCCCCCAAAAAATGCTCCACAGCATCGAGGGCTGGAGGTTGAACCCTTATCCTAATCTTAATCCTAATCTTAATCTTAATCCAATCCCGGTTGCACGAAGAAGATGAGGAGTAAGATTAGGAACGATTATTCAAAGAAGTGAAATGCACCTCGCGTAAAGCCCGCCGTGCTCCTGGCTCTTCAACGCCGTGCCGAGCTGGATCATGCTCCGGCGAAGATTTCATCGAGTTGGTTCAACTCGATGGCTTCCTGGCGAAGCCGGGTAATCTGTTCGGGGCTTTTGCCCAGCGCCATGCCCACTTGCTCGACGGCGATGGGGGCGCATCCGTTGGTCACCGGCACCCATTCCTTGCAGTGATCGTGGCACCAATCCACCAACTGCCATTGGTCCTTGCCTCCGTGCGCCGTCCAGATTTCGTCCAGCAGCGCGACATCGGCATCGGACAGATGCTCGCGGGCGGGCATTTTTTCCAGCTTCACCTCGTGATTGGTGCGGTTGCTGACGCACTGCTCCCAACGGCCGTCGGATTCCCCGATGAGCCTCCCGGCGTTGATGAGGTCGAGCACTTCGCTGGTCACCGGGCCGTTGCGCATGGAGAGGTAATCGCCGCCGGCGATGGGCGAACAGCGCCGGTCAAGCGAAAGCCGGTCCAGGAGATACATCAGCTTGGCCAGCTTCATGATGTTCATCTGCCCGCCGCCACGCTCCAGAAACAGGCACGCCGCTTCGGTGGCCTTGCTGAGATTGAAGCGAAAATTCATAACAACGCCGGGAATTTACCCGAGAACCCGCAGAGATTCAACCAAACAAACCGCTTTGCCAATCGGTGCGAGTTGAAGAGAGGGTGTTCCGAGAGTTTTTGCAAGGTGTTCCACAGGGCTCGCGGCGGATATGCTCCAAGTCACGGCGCGCGCACGCAGTAGAAGGTTGTGCTTCCGCTGGAGGTCGCGGTGAATTGATACAACGCCCCGGCCAGATTCGTCGTCAATGTCGCCCCGGTGTTGGTCGTCCACGGCCCCGTGAGCCGGGGGGCCTGCAGCAGGTGGAATGTGGCCGCGGCCCCTTGCGATTGCGTGAACGGAATCTCGACCTGGCTTCCCGCCAGTTGCGGCGGCCCCAGCGTAATGGCGGTCACGGCATTGGTGATGGCGGTCACGGTGGCGACAGGCCCCAAGTCCATGGCAAACTGGCCGAAGAGAACGCCGCACGCGGTCAGTCCGTAGCTCCCGGCCGTGGCCGGAACATAAAGAAAATTGGCCGAGGCAGTAGCGTTGGTGACGAAGTTCACCAGCTTGATGGCATTGGTGAGAACGATGTTTTCCAGGCACCAGCCCACGTCATTGAAGGTTTGTGCATAGTAGCTGCCCCCGTTGGCGGTGAAATCGTAATTGAAGCGAAGAAGCGTCACGCACCCCGCGCAATTCGAGAGCGAAAAGGTGTGCGCAGTGAAATTAGTGTCCCCCGCTCCCCCGCTGCCCGTTTCGGTGAAGATCTCCCACCAGACCGTTCCGCCGTTGGTGGAGGCCTGCACGCGGGCGATCTCATTGGTCGTGGCGTAGCCGAGCAAACTCTCGAAACTGAGCGTCGTGTTGGTTCCCGGCAGCAACAGCTCGTTCATTTGCATCAACTGCGGCGCAGGATTCGTATGCGTCAGATGAAAACAACTGCCCGAACCCACCGGCGGATTGGTGATGACGGAATAAATGGGCGTCGGCGTCACCGTGAAATTCGTCAGCCCGCCGGTCGCCTTGTCCGTCAAGTTCCCGTTGGTGGCTTGCGACACCAGCCACTGATACCCGGTCAGGCCCGGGTTGGACAGCGCCACGCAGGAATAAAGGTTGTTTTCGTTGACTGACGGCTTGGCAGGCCCGCTGATCACCGTCGCCACGTAATCGGTCCCCGGTATCGCCGGATCAAACACCGTCACATCGTAAGTGATGCTCACCGTGCCGGACGATGTCTGTGCGTTGCTGATGGTCACCGAATACGCCGTGTCCGCTCCGCTGAAAGGAAAGACCGTGCTGCTGGAGGTGGGATCAAGATCGGTCGGATACCAGACCAGCGTGTCTTCCCCATATCCCGTCCGGTACGGCTGGATCGTCACGCTGACCGGCACGCCGTTGCTTTTCATCGAGACGGACGCGGCGCTCAAATCCGCGTTGGAAAGCCCAAAGGACCACTGCGGGAAAACAAGATCATAAGGCGTGTAGCCCGGCGGCGGCCACGACACAAACGGAGCCGTCCCAGCCGGCCGCGGCCCGCCGTAATTGGCGTCGAAGACCCAGGTGGCGTTGGCCGCGTCATCGGTGCCTTGGGCCGGGACATCGCCCGTTGCCATCACTTGTGTCTGGGGATAGACGATCCATCGGCGGTGGCCGGTCTCGTAGTTCCCGGAGCCGGCATCCTGCATGTACTGCGTGATCGCGTCCGCGCCCTCGCTTCCCAAGGCCAGATTCGAGTTGGCCGCCGCGTTGGTGCCGTTGGTGGTGAAGCAACTCCAGCTCGACGGAATGCCGGTGTGTTGCAAGGCCCCGTTCGCGGACATCATCAGCGCCGCCGCCTGATCCTCCGTGCTCTCAGTGGCCGAAAATATCACCCGAGCCGGCACACCCGCCATGGTGCGAAACCAATTGATGCGCCGCAGGACGGCATTGTCAAACGCGGTGGCATTGGTTCCCGGCGCACAACTGGCCGTGACGGCCGTCGTCTCCATCGGAATGTTTTCCGAGGCCGTGAAGACCGCGTTGTAAAAGTCCCGCACCTGCTCGCGCGATGTCACCGTCACGCTGAATCCACCCGTCGTGTCGAGGGGACGCGGCTGCCCGCCCGGCAATCCGGCGACGCTTTGGGGCGCCGTTGGAGGCGGGCCGAGCGTGGGTTGAAGCCACGCTGTATCGAGCGCCTGACATTGCGCGACGCAAAGCAAGGCAAAGGCAGCGGCCGCGGGCTTTAGCATGTCCAATCTAAAGTCACTGATACTTTCCAAAGTCAAGCCCAAGCGCGCTGAGAGCGAAAAGCGTCATGCACCTGCGCCCGCTGGCGCCAGCCGTGTGAGGCCGTTTTAACCGTTCATATCTTCATATCAAGATATATTGATTTAATTGTTGCAAACATCGGTCGGGCTGGGTTATAGTCGTCTCGTCGTGAACGAGAAAAATGGACAAATCCTGCATCGGTCGGACCTGCTGCTGCGCTTGCTGCGGGAGCGCATTGTCATTCTGGACGGCGCCATGGGCACCATGATCCAGGGCCATCGCCTGGAGGAGGCCGACTACCGGGGCGAACGGTTCAAGCATTGGCCGCGCCCCCTCAAGGGGAACAACGACTTGCTCAACTTGACGCGCCCCGGCATCATCCAGGAGATCCATCGCCAGTATCTTCTGGCCGGCGCCGATATCATCGAGACCAATACCTTTAATTCCACCGCCATTTCCATGGCCGATTACGGCATGGAATCGCTGGCCTTGGAATTGAACGCGGCCGGTGCCCGCAACGCCCGCGCCGCGGCCGACGCGCTCATGGCGGCCGAGCCGGGCCGGGTTTGTTTTGTGGCGGGGGCGCTGGGGCCGACCAGCAAAACGGCCTCGATCTCCGGCGATGTCAACAATCCGGCCGCCCGCGGCGTGACCTACGATCAATTGGTCGCGGCCTATTGCGAACAGGGGCGCGGACTGCTGGCGGGCGGAGCGGACCTGCTGCTGGTCGAAACGGTTTTCGACTCGCTCAACTCCAAGGCGGCGCTCTTCGCCATCGCCAAACTCTTTGATGAAGCGCCGCGCGTTCCGGTCATGCTTTCCTTCACCATCACCGACTTGAGCGGGCGCACGCTCTCCGGGCAGACGGTGGAGGCCTACTGGAACTCGGTCTCGCATTTCCCGCTTTTGAGCATCGGCATCAATTGCGCGCTGGGGCCGCGGGAGATGAGGCCCTTCATCGAGGAGCTTTCCGGCCTGGCGCCGGTTTATCTCAGCGCCTATCCCAATGCCGGCCTGCCCAATCCGATGCTGCCGGGCGGGTTTCCCGAAACGCCTGAAACCATGGCGCCGCAATTGGCCGATTGGGCCGCCGCCGGCTGGCTGAACATCGTCGGCGGCTGTTGCGGAACGACCCCGGCCCACATCAAGGCCATCGCCCGGGCCGCGCGGAACTTCCCGCCGCGCGTGCCGCCCAAAGTCGAGCCTTGGCTGCGCCTGAGCGGACTGGAGGCGCTCACCATCCGGCCCGACACCAACTTCGTCAACATTGGCGAGCGCACCAACGTCACCGGCTCGCCCAAGTTCGCCAAGTTGATCCTGGCCGGCCAGTTCGAGGAGGCCCTGGCCGTGGCCCGGCAGCAGGTCGAGAACGGCGCGCAGATCATTGACGTCAACATGGACGAGGGGATGCTCGACGGCGCGGCGGCCATGACCCATTTTCTGAATCTCCTTGCCTCGGAGCCGGACATCGCGCGCGTGCCGGTGATGATTGACAGCTCGCGCTGGCCGGTGATTGAGGCGGGCCTGAAGTGCGTCCAGGGCAAGCCCGTGGTCAATTCCATCAGCTTGAAGGAAGGCGAGGAGAAGTTTTTGCAGCAAGCCCGGCTCGTCCGGCGCTACGGCGCGGCGGTCGTCGTCATGGCCTTCGACGAACGAGGCCAGGCCGGCACGCTGGAACGCCGCCAAGAAATTTGCGCCCGCAGCTATCAGCTTCTGACCGGACAGGCGGGCTTTCCGCCGGAAGACATTATATTTGACCCAAATGTGCTGACCGTCGGCACCGGCATGGAGGAGCACCGCAACTACGCGGTGGATTTCATCGAGGCCACGCGCTGGATCAAGCAAAACCTGCCGCGGGCCAAAGTCAGCGGCGGCATCAGCAACGTCTCCTTTTCCTTTCGCGGGAACAACGCCGTCCGCGAAGCCCTGCACACGGCCTTTCTTTATCACGCCATCCGCGCCGGCCTGGACATGGGCATTGTCAACGCCGGCATGCTCGGCATCTACGAGGAGATTCCCAAAGACCTGCTCGCATTGGTCGAAGACGTTTTGCTCAACCGCCGTCCCGACGCGACGGAGCGGCTGGTCAAATTCGCCGAGACTGTCAAAAAGAAGGACAAGGCCGAAGCCGTCGAGGACGAATGGCGCAAAGGGGCCGTCGAACAACGGCTCCAACACGCCCTGGTCAAGGGCATTGACGATTTCATCGAGGCCGACACCGGGGAGGCCCTGGAGAAATTCGGCCGCCCGCTCGCCGTCATCGAAGGGCCGCTCATGGCGGGCATGAGCGTGGTGGGCGACCTTTTTGGCTCGGGCAAGATGTTCCTCCCGCAGGTCGTCAAGAGCGCGCGCGTGATGAAAAAAGCCGTGGCCTGGCTGCTGCCCTTCATGGAAAAGGAAAAACAGGCCGGCGGCCGCGGCCGCGCCCAGGGCAAAATCCTCCTGGCGACCGTCAAGGGCGACGTTCACGACATCGGCAAGAACATCGTCGGCGTCGTGCTGGCCTGCAACAATTACGAAATCATTGACCTCGGCGTGATGGCGCCGTGCGAGAAAATTCTGCAAACCGCCCGCGAGCAGCAAGTGGACTTGATCGGCTTGAGCGGCCTGATCACCCCATCGCTGGACGAGATGGCGCACGTGGCCCGCGAGATGCAGCGCGAGGGCTTTGCGGTGCCGCTGCTCATCGGCGGCGCGACCACCAGCAAGGCGCACACGGCGGTCAAGATCGCGCCCCATTACGCCGAACCCGTCGTCCACGTGCTGGACGCCTCGCGCGCCGTCGGGGTGGCCGGCAGCCTGATCAATCCGAAGTTGAAACCGGCTTTCAGCCAGGCCAACCGGCAGGAGCAGGAGAAAATCCGCCGGCAGCATTCCGGCCCGCGCGCCAGACTGCTGCCCATCGAAGAGGCGCGCCGCCGCCGTCCGCGCTACGACTGCAAGCCGGGGGAAATCGCCGTGCCGGAATTCACCGGCGCGCGAGCGCTGGCGGTTCCGCTGGCGGAACTGGTTCCGTTCATTGATTGGACGCCTTTATTTCACACCTGGGAATTGCGCGGGCGCTATCCGGCAATCTTGCGGCACGAGAAATACGGCGAGCAGGCGGCCCGGCTCTTCGAGGACGCGCAGGGCCTGCTGCAACGCCTTGTCAACGAGAAATTGCTGCAGGCCCGCGGCGTCTATGGCTTTTTCCCCGCCCGCTCCGCCGGCGACGACGTGGAATTGCGGGCCGGCGCGGTCCCGGCCACGTTCCATTTCCTGCGCCAGCAGATGGAAAAGCCGGACGGCCAGCCCAATCTTTGCCTGGCCGATTTCGTCGCGCCCGCCGGCGATTACATCGGCGTCTTTGCCGTGACGGCCGGGCTGGGCGTGGACGAATTGGTCAAGCAGTTCAAGGCGCGGCACGACGATTACAACGCCATCATGACCGAGGCGCTGGCCGACCGGCTGGCGGAGGCCTTCGCCGAGTGCCTGCACAAGCGGGTCCGCGCCGAGTGGGGTTACGGCCAGGAGGAAAATCTCACCCACGAGCAGTTGATTGACGAGGCCTATCGCGGCATTCGTCCGGCGGCGGGCTATCCGGCCTGCCCCGACCACACGGAAAAGCAAACCTTGTGGAAACTGCTCGAAGTGGAGAAGAACACCGGCATCCGACTGACTGAGAACTATGCCTTATGGCCCGCCAGCAGCGTCAGCGGCCTCTATTTCGCCAGCCCGCATTCCAAGTACTTCGGCGTCGGCAAGCTCGACCGCGACCAGGTGCAAGACTACGCCCGGCGAAAGGGCATGGACTTGCGGACAGCGGAGAAATGGCTGGGACCGTATCTCAACTACGATCCCGTGACGCCGTCCTGAGAAGCACGGGCTGTCATAACCTCTTTGGAATCAAGGTTTTGGCCAATTCAAAGTCAAACTTTGAAACAGCCAAGGCGCGGCAAACGCATCCAAAGCGCGGATGGAGGAGGAACAAGGCAGGAGTGGCAGAGGAATCTTTGGCAGAGGAATGGGAAGGAGGCTTTTCAGGATTAGTCCTGCCAATCTTTGGCGCTTTTGATCCTTTTTTACGTTAAACGTTGATTTCCTGCGTTGTTTTTTTCGGCGGGAATGACTACATTTGCAGCGTGAACGCAACGCAAGTCATCGAAGAAATCCAGCTCCTGGGAACTGAAGTCCCGGTGATAATGCGTTCTTGACGAGTAGGCGTGGCTCCTGTAGGCTTTCTGGGATGAGAATGTTGACGGTGGAAGAAGCCACACCAGTTCTAAATCTAGTGATGTTGACGCCGTTGGGCGAGCAAATCCAAACCCGCAGGATCTTTTGGCGAACGTTACTGTGACCTTGGATTGCGAAAACTTTGAACATGCCGAGGCATCTCTCGCCGAGTGTTTGCGACTGCCTGCACATCAGATCCGTCGATACATCTGCGACCCGGAGAAAACCAATTTCGCTATTAACGAAAGCCTTGTGCGTGATCGGTGGCTGCCTATGCTCAATGCAGTCGCAAATGAGGACATTGTAGGCATTGAGGACGGCTACACCTGTTGGTTTCATGCTACGCGAGTAAAGAATTTGGAAGTCTTCCGTACAGGAATCCAGCCCCATTCGTGCCGACACTTGAATGACATGTGGACAACACTTGGAACAGTGGCCGAAGGTCTCAATGTTTCCGAATCACAGTGGCGCGATATTCGGCACAAGGTTGAGAAGGATAATTACGGCTATATGCCCGATGTCTTTAAAAGTTGGATGTCAGACCAAAGTCAGGGTCCATGTGCATTTTTGTTCGCCGAGAGCGCCCTGAATCCAACCGAAACCGGGCACTATGATTATTTGAAATGCTCCGAGTTCGTGGACTTTATACTGGAATCCATTCGGCACACCGACCGACAAATTGCAGACAGCCTTCGATCTCTGCATCATCTCGAAACGAAGCCGGCTCTCGTGAAGTTTCGAACGCCGAGGATCGAGGCGGCGTATTTGGGAGCGGCCCTTGATTACCTCGTTTACCACAATGCGGGTTGGCCGCTCAATCATCTCGACCCCTGCTTTTCGGCTTCGGGGGATACAATCACACCAGAGCAAATCGTTTGCGTCATTCCGGTTATGGAATCCCATTCTGGTCCGGACACCGCTTATCACTACTCGCTTGGCCCGATGAGTGGTCGGGTGCTTCTGAAATGAAATCACGACGACAAGCAGCGGTTTTATCAGGTTGTGCAGTCACCATGAAAAATTGGAAAAAAGGAAAGAAAAGATGGGACGCCCAAATTAAAGAAGATGCGTGGTGCGCCCGAATTTCCGAAGAAAGAAGGGGAGATTGGTACGTCCAAATCAAAGACGGGATAATTCTGGAATCGCCGAAAGACACCGCGCACCGAAAATTATACAGCCAGTGGATGGTCATACGTACGAAGCGTGGACGTTATTTTACAACGATCCGTCCGTGCCCTAGGGAATTGCAGCCTTACGTAGTTGTGGACATGAAGGGGGAAACGCCGCTTCCGCCGGATAGACTCAGGCGCCAGCTCGTGCTTAAGTACTATCAGGAAGCCCAAGACCAGGTGAAAACTGCGGCAACCGGAGACCTGCCGAAAACAGGCGTTTCCGACAGTGTCGATCAGCCGATCCATTTGGAATCCTGGCCCGCCCCGACTGCTATCGCCAGCAACGATATTCCCAATAGCGACCCTCCATCAATCCCTTTGGAGTCGCAGCATCGCGAAGGGGCAATGCGCGAAGTCACCCTCAACAGCTTCGAGCGCAACCCGTATGCTCGTGAGCGGTGCATCGCACATTATGGCTGTCGCTGCTCAGTTTTTTGGGCGATGTACATCGGAAACGATGGCCGTGCAAACTGTCTCTCCATGCCTGGAGCGACTGAGGAAGTTCTGGAGGTTCGAACTTATCTTTGGGAGCACCTTTATACGCTTTTCGAAAGTTCGGCTCTTTGTTGGAGATTGGAAGGCAGATTGGGGAGATTAACAGAGATCAACACACCCAACGACTACGCTGATAATTTGAATTCGTGGATTGCCTTTTACGCCCACCTTGGTCGTATTCATGATATGCCAGAAAAGGCCGCTGGAGAGTTCCGGGGCGAAAATCTGTTCGCGCCATTCGACCTATTTTACGAACAACGGCATATTGTCCTTCACTGTCCGAAGGTACCGATGTGCTTAGTCGAAAATGTTCTCACTGCACCTTATTTGGGTGACAAGCCCAAAGAATGGAAAAAAGGAATGTGTTGGTCTGAGTTACGGCATCAGGATTTCCAGTTTCTGGACTTGATCTTCAAATGCACGTTAGACGAGTTGGAAAAAGTCATAAATAAATTTTTCTTTAAAATTACAGCCCTTGCAGCACCTCAGAAGCGCTTCGTGCCGATTCAGTGGCCAGAAGCGGCCCGAGCGCAAGGTCGAAATGTCCCACCGGCCGATGGCTTGAGCAGCGCCACAAGTTTGCTAGAATTAGTGCAGCATCAAGTATCCCCAAGCGGCGTGGCATTTGTCCCGCCTAATGTGTGAAGTAGGGGTACGGTGAATTGGCGTGACATCGTGTTAATAACCATATTCCTTACGGAGTCCGGTCTTAGCGACTGCGTTGGCCGTAAGAGGTCGACACACCGATTGTTCAGTCATCAATGGTGAATTTTCGCGCGGCGAAAGGGAATGGAAGCGCGCGCGGTCGAGAAGTGAGAGGTGGACCCCTATTTTTAGACCACGGGTAAAGTTCGACTTTTGCTGGTTTGCTGTAGATAAGAAAGAGCAGACTTATGAAAGCAAAACGGAAACGACACAGTGCGGCCTTCAAGGCCAAAGT
>Ga0326728_10002661_pt1 | contig 58547 bp, 59 predicted proteins | sample MB3enrmetagenome_FD_207602 | JGI IMG/M metagenome (GOLD analysis project Ga0326728, IMG submission 207602) | Lab enriched peat soil microbial communities from McLean, Ithaca, NY, United States - MB31MN | ecosystem: Environmental > Terrestrial > Soil > Wetlands > Peat | place: USA: New York... | reverse complement strand
CTTCTGGTGCATTGTTTTCTACTAAACCTTCTTTTATCTCTTTTCCTAAAGCCTTCATCAAAAACTTGAAAACAAGAAATCCAGCTTCACGGTCTGCTTTGAAACCAGTCGTTGTTCCAAGCAAGCTAACCCCTTCCAGCTTCCTTTCCTTCGCCATCGCCAAGGCAAGCCCTGTTCCACCAACGATTCTGCCTTTGCTGTAAATAACCGCGCCTTTTTCCATAAACTCAGTTGCCAACCTCGGTGAAGTAGCGGCGATGTAAACCTGAGCTTTATCCTCAGCTATCGGTATCCCGCCCATGGTTACGATGAAATGGCAACCTAACGCTTCAACAAAATCAATCACTTCTTCACAAACCTCGTATTGAGCAACCACATCATCAAACGAAGGCTGAATTTCACCCGTCATTATAACCAGATTGTTTTTCACCATTGGAGCATAATAAAACTCGTACCGCGGCAGATGACATATACCCTTAGCATTTATCGAAACATAATCTGGAAAAGAAGGCGAATACAGCTCCGCAAAAGGCTTAGCATCACAGAACTTTATAAGAAGATGCGCCGCAATCCTGCCGACATTCCCAAAACCGGGCAATCCTTGGACAAAAAATGGATTCTCAAGAGTCGGATTTGAAAGCTTACGCAAATACGCCTTATCCATCAGCAAACATCCTTTGCAGCATAGAATATTAGTCGCCTCTAAAATGCTTTTGCCGACAACGAAAAAGAAACTATTAATATTCGACGAATAAACTATTAGGATACTAAAACAACCCTTATAGAATAAATATAGCGGGGTGGGGTAGCCAGGATTAACCCGCTGGGCTCATAACTGCGCTAAGCGCCGTGAGACACCCAGAGATCACTAGTTCAAATCTAGTCCCCGCTACCAACAACTTCTTGATGGCTTATATGGCAAAAGTTAAGAGACGCCAGAATGTCTTCTAGTCTGAGAGGCTTTCGAATTGCAAACTAAAACTGAGCATCCCTACATCCAGATTGATTCAGAGATTTGCAACGGCTCACCCGTAATAGCAGGTACTCGCTTACGGGTAGTAGACATAGCAGTCGAGTACGAATACATGAACTGCTCACCTGATGATATAATTGCCGCTCACCCGCATCTAAGACTTGAGCAAGTGCATGACGCATTGTCTTATTATTACGAGCATCGAGCAGAAATGGACCAGAAAATAAAGGAAGACCAAGATTTTATCGATAAACTACGGCGGACTCAAAAGGTAGATGATTAGTCATCCCTTCAAAAAGCCTTAAGATTTATGTTGACGAAAGCGTAAACGTTGCGGTTGCTGAAGGGCTTAAAAGAAGAGGAGTGATTGCGTTCTCCGCCAAAGAAATTGGTAAGTTAGGGCTGAGCGACGAGGAACAGTTGGAAACTGCAATCCGCAAGAAAGCCGTTATTTTTACTCATGACGTAGATTTTATTAGACTAGCAGTTAAAAGGGAACACTTAGGCATAATTTACGTTCGTCAACGAAAGCTGTCGATAGGTGAATGCATAAAGAAACTTAAAGTGATAGCGGAAACTACTTCCCAAGAAGACATGTGCAACAAAATATTCTTTCTGTAAAATGGTTTTACAGATTCACAGTTTAACCTTCATTCGATAGATTTGGATATGCAGAGTAGTGGTTCAAATCTAGTCCCCGCTACCAACGAATTTTACTCTATTAACATCAGCCCAAAATATGTCGGTTTTTCGTCTTCCGTTTTTAATACTTCGATGCTAAAACCATTCTTCCTTGCGGTTTCATACACGTCGATGCAGCAAGCTTCCATTGTAGGTCTCGCAAGCCTCGGGTTAATGCACTTTTCCATATTGCATTTTTCACAACGTTCACAAGGACCTGCAGGTAGTCCAAACGCTCGATAGTAACCTTTTAGAAAGATGCTTCTTTCTAACTTTGCAATCATATCGTGGGTTGCCATCGACTGGTCGGGAAGATTCATTAAAATTGCATTGGAATATCCTGTCAAAGTCTGCCTCATCCTCTCAGGCGAAGGACTGTAAGGAGGGCAAGTTAACAACTTACCATATTTGCCGCAGCCAAATTGGCATTTGAGTCTTACCCAATCTCTCACAGCGATGGATTTTGTGTCTATTAACTTGGCTTGGAGAGCACCCATTGATAAAGCAAGGCTAACGAGGTCACCTAAACTTTGCTTTGGGCTTGTTTTGCTCGTTTTTGTTTTAGTTTGCATGTTATACCCTCTAATAGTTACTTTGGCTGTGTAGAGATATTAAATGATCTGTAAAATCTGCATTGAGATAGCTTTGTAGAGAGTTTTGTTTAAGAGAAGAATCTTCTCGGGTCAGTGTCAACGTCGACAATTGTCGGTTTAGTGGCTGTAAGTGCTTTGTCAACGGCTGCTGGAAGCTCGCTTGGCTCAGTAACTTTAATACCCATGCCGCCTGCGTGCTCCGCATAATCAGCAAAGCTAAAATCGTACAAATCTGTTTGCCAGCTTTCGAAGCCCTCAACCTTCTGCTCCTGCATAATCATCGCCAACCGTTTATTGTTCATGACAAAAACTTTAATCGGCAACTTGTACTTCAAAGCGGTTAAAAAGTCGCCTAGAACCATCGTTAAACCGCCATCCCCAGTCAAACAAACAATTTGCCTGTCTGGATAAGCCAATGCTGCAGCCATAGCGCCCGGCAAACCAAAGCCCATTGTCGCCAAAGTGCCGCTCATCACCATCTTCTGAGACTTACGCATCATAAAGTCCCTGCCGAACCACCAGCAGTTTTCACCAACGTCTAAAGAAATCACTGCGTCATCCGCGATTTTCTCGTTCAAAACTTTGATTATGTATGGGGGTCTAATTGGCTTCATTTTGGAGTCGGCTTCTTTTTCCAGCTGGTTTAGCCATTCCTGCTTTAACCTTGCAATCTCAGCTAAATAGTCAGCGTTCTGTTTCGCCTGAACTTTCTCTGTCAACTTAGGAATGAGCACTGCGCTGTTGCCAAGCAACCCTGCCTCAACGGGATACCTGCGTGCAATCATAAGCGGATTAATATCAATCTGCACAGTCTTCTTTTGTGGAATCTGCGAAAGATCAGAAAACGACGAACCGATAGCTATGAGCAAATCTGCTTTATGCATAAGTTGTGCTGCGGCAGTTGAACCTATACCGCCATGGCATCCAACATACAGAGATTCATGCTCATCGACAACGCCTTTGCCTCTGAAAGTTGCCATAATCGGCGCTGAAATCTTCGTTGCCAACTTTAACAGCTTGTTGCCTTGGCCGCGAGCGCCAAAACCCGCAAGAATCACTGGCCTGGCGGCTTGATCAACAAGCTTTGCTGCCTTTTCAATCAGCCATTCTTCCTGTCCATAGGCAAGATTAGGCATTCTGCCCTCAAACGGCAAAATCTCCGCTTCATAAGGCAACTTCTGCACGTCATTGGGAATTCCAATGTGGGAGACACCCTGATCTAAAAGTGCATGCTTAATCGCTAAAGTCGCAAGCGTAGTAGTTTGGTTCTCAGACATCAAAATCTTGTTAAAAACGCAAATCGGCTCAAAAAAAGCCGCCTGATCAATCTCCTGCGTTGAACCTGGACCCATCAGTTGCCTAGCTACTAACCCAGTCAACGCTAAAACTGGTGAATGATCTAACTTCGCGTCATACAAGCCAGTAGCCAAATTAGTTGCGCCTGGACCGGAAATCCCAAGGCAAGCAGCAACGTGACCAGTGAGTTTTCCATAGGCTGAAGCCATGAACGCTGCAGTCTGTTCATGCCGAACCTGAATATACTTCACTTTGCCGTTGGTTTTCCGTATAGCGTCCACAACGCCCAACGTTGAAGTGCCTGGAATACCGAAAACGTATTGAACCCCCCACTCGGCAATTTGGTTTATCAACACTTGTGAAACTGTGTGTTCAACTTTTTTCTCTTCAACCTGTTCAGCTAACAATACGAAAACGGATTTAGGCGCTCCACAAACAGGGCACACCCATTCTTTAGGCAAATCGCTAAACTTTTTTCCTTCCTTTGCTTCATCATAAACATAGTTGCAAACTGCGCACCTGTATTTCGCCATAATTCTCCCTCAAAATGCCTATTAGAATTAAATTAGTACGCCCTTATCAGTTTATTGGAATTAACTAAAAACAATCCGAACAATTCATAAACTTCCCTGATTCAATATTCTCTTAGAGAGATGCACAGCATGGAAAATTGGGATGTCATAATAATCGGTGCCGGATCCGCGGGTTTGGCAGCTGGAATTTACGCTGTTAGAAGCGGACTTAAAACTTTAATTTTAGAAGAAAAGCTGCCTGGCGGAACAATCGCTGATGCCTCGCTAGTGGTGAATTATCTGGGATTTGATGAGATTAGCGGTGGAGAACTCGCTGAAAAAATGACAACTCATACCAGAAAGATTGGCGCAATCATTCACGATTTAGAGCCTGTTACCGAATTGGAGCTTATGGATGAAAAGAAGATTGTGAAAACCTCGAAAGCAACTTATGAAGCAAAAGCAGTAATTTTTTCCACAGGTTCACACTATAAAGAAGCAGGCATCAAAGGTGAAAAAGAATTCCATGGCAGAGGAGTAAGTTACTGTGGAGTCTGTGACGGACCCTTTTTCAAAGGCAAACGAGTGCTCGTTATCGGCGGTGGAAATTCAGCCTGCATCACTACGCTTTACCTTTCAGGCATAGCTTCTGAAGTCATTGTAACTCATAGAAGAAAAGCTTTCAGGGCTGAAGAATTTTTGGTGACTGATATAGCAACAAAGAAGAATGTAACCGTATTATGGAACACTGAAGTTCAAGAAATCAAAGGTGACAAACAAGTCAAATCAGTCATTTTAATCGATAACACCACAGGAGTAACAAGCGAACTGGCAGTTGCCGCGGTTTTCGTGCAGGTCGGTGAAGCACCAAACAGCCAACTAGCCAAAGCCGCCGCAGTAGAAACAGACGAGCATGGATACATCAAAGCTGATATTCGTATGCAGACAAACCTCCCAGGAGTGTTCGCAGCAGGCGATGTCACCAATCATCCAGTCAAGCAGGTTGGGACAGCCGTTAGTCAAGGCACCATTGCAGCCCTTGAAGCTTACAGTTACATTAAACGACCTTACTACAGAAAATAGAGAGAAAGAATTATATCATTCTAAAGCCCTTTTCATGCTTTCAACACGCTTTAAGATAGCATATTAGTATGCTACAGTTTAAAGTTGCAACAGTATATGAAGAGAGGTTTCAGAATGAGTGAAAAATGTCTCGCTGTAGTAGAAATCGACCAAGACTTATGCAGCCGATGTTGTGTTTGCCACTCAATTTGTCCTTATGAAGCGATAAAACGTGATTCAACCGGAAAAGTTGAAGTTAATAATCAAGAATGCCAAGTTTGCGGCATATGCTATAGTGCTTGCCCAGTTTCAGCCATTAAAATGCAATATTATACTTACGATAATTTATCAAACTACGTTAAACAGGCACGTGCAAAAGCCAAAAGTGACGTTGACACGCTTGTTTTAATGTGTCGAGGAAACTCGCCTTCCACAGGTGAAGTTCAAGATATCCTTAATGAGCAAGGATTAAAGGTTGACAATTATATTGCGTTACGTTTGCCCTGTTCAGGTCGAGTTCCAACCGACTTTATTTTTGAAGCGCTGAGTTTGGGCGTGAAAAACATTGTTTCTGTTCAATGCGAAGACCCATTCTGCCGCTACAAAGAAGGCACAAAAATAAACACTCGAAGACTCGTTTTAGCCAGAGATGTCCTTGAACAATTAGGCTACGACGAAAACGTCGTTAGAATAGTAAAGTTTTCACGCAAAGCAGTTTATGATGTCCAAGCATGCGTGGGCTGTGACAAATGCATCTTCATCTGCCCGTATAAAGCCATTGAGTTTGAATCGTTTGCCACTCCAAAAATAAACGAGGAAAAATGTGTTGGTTGCGGCGCATGCCAACTGGTTTGTCCGCATCAAGCTATCGAAGTGAAAGGCTTTGAGTTTGAAAATGTGGTAAACCGTTACGGAAATTCAGTGGCACAGCTGAAAGCTAACAACCAAGATCCAGCAATTCTTGCATTCGTTTGCCAATGGTCAGAATTCACAGATCTAGACAACCCTAACAACGCGTTTGCAGGCAAAAACGTGTTAGCTCTTGAAGTTCCCTGCTTTAAATCCTTAGATCCAGTCCACATAATCAACGCGTTAAACTGCGGTTTCGACGGTGTGATGGCAGTAGTCTGCTCAGCACAAGACTGCAAGCTTCAAGAAGGCAGAGCCGTCGCAGAACGCAACATGGAGGTATTATGGAATGTGTTGAGAAAGAACAATCTTCTTGACCGCTTCGAAATTTACGAAGAGTCACCAAGATGCGCTGACGAGTTCAATCAGAAACTGGATGCTTTCTACAAAAAGATTTCAGCGTTACCAAGACGTGAAATAACCGTGGAGGCGAAAGCAGAACGTACAAAATAGTAACTAAAAAAGAACTTGTACCGAAAATAAAAATGTTCGAAGTTGAAGCCCCAGACATTGCAGCTAAAGCGCAAGCTGGACAGTTCGTAATAGTCATAAACGGCAAAGAAGGCGAACGAATACCCCTGACGATCTGTGGATATGACACAGCGAAAGGAACGGTGTCGTTTGCTTTCCACGAAGTTGGCAAAACAACGAAGGCGCTTGGCTTACTAAACCAGGATGAGTGCATCGACAACGTTACTGGTCCACTTGGCAATCCATCTGAAGTCAAGAACTTCGGTAAAGTTCTCTGTGTTGGCGGAAGCGTGATGATTGCGCCGTTGCTTTTGCAGGTTAAAGCCATGAAAGCAGCAGGCAACAACGTAACTACTATTCTTGGCGCTAGGACAGAAGAGTTCATAATGATGGAAGATGAAGCTAAAGCCATAAGCGATAAGGTTTATATTGCAACAGATGACGGCTCAAAAGGCTATGCAGGCTTAGATTTTCTCAGAGACTTGCTAAAGACGGAAAAGTTTGACCGCTGTGTAGTTATGGGTCCTGTAATCCTGATGAAGGATGTTAGCGAAATCACCAAGCCCTATGACATACCAACAATTGTAACTTTAACGCCTATAATGATCGATGGCATGGGCATGTGCGGAGTATGCCGAGTAACAGTTGACGGCAAAATGCAGTTTGGCTGCGTTGACGGACCAGAATTTGACGGCCACAAGGTTGATTTCGACCAGTTAATTTTGCGTCAGCGCACGATGTTGCCTGAAGAAAGGTTAAGTTCAGTATTGTGGGAAATGCGTGGAGGTTGTAAGTGTGGCGGAAGTTAAGCCTAAACCAAAATTAAACAAGAAAGCCGTGGAGATGGCTAAGCAAGAGCCTAAAGTAAGGGCTAAAAACTTTAACGAAGTCGCTTTGGGTTACACTGAAGCTGAAGCACTTGAAGAAGCAAGCCGATGCTTACAGTGTCCAAAGCCTCAATGTATGACTGGTTGCCCAGTGGAAGTTCCCATTCCCGGCTTCATAAAATTAATCAGAGAAAAAAAGTATGATGAAGCCATAGCGTTGATAAAAACGAAGAACGCGTTGCCAGCAGTCTGCGGAAGAGTTTGCCCTCAAGAAGTACAATGCCAAAGCACATGTCTCGTTGGAAAAGTGGGTGAGCCCATCAGCATCGGACGGCTAGAGCGTTTTCTTGCAGATTGGGAACGTGACAATGGCTCTCAGATGCCACAGAAGGCGCCCTCAACAGGCAAGAAAGTAGCAATTGTCGGTGCTGGTCCAGCTGGGTTGACGGCTGCAGCTGACTTAGTCAAGCTTGGCCACGAAGTTACGATGTTTGAGGCTTTACATGTCGGCGGGGGAGTGCTGTCATATGGTATTCCCGAGTTTCGTTTACCAAAAGCTATAGTACAAAACGAAGTAGCATACATTCAAAAGTTAGGTGTTGACTTGCGTCTCGGCAACTTGGTTGGCAGAATCCATACGATTCCAGAACTCATGAAGAACGGTTATGACGCAGTATTCATCGGCAGCGGTGCAGGCTTGCCGCAGTTCACTGGTTGCCCAGGAGAAAACCTTGGCGGAATCTACTCAGCTAACGAGTTCCTAATACGCGTTAACCTCATGAAAGCATTCCAATTCCCAGACTACGATACTCCAATACGCATAGGCAAGCACGTGGTTGTCATTGGCGGCGGAAACGTTGCCATGGATTGCGCAAGAAGCAGTTTGAGGCTTGGGGCTGATGTTTGCTTGCTTTATCGGCGTTCACGTGCTGAATTGCCAGCGAGACATGAAGAAATAGAAAATGCTGAGGAAGAAGGCGTGGTCTGCAAGTTCCTTGGTGCACCAGTCGAGTTTTACGGTGACGAGAGCGGCTGGGTTAAAAGCATGAAATGCATAGCGATGGAGCTCACTGAACCTGACGCGAAAGGCAGACGTGGCGTTAAAGAAATTCCAGGCTCCGAGTTTATGATGGATGTTGATACAGTCATCGTAGCCATCGGTCAGACACCAAACCCAATCATACAACGAACAACAGAGGGCTTACAAAGCGACCCCAGACACGGAACAATATGCGTTAACGAAGTAGGCAAAACCAGCTTAGACGGAGTTTACGCAGGCGGAGACGTCGCAACAGGCGCAGCAACAGTCATCAGCGCAATGGGCGCAGGCAAACGCGCAGCAAAAGCAATGCACGAATACATCATGAACAAGAAATAACTTTGCTAAAGTAGCTTTAGGCTCTTTGAGGTTTCCATTCTTTATTTAATGAATCAACTCTTTTTGTTTTTTAACCCTATTAAATGCCCGAAGCTCAAGCGGCTGAAATCTGTTCTTCAACATTCTTGCAAATTATGGTTACTTTGCTATAAAGTAATATAGCTTCAAAGCGAATGAAACCTGCCTAGAGCGGTTAATGCATGAGGACGATGAAAGGGTCCAGCAGCTATCTCAAGAACCAAGTGAGAAAAAACTTGGCAAAAGCGGTTCTCTGCATAGCTTTATTTTTCTTAACCTTTTTCGCCCTAAGCATAAGCGTGCTCTTTACCCAGAAGTTGAGCATTTTTGAAGCCGCTGGATTGTTAGTTTCGCTGGCGCCGTTAGCCGCATTTTACTTTTACCTGCGCAAATACCGAATTTACAATGCAGGTTGGGAAGGCGAAAAGCGAGTAGCGAAACTTCTAAGCAGCAAGCTTAGCGATGACTATTTCCTCATAAACGACCTGTACCTGCATAACAGCGGCGGCGACATCGACCATGTCGTTCTTGCGCCCAGCGGCGTCTTTGTTTTGGAGACCAAGAACTGGAGCGGCGACATTACCTGCAATGGTGATATTTGGCAAAGAGTTGGTAAGGGTAACTTCAAGGGTAGTCCAAGCTTGCAAGTTAAAAGGAATGCTGCCAAAATAAAACGCATGATCGATTCTTCGCCAGCTTTCAGTTCGCTGGATGTTTGGGTTGAAGGCCTCGTGGTTTTTACAAACAACCATGCGACTCTCCACTTAAACAACCCCACCGTTTTAATCCTTAAACTTCCGCAGCTGTCCAGCTACATAACCACACACAGAAGCCCAAACAGCCTCTCCCGTCAGCAAATAGAAGCCATAGGAAAAGAGATCCTTAGATAAAAAGGCTAATGTTGGCTCGTTTGTGGAAGGGTGATTTTGAGCCATGTCTTTCTTTTTACGCATGCAAAAGAGGTGATGCTAGTTATTATCAAAGTGCCCATAGTGACAAAGTTGAAAATGTTTAGTTCTGAATGATCAATTGAAAAGACTAAGATGGCAAGAAAAATGTAGAGGGTAACGGCACCCGTAATCAACTGGACCACATAGAAGCCTTTTCTTACCCGATAAACCTGTGACTTTAACTTGTTTAAAGCAGACTCAACTCTTTTTGAAACATCTGGAAGATCATCTAAGAATAAAGTTAACCCAGTTAAGACAAAAAATCGTCCAGCGTTAACCTCTACATTTCCGGTGTTCACCAGAAAAAGACTTACCAAAGAAAGGGGTGTAAATACCACTACGTAGAGGGCGGAGAATATCATAACAAAAAAGCCGTAAACGTAATGGTGAAACCAGAGTCGTCCAGTGTGCAGGGCTCGTCCTATGCTTGCGCTGGGGAAAATATTAACGAGTGCAGCTACTGCCACTATTAAAAAGAGGTTGCCGCTAATTAGGTATGGCGTGTAAGGCTTCCACCAGGGCCAAGCATGGTAAAAACCATACAGGATTCCAGTAATGGTAGCCAGAGTTATAAAAGAATTTAGGATTAATGCCAAACTGAACGTTTTTTTCAAGTACACACGTACGGAACAACCCATGTTTAATCCCAGAAACTCCCTATTGTTATGCCTTTTGTTTTTTTACATCATACTAACCATAGCTCTCATTTATAATTAACGTATCTAAAATATTAAAAAAACGTAGTGAGTCACTAACATAAGCCATCATTGAACTTGAGTGCCAATGTAGAACCTGCTGTTCAATTTTCCTCGGAGCTTTTATTATTGTTTAGTTACAAAACAAGATATTATCTAAGCAGTCATAGTATTCTCTTTAGCTAAAACTTCGGCATTCTTTTTAGCTAATGAAACTAGGCCTAAAAAGTAGGTAGGATAGGTGTACAATTGCTTGACGGTTGCTTCAGCTTTGCCGTAGGGTATGCTTTTAGCTAAAGTGTTTGAATAGCAAAAAGAGTACCCTTTGACTCAGGTAACTGCCCAATGAAGCCTTTGTATGTTAGTTCGGTTTTATCTGTCTAACATGAACGATTTCTCGTGTGAAAGCTTCTCAGGCACCTGATCCAAAATCATCTTTTCTGCAGGCTTCTTAGTTAACATAACAGGCGACAATTGCCCAGCAAGCTCTAGCGCCGAAGTCAACTTGCTGCTTCGTTCAGCGTATACTTCAAACAAGACGTTGTCTTTATGAACAGTTTCACCAAGTTTAGCATACAGCACGATGCCGGCGCCTTTCTCTTTGGGTGCTCCAGCTTCCCTTGCAATCCGCACAATGTCCTCTGTACTGAGCCATATGACTTTGCCAGCGTGTTCAGACCGCACTTCAGCCATTTCAGCTCCGACAGGTAACTCATCAGGTTTAACCGCTGGGTTTCCACCTTGAGCCGCAATGATCTCCCGCATCTTCTTTTCAGCTTTGCCAGAATCAAGCATATCCTCGGCTTTGGCTAACCCGTTTTCAACTCCGACCATCTCAAAAAGCATACCTGCAAGACTAACAGCCTTGTCTCTTAAGTCAGGCGGTCCACCGCCCATCAAAGTCGTCAACGCTTCACGTGCTTCAAGGGCGGGTCCGATGCCGCAGCCTAAAGGTTGATCTCCAAAAGTCAAAGCGCATTGAATGTTTAAGCCTAAACGTTTGCCTAAATCCACAAAATCAGAAGCTAAAGTGTACGCTTCGGTTCTGGTCTTAATTTTAGCACCCATACCGGTAGGAATGTCGACGGCGACGTGCGTAGCTCCGATAGCTTTTTTCTTGCTAAGAATGGAAGGCAAAAGCATAGGGTCAATTCCCAATGGGTATTCAACTTGAATAAAAAGATCATCGGCTGGTGCAAGCTCCAAAGATCCGCCCCAAACCAAGCACCCGTTGGTTTTGTCCACAACTTCTTTTATCTCGTTGATGGATAGGTTTACTGGGCAGAGGGTTTCCACTCGGTCTGCTGTTCCAGCCGGCGAAGTAATTGCCCGTGAGGATGTTTTGGGAATCGTGAATCCTGCAGCTGCCACAATTGGCACGACCAGCATTGAAGTTTTGTCGCCTGGTATGCCTCCTACACTATGCTTATCTAGTATTGGTCCTTCTCCGAAGCTGAGTGTTTTTCCCGTTGCTACCATCGCCCATGAAAGTGCCTCATTCTCACTCATGCTCAAACCGTGAATACTGAGCGCCGTTAAGAAAGCGGCTATTTCAGCGTTGCTCAAGTGCCTCTCAACAACATCCTTTACAATGGTCACGATGTCTTTCTCTCGCAAGCGTTCCCCATGCAGTTTAGCTCTAACGTTATACAGTGATTCAGGAAGCGGAGCCAACTGCACATTGACAGTTTCATCTTCTTTTACCACAAGTGCTTGAGCGCTTTCCTCGTAGAGTCCGATGCGGTTTTGGGGGAAATTTTCCGCTATATTTGCGATAGCGATCATTTCTTGGTTGCCACATGTTATTCTTATTCTGTCTGAACTATGTACGCCTAGCAGGCTGGCGCTTTCTTCGCTGAGAATGGCGATTCTACTTCCGCCTGTGGTGATGTTTAAGACTTCAACTATCAGCTCCATTTTAGACCACGTTAACTATTGATTAGATTTAGGAATAGTTAAAGATTTTAAGGAAAAACCAGTTCTCACTAACCCTGAGAGGAACAATTTGAAGTACCTTGACTTTGTAGATTTAACTTACACGCCGAAAGAAACCGATTTAACCTGCACTTTTTATTTGGAGCCCGAAGGCATCAGCCTCAAAGAAGCCGCAGGCGGCGTTGCCGCGGAAAGCTCCGTTGGCACATGGACAGAATTAACAACTGAGAAGCCATACGTGACTCGGCTGGCAGCCCACGTTTTTAGCATAGAAGGCAACGTGGTGAAAATCGCTTACCCGATTGAACTCTTTGAGCCAGCCAACATGCCTAACATTCTAAGCAGCGTTGCTGGAAACGTTTTCGGGCTTAAAGCACTAAAAAACCTGCGTCTCCTCGACATTCAAATGCCCAAAGACCTGATAAACAGCTTCCAAGGCCCAATGTACGGCATAGCTGGAATTCGCAAGCTCCTAAAAGTTCCAAAGCGTCCGCTTGTCGGCACAATAATCAAGCCTAAACTCGGGTTAAAAACTAAAGACCACGCCAAAGTAGCTTACGAAGCCTGGAGCGGCGGCTGCGACATCGTTAAAGACGACGAAAACCTAAGCAGCCAAAAATTCAACCCCTTCGAAGACCGCTTAACGCAGACTCTGGCGAGCCGAGACAAAGCGCAACAGGAAACGGGTGAACGCAAAGTCTACATGATAAATATCACCGCTGAAACCGACATCATGCTAAAACGCGCAGAAGCCGTCATCGCTCAAGGCGGAGAATACGTCATGGTAGACATCCTAACCTGCGGCTGGTCGGCACTGCAAACCCTGCGCAACCAAAACTACAAACTCGTTATACACGCGCACAGGGCAGGGCACGCCGCATTCACAAAGAACCAGCTACACGGCATCGCAATGCGCCCCATAGCAACAGTTGCAAGAGTAATCGGCGTCGACCAACTTCACGTAGGCACGGTTGTGGGCAAAATGTCTGAAACCAAAGCAGAAGTGCTCGAAAACATCGACGCCTGCAAAGCTGAGCTGGGTGGGTTAAAGCCTGTTTTGCCTGTAGCTTCAGGCGGATTGCACCCAAGACTTGTGCCTGCACTACTTGAAACGTTCGGTAACGATGTGGTTATTCAAGCTGGCGGCGGAATCCACGGGCACCCAGACGGAACAGTAGCAGGCGCAAAAGCCATGCGGCAAGCCGTTGACGCCACGCTGAAGCGAATATCTCTTGAAGAGTACGCTAAAACACACAGGGAACTTAAAGCTGCGTTGGAGCTATGGAAAGCCTAAGTGCACTTAAGTACCCACGGGTACATTCGATGAACCACTTCAACTATTGATTGAGGAGCGATTATTCCTTCTTCACAGATTAACCCATGGATGTAGCGGCTTGGGGTAACGTCAAAAGCTGGGTTCCGCACAGACAGTTTCTCAGGCGCCTCCTTCCAGACTTCGCTTGGGTTTCGCTGCTCAATGCGTTCATAAGCGCCGTAAACCGTTTCTGGGTCTAACTTTAACAGTTCCGAAACAACATAGAATGGCTTTCTAGCCTCGTTAGCCAACACCGCTATGCTGCTAGTACCTACCTTGTTAACCACGTTGCCCTCAGAAGTGATGGCGTCTGCTCCCACAACTACAAGGTCAACATCCCCCATGTAGGACCGTGCGGCTGAATCAACGATAAACATGGTTTGAACGCCAAGCTCAACCATTTCCCGAGCGGTTATTCTCCCTTGGAAGGCAGGTCGCGTTTCAGTGCAGATAACGCTGAAACTTTTGCCGTCCGCTTTGGCTTTGGCAATCATACGTGTCACTGTCGACGAGTGGCAATGCGTAAAAATCAACATGCCATCACGGATTCGCCTGGCCCCTATTTCCGCCGTGAGTTCTCTGGAAGCTTCAAGATTCTGCAAAAACAAACTTACGTTTGAAGCAACCATCTCGCTTAGAACGTCAACCTTTTCAGTGCTGCTGTCTTCGGTCTGAGTGATTATCCAGCGGATGGCGTTTCTCATTAAAGGCTCAGTTTCTCTTGACGCAAAAAACACTGTCTGCGCTTCTTTAAGCTCGTTTAAAAACGCTGTTTTGTTTTTAGCTTTTGTCTGCTCTGCTAACGTTTGAATGGCTTTTAAGGCGGCTATCGCCACGTTTCTTGCACCTTGAACTTCAAGTCTCTTTATCTTTTCAGCTGTCATGCGAACTGTTTCAGTCATATTCTTTCAACCTTTAAATGGCAAAGTTTTGGCTGTTTTATTTATTTATTCAAAGAGAAGCATATAAGCAAATTCATAACTCGCGAGAGCAACGAGAAAAAATATTTCCTAATGTTCGGAAGATAAAATGTTTTAACGCTTTTTAAGCATAGACTTTACGGGCTGTTTTTAGGATGCCTGATGAGATGCTGGAAATATTTTTCCACTGGGGTGTGCACGTAAATAGCGCCAATTATGATGATTATGCCAATTGTAATTAGCATAATAGCTATGTCTTGACCTGATGCTATGAAACGACTAGTTAAATCCAGTATGGCGAAGACGGCTACTATAATTAGTACTAAACCGCTGATTAGAAAGTTGACGAAGCCATATTGGTTTTTCTCTTGAACTTCCGCGTTCGCTGGATTCTCATGTTTCTCCTGAATTTCTTCTGTCTTGTTATTGGAGGCTTCTTGACTTGGCATTGTAGCTTTCAGTGCTGTTCCACATTTTGGGCAGAAAGCCATTGTGTCATCAACGTTATTGCCGCATTTCGGACAATATGGCATGTGAACTCTCCTAGCTTTACCTGTTATCGTCTCAAGGTATTTAAAACATGCAGTTTTTTGCTTAGAGAGAAAGATATATTTGCTCAAGCTCTATACTCGCATGAGTCCAAAGGGGCTTAATTAGCTTTGAACCAGCAAGCGTTAACTGATAAGAAAAAAGAAGGCTTGATTACTGCTGTTTATATCGGGTTTATTTTTATTCTGCTTGCCCTAGTTTACATCATCAATCTTCCCCACAACGTTTGGAATAACTTTGTTAATTTTATCAGCTCTTTTGTTCTCACTCAAGTTCCAGGCACTGGTATTTCTTTGCCTGCGCCTTCAAATCCAGCTGCTTACACAGTGCTCTACATCGCTGTTTTCCAGTTTTTGCTGGGCATAGGCATTTTGGAAATTGCAATTTTAGCGCTGAGGATTGCGCTGCATTCGCCCCTTCCTAGGAAAGCTGAAACTGTTGAAAACATTGTTTTCGGGTTTGGATCAAGCTATTTAATAATTACCTATCTTGTTAACATGACGATAATGAGCGAATGGTTTGTTTTTTGGGCTGGAATAGTTCTAATTGTCGGTTTAGCAATGGTTGCTCGAGCGTTTGTTCTTTTAGCTGGACGACACAGTTAGCCATTACGCTTTATTTCGAGCTTCCAATACAGCTTCATTATCTGCCAAAACATGCTTGATGAATCTTTAACGAGGTTAACCTTTGTGTCTTTACCGCTTTTCCATTCCACTGGAATCTCTTTTACCCTGTAGCCATGACGATACGCTCTTACAATCATCTCTGTATCCCAAAACCAATGAGTCGCCTCTACCTCGTCGAGTAACTGCATAAGCGGTTCCCTTTTGAAGGCTTTAAAACCACACTGGTGATCCCTGACTTTGGAGCCGAGCATGTGCCGAACGAGGAAGTTGTAACTTTTTGAGCTAATACTTCTGCTAACGGTGCGTTCAACCTTACTTTCAGGCAGCATCCTTGAGCCAGTTGATAGGTCGTAGCCTTCAACAGTGATGGCTTCAACAAGAGGCTTAAGAGATTTGAGGTCTGTGGCTAAGTCCAAATCCATGTAAACCAAAACTTCGCCGCTGCACTGCCGAAACGCATTGTTAAGTGCGGTTCCCCTTCCCAGACGCTTTTCACGGTGAATGTGCTTAACATATGGGAATTTTTGCGCTAGCTCTTCAGAGCGTTCGACGGTGCCGTCGGTGCTGCCGTCTTCAGCAATAACGATTTCATAGCGGTACCCCGTTTCTTTTATGGCTTGACTTATTTTCGTTACGGCATCTTCCAGTTTATCCGCTTCATTGTAAGCTGGAAGAACAACACAAACCACCGGCTTGTTGTTCGGAGCGGTTTCCTTCTCCAATTTTAGAACACCCAGCTTTTGAACCAATGCAAACTGTTAATAAATGAAGTTGATATGGGTTCACCTGAAATAACTGGGTAAAAAAGAACGAATAATGCTACAACAAGCGCAAAGTAAGCTACCGCTAACATTTTTCCCCATTTGTTATTCCAATACCTGTTCACTATAAAGGCTGAGCCTAAACAGAGTAATGGCACGTTCGAATAGAAATGATAGATGAAGGTTATTCGGGAAATAAAAATGTAAACTAGCCACTGGAAAAAGAAGATTACAATGATAAATACGGCGGGCAAGTTGTTTTTCAGGCTAAAACTAAACTGTTTCTTAAAGATTGTTAGCACGGTAAAAACTGTTAATCCGATTATAGCGGCAAAGCCAAGCCACCAAACAGCCGGATTACCCATCAAAACAATCGTTGATTCAGTGCCGTTAGGGAGGTATGCTATTTCAAGCCAAAGTGGAACATGGGTATTTGCACTGAGGGGATTAAACATAAAAGGCCAACTATACCATGGAGACGCAAAAGGATGTGTTGCCTTCAAGGTTGATTGATAAATGTACATTTGTTCCTGCAGGTTTAAAACACCAAGAAATGACCTGCCAGCAAGCATATCTGGAATATAAACTATAAAGTAAATTACAATCCCGAGCAACAGGAAACCAACAATTTCAGAGTATGGGCGGTCGAGTAAAGCATAAAACTTTGCCGTTATGCTGCCCTTCAACTTTTTAACTTCACTCAGTCGAAGTGACGCAAGAATAGCTAATTGCCCAAGAAAACCGAATAGAACAAGCCATTTTGTCGAAAAACCTAAAGCAGCAAACGTGACAGCCAAAAACAATGGTACAACGCTGGTTCTCCAGCCTTTATCAAGAACATTTTTTAGGTAAATCAAAAAGAACAGTTGCGAAGCCAGCGAAAAGAAGACTACGTAAGTGTCGGCTGTACCCAACCGCGCCATGGTGAAATGCATGAAGTCAAAGGTTAACAAAAACGCTGATGTAAAACCGCCGATCCAAGTGCCGAACAGCTTTTTGCCTAACAGGTAAATGAGCGGAATCATGAGTGTAGCGAAGATGACGCCCATTATTCGCCATCCGAACGGGTTGAAACCGAAGACTAGGATGCCTGAGGCTTGGATCAGTTTCCCAAGCGGCGGATGCGTCCACTCGTATGGCAACTGTAAATGCAAGTATTGCTCAGCTGTTCTAACGAAGTATATTTCGTCAAAATAGGTGTTCTGCATGTAGTCTGAGGGATACTGAACCAAGTTTTGCGCATCGATAAGATTATGCAGGTCTGGGTTCTGGTTCTCAACGTCGACATTTGTTATTGATTGAATATCGACTTGCTGGTTATTTTGATCTATAACTGCTAATTGCGCAATTACCGTATCATAAGAACCTGTTGGGCCAACGTCAACTTTCAAATACTGTGTAGTTTGTCCAACAGGTATTTCATCCCACACGTAATAATTCTCCGACCATGCTGAATTGGAGTAGGGCCAAGCCACGTTGGTTACTTCTGTCCAATTACCTGGTGAACCTGAAGATACGGTGAAGTTAAATGCGCCGACATCTAGCAGAACAACCATTGATTTAACATTGGTTGAAGCACCAAGGTTAACATAGAAACTTTGTCCAGTCGTAAGCGTAGCCGTGTTCGTGGGCGTTTGGGTTAACCCAAGGTTCCATGCAGCTATGGAGAAGAAAACTATTGAAAGTAGAACAATAGTTATCAAGTCTTTTTTGTTGATTTGCGATCCAAAGTTCATTTTGGTTCACCTCTTTCTTGGTTTTGGCTTAACGCGGCGGGTTCAGTTTCGAGTCCTCCGTGCCCTCGAAGTTCATTCCACATTAATATTGAAGCATAGAGGAGCATTAATAAATTAATGGCGCTGACTGCTAGAACCACTGGGTCTCCAGTTAAATTGGGACCAGCCTTAGGATAATAAGCATTAAGCCAATAGAGAACGTAGGCTTGATTGATTAGAAGAGTCGCTGTCAAAACAGCATATAGCGGTCGGGTTCTTTTGAGGAACGGAAACATCAGTGCCAAAACGCTTATGGCTGGAAACAGGTACCGCTCGTGAATTCTGGTTGGAAGCATGAAAAAGGCAAAGAAAAGCATGAATGCCGCGAAAATTGCCAGTAAATCATCTGATGCATGAAAACGTTTATACAAAAAGTACAAAGTGAAAACGGCAAAAGCCCCAAATAACGCCCAACCCACGATATAGAGGCTCCCGTCAGGTATCCATAAGCCATACAAACCCCACAGGTTGAAAGCGTTTACCGAAGTTACTTTGTATTCTCCGTAGGCTCCAAAGTAAATGTTACTTAAGAAAGTCACTGGATTGCTCCATTGGAAAGGAAGGATAACCAAGAAAACTGTACCAGCAAAAACGAGCGTTGAAAATAGCAGGTTTTTCAAGCCGTTTTTCTTATAAATTAAGAAAGCAATCAGGGGAGCTAAAACTATTCCCTGCGGCTTAGTTAAAAGCCCTAATGCGAAGGCTGCTGATGCAAGTTTAGGTTTAGATTTAAGCGCAAGCATAAGCGAGAGTATAAGGAAGAAGGTGTAAATTGCGTCGTATTGGCCCCATACTGCGGTGTTATAGATTATAGCTGGGTTAAAAGTGTAGAGCGATGTAGCCATCAGGGCAGATTTGAAACTTGCTTGCTTTCTAACAAAAACGTAAATTAGCAATGCCGTTGCTAAATCGAAAAGGTTAGGAGCCAACTTAACTATGCTTGCCGTGCTAATGCCAACTGCCTTTGCGAAGGAACCGAATAGCCAGAAAATGTAAACGTTGAAGGGCGGATAATCGATAAATCCTGCAACATTGTAAAACGGTCTTATGCCATGTGCAACAGCGGTGTTAATCCATGAAATAAAATCTCCCGTGTCAACCGGGTACCCTTGCAGTGGAAACAAGAGAACCCTAAATAGAAAGGAAACGAAAAGCAAGATGGCTAAAATAATAATCTCGCGTTTTGTAGACGAAACGTTAACCGCGTTTCCCCTCCCCTTTTTATGCAAACAGTTGTAACAATGGCATAAGAAGGTTTTCAAAAATCAATCATTTACTTATTTGAATATGCGAACAGAAGGAGCTAATTATCAGGTTTAATGACCATAAAATGCAATAAAATGACTGTGCAGGCTCGATAGAATGTCAACTTAGCTTGTACTCTACAGTGTTTCCCAAGAATGCAATGGCTAAGTCCTCAGTGCAGGTGTAAAGCGCTAAATTGTAAAAAAAGTTATATCCATTAATATTACTAGATTTATAGTGTAATTTTAAACAAAAAAGAACGAGGTTTTTTATGAAAACCTTAACTAAGCTATCTGCATTTCTCGTCAGTTTTCTTATGCTTTTAGCCGCCCTCAGCCCAGCATTAGCTCTCCCAAGCCTAACAGTGGCACCAAGAATACATGTAGTAAGCCTCAATGGCAGCAGCTGGTACAGCTCCAATTGGAGCGGATACGCCGTAACTGGTTCAGCAGGCTCCGTGACCTCTGCAAGTGGATCATGGATAGTCCCCGCGGTAACTGGCACGACAACGGCGTATGCAGCTTGTTGGACAGGTATTGATGGTTTCAGCTCGTCTACTGTAGAGCAAACAGGAACCCTCTCCTACATCTCAAATGGTCATCCATTCTATTATGCTTGGTATGAATTCTATCCTCTGCAAGCAATAATACCGATAAGTGCTGTCCCAGTCAATCCAGGCGACAAAATTTCTGCAAGCGTGACGTATAGCACCAGTCCGAGTGAATTTACACTTACTATAGAAGACATTGCTACCAGTAAATCTTTTTCAATAACAGCAACTGTTGCAAGTCTTGGCTACACGCCAGCAAGGTCTTCGGCTGAATGGATTGTAGAGGCACCGTCCTCTAGCTCTGGAATACTGCCACTTGCATACTTCGGCACGGCAGACTTCGGTAACGTCTACACAAGTGTTTCAGGAACATGCTTTGCAACTATAAGTGGAGTTTCAGGCGACATCGCGAGCTTTGGTACTGCAGTTCAAATGATAACGATGATTAACACGCGTGGTCAAGCCGAAGCAACGCCATCATCATTATCCAGTGGAACAAGCTTCTCGGTTACAGAACCATCGGTTACACCACCTCCGCCGCCTCCACCTCACCACCATCGATAACGGTGTCTATCGAAAAATATCTGCGAGCTAACATCCTCCATTTTTTCTTTTTTAAAAAATCAAGAGCAAAATAATATTTTTGAGCGATTAATTGGAGCCTAGAGCGGGATTTGGACCGCGACTATTTCCTTGTCAAGACATCAGTGTCTAATATGTTGCTGTTAATATCGTTTGAAGCAAGAGCTCTCTTAAGATTTAGACTTGAATTACAAAATAAAAAGGGATTTTTGAGATATCCAGTTGTCTTATCTTAGCAAGAACATTAGGTTCCATTTGGCTCCACTTGAGCGCCGCAGTTGGGGCAGTATCGTCGGCTTGCGGTGGGCGTCTGCGGATTTGTTGAAGGTGGAGTATTTGCATACGGTTGCGAAGCATATTGTTGCTGTTGCTGTTGTTGAGATTTCATGGAGAAAAAGCCGATTACTGCAAATATCCAAGCGATGAATATCAAAACTAAGCCAACAAACAGTATCGTTAGTATGGCACCCCACCAAAGTAAGGTGGCTGCGGTGCTAAACGAGTGTTCTCCTGATTTCTGCGCTAGCTTGTTGAAGGTTTCTCTTAAGCGCAATGACGCAAGTATGTAGAATATGAAAGCAATTATAAGCCCGCCTAAGAAAACGACTAAGCCAATTCCGAAGCCTGCAGTTAGCGTGAAGTGCGATGTATATTTAAAGCCTGTTGCGGTTCCAACTCCGATTAACATTGCTGTAATGGCTACTCCCGCGGCTACCAAAGCGATTATGTAGAATTTCACGCCCGTTAGCGAATTCTGGTAGATTTCGTTGTCCCCATAGTAATTTGCAAGCTCTTTAAGACCCCTGAGAAGCAGGATTACACCGATTATGCCTAGTACCCAACCTACATATGGGACTAAACCTAGTAAAAGCAGTATCGATCCTTCGCCACACAAAGTTTTGCTGTATTCGAAACTTGTACCCATTTTGTTTTTTCCTCCTAAATTTCTGATTCTTGGAATCATACAAGTTGCCTGTTGCCTATAGCCCTAACATTTAGAGCTTCAGCCCCAACATTTAGAGTAACTCCTCTAAGAGTTAGAGTCATAAGCGAACAAACAAGTTATAATGAAATATGGAAACAAAATTTAGTTGCGCAGCTTGGTTTATCTTTACCGTTGTTGCTTAGCAGAGGCAGCGGATGCAAATGTCAAAGCCACGTGGAATAAGCGCTGATATTCAGTCGCCAAGAACAAAGCTGCTGTATTTCATCTATTCCGCCCCAAATAGTAGAATTAAGGCTGAACCAGGGATAAAATCCAGTCTTTCTTCTGCCTTAGGCTATAAGTCTGACGGACATTTTCATTACGATTGGAATTATTTGATGAGCGCGGGCATGTTAGAGGAAAAAAATGGCTATTACCTTGTGACTGACGAAGGAAAGAAGGAGTTTGCTTTGCATTCAACCGCTTCCAGAAGTAACTCAATAATGGTTATTATAGGAATCGTAATGATCGGTTTCACTTTTTTACTTGAATTCGGGAATTTACCAAAAATAAGTTTAGCATTTTTCGGGATAGCACTAATCATTATCGGCTCTTTGTTTTTAATAGTGAGCAAAAGAAACAAACCAGAACTGCCGCCTAAAGCTAAAGTTTTACTAAAAGAGTCAAATCGACACTAAATTGCCTATCATTTTGCTGCTCAACCCTCTCAAGTTATCTCCGTTTCCCGTTCTGCCTTCTCAGTAATTATGGAAGCTTTAACTGGTGACCCCAAAAAGTGGAGCCTTCGGCGGGATTTGGACCCGCGACCATTACCTTACCAAGGTAACGCCCCACCGGGCTAGGCTACGAAGGCAAACGCGTGTTCCCGTGAAAGAACTGCTTCTTGGCAATAAAATGCTTACGGTTAAACCTGCCGCAAAAGGCAACGTTCAAGCCACTTCGGTTTCGATAACGGGGAAAAGCTTCATATTAATTAGTTGGTACAGAGATTATCTCGGCTTGAAAGCAAAATAAGCTCGCAAAAGCAAGTTGCAGGGGTCTCCAAGCCTGGTCAACGGAGTAGGGCTTAGGACCCTATCGCGTAGGCGTTCGTGGGTTCAAATCCCACCCCCTGCACCAATACATGAAAACTGTAGACCGAGCGATTTCTGAGAAAATAGAGTATCCTTCTCTCTCATTGCTTTCGTAAACAAAAATTGGTAACGAGTACTCGACAGCGAATTTGAGACTAAGCATTTCTTTTCAATAGTTTTTTAAGGCGATATACCAATAACCTTCCATTCACGGTAGGTATTTATCTATGGTCGGGGAGTTAACCACTATCCACATCAAGGGAATGCAAAATTATGAATAAAAAATTCCTAGTAGCCACTATTATAGCGTGTTTCTTTTTTTTAGTTGTAGTCCTTCCGCAAATATCCTATTGCCAAACATCAACACCAAGCTCTACGACACAGCCAACCCCAGCCAAAGCAGGAATACTTGGAAGTACCTCTGCCTTATTACTTATTGGCGGAATCATAGCGGTTGTAGCAGTAGTTGTTGTAGTCACTTTTGTATTTGTTTTTAAGAAGAGGAGGAATGAAAAGAGTCCAAATGGCGGAGTTTCCTCCAGTGAGTTCGAAGACCGGGTAATAAAAAAATTCAATGGTAAACCGAGCGACCCATCTACGGGCGTAAGTGGGTTTACCGAGGGAGGTCAACCTCTTTTGATTAAACAATCCGATCCTGTCCGCTCGGCTGATGTTGAAGCTTTTGTCAAAGTGCTAGTAAAAGGAAGAGCACAAAAGGGCATAATTGTAGCACCCGATTTTGATGACACAGCTCTTGAGGGAAAAATAACAGCATTGGATAATGGAATTGAACTTCAGCTGCTACGCATAAATGAAGTAATGAATAAGCGCTATGCTGCTAGGATTAAAAACCTTGCAAGCTTACCTGTCACCTTTGAGGCGCCACCTGCATATGTAACAGACGACCAAGTGACCAAAACAGCAACTGTTGTTGAAAAAGCGCCAAATGAGCCCCAAAAAGAAGGCTTGAAACCTCGTGTCTTCATATCTAATAGCAGCACCAAAGTTTCTGACCAGGTGAAGAAAATGTTAGATTTTCTGCATTATGACTACGTCATGGGCGATAAAGAAGAAACAACTGTGCCAATTTCTGAAAATAAATTCGGGTTGATGCAAGACTGTGATTGTGCAATAATAAACATCGCTGCCGCTGAACAGGAGCGAAGGTACAGCGGACTCTACATCCTTAATTCAAATGTAACCTCTGAAATTGATGCGGCCTATCTGAAATACAATACGCAGGTTGTTCTGTTGGTTGAGAGAAAAGTAGATCTGCCTCCAAACCTTAAGGGCCTAAAAAGAATTGAATACGACACTGACGATCTATCTTTCAACGCGGCAATGGATCTTAAGAAGGCATTGGAAGACTTTAAAAAACTATAGAGTAATAAGAACTCAAAAAAGTACATAACTGTTTAGGACATAAATCATTCGTTTTTTGGCATATGCAATTCATAAATTTCCCCTTAAGGGAAAAAATCAAAGAAAAGAGGACTTTGCGGGTGATATCTCCATTCTCTCAGGGTTCAAATTCCATCCCTGCACACTTTGAATTCAGACTAACAGCTCGCTAGCAGCAATCATTCTTGGTTTAACTACTCTTTAAGTAGTTAGTCCTGAATTGCAATTGAGTAGCTTTTAATAGATAGAATAATGCCATATTATACAAATAGAGTGAAACACTTGCCGAACGTTGTAAAAGTTGACATGGCGGATTTGGACGGCGAGAAAGAGAACCTCGCGAATTTCTTGCATAGCCAATTCGGATTAAATTCATCAATAACTCCTGAAGGCTTGAAACTAAATATGGAAGAAGTTTCGACTTACGCGTTGGCAAGAAGGGTAACCAAGTTTGTTTATCGCAAGAATCTAAACAGCACGCATTGGGTTAATGTGGAAAATAACGTGGTCAAAATCAACAGGTTCAAGCACGAAAATAAAGCTAAGAAAAACAAGAACCCAACTACCCCGTCAATAATCAGACACGGATGGTAACCAAAAGACAGCTAAATGTTCCTAAATTTTTACTTGAACTCGATTTGGGATTAAATCTTGCAGGTCTACCTTCAAAAAGATTTGGGGAACATATATCGTAGTTAAATTGATTAGGTCCTACGCGTGAAATTTAAATGCGGTTTTAAATCTAACCTCCTGCACCAACATATTCAAATCGTTTGGTGATTCTCGCTCGCGAGTTTTGAGTTTCTGAGGTTGGTTCACTGGCTTCTTTCAGCAAGAATTAGGTTGAGCCAACACCTATATAAGTGCGTAATCACATAGTAGATTATGTTGATAAGCTAATAAGCGAAAAGGTGAATGAAAAATGATAGCCTCAAACAAAAATAGAATTAGAGTCTGGCAGTTCGCTTATTGGAAGAACGCTTGACACGTGGAACCGTGCAACAAAAAACTATGTTGGCGATTAAATATGGGTCGAATTACTGTGGATCTCCCGAATGAGTTGGAAAAACAACTCAGATTAAAAACAGTCGAAAGGTTCGGCGGGAAAAAAGGCGACTTGTCCAAAGCTGTCGAAGAAGCAGTAAGAACGTGGATTGCCCAGAAAGAATAGTTCCTACAGAAGTCCCTTTCCCGCGCCGGATAAAATGTAGCAACAACGCAAAAGAGAACTGTGTCGATCAAAAATAGTTCGAGCAACAGTTGATTCCCGTATTCATAAGATTCTAATAATAAATTAATCGAGGTGAAAAAAAATGAGTGAAGAACAAAAAAAAGCGCCGGTGAAGGCAATCGCAAAATCTGAAACCGCAGCAAAACCTGTAAAAAATGTTCTTGCTAAACCAGTTCCTGCTAAAGTTCCAGCTAGAGTTCCTGCTAAACGTATTACTAAACAAATTCCTGCAGTTCATGTTCTGACGACCTTTGACGATTTAATGGAAGATTTTCGCAAAAATTTCATTGAAAGTATTGCTTTTCCATTTGAGTGGATAAGTCTTGAACCCGCGGTCCCAGTCCGTGAGGCAACTGTAGATCTGGTCGATGAGGGAAACAAGTTTGTGGTGCATGCTGAGATGCCTGGCGTAGCTAAAGACAAGATTGACGTAGCATTGACTAAGGATAATATCGAAATCTCGGCTGAAACAGATGTCGAAACAGAAGACAAGGCGAAGAACTTTGTTGTCAGAGAACGCGTTTACTCGCATATTTACAAACAATTGTCGTTCCCAGAAGAAGTAATCCCTGAGAAAGCTGAATCCACATTTAAGGACGGATTACTCGAAGTCTCCATCCCAAAGAAGACGATTGCACCCGCACCTAAAAAGCACAAAGTAGCAGTGAAATAACTAATAAAGGGCATTTTTTATGCTATCCAAATATTTCCTGCAATATTTTTGAGAAACCATACAATACTGTACTGTGAATAAGGTTAAAGCCAAAAATCTTTCTAATCTTATCTGAACAAAACATAAATATCGTAATTATATTTGAATTGGACCGTTTAAGAAAAACCTTGATGAGCTACTGAAAGTTGAAAGCTTAGGTTCAAGTTGAGTTGTCCTTTCTTTACACATTTGCACTCACTTTGCTGTTTGCAGTAGATACTTGGGGAGCTTTCTGGCTAATGTTATCATGCCATTAATCGAATGAAAGTCGATCTTCATTCCCTCACTAAAAGCTGTGAGAGGATCTTCGTGCAATTGGGCAAAGAAATTATTTAGCGATTCAATGCCAGCGTCAAATAGCCTGTTGGCCGCTTTCCTGTAAAGGAGATTTGTTAATTCACTAAGCAGTTGATCGCGAACTTTTTGGGAAAACCAAAGACTTTGTTGCCAAGAAACATAGAACAGTTCCCAGACGACCTTTGGCATTGCCTTCAAGCTTGGATAGCCTTGCTTCCCAAGAGGCGTGTCACTTATAGGGATAGAAAGGAGCGGAAACGTCCACGCCATAGCCTTCATGTCTCTTAACTCATCCACGAGCTCTATGGACTTGACTATGTCATCTTCTGTCTCATCGGGGAAGCCGACCATCATCGTGTAACAGGGATACCAATGATTTTCGTTCATTATTCTCGTGGCTTCAAGGGCTGTCTCAGACCACTCTTGAGGCATCCAAGGTCTAGGCTTCCCAGACATATACTTAGCAATTATTCTTGGGCTTCCGCTCTCTAATCCTACGTCTGGAAATGTTGGATGCCTAAAATCAAAGCCAACTATTTCGGATATCTCTTTGACTAAACTGGGGTCTTGTCGGACACTGGCAACAGAAACATGAGGAAAAGTCACTTGCACATTATACTTTTCTACAGCTCTGAAGAGTTTAGTGACGGCCTCATGATTTACCCATATGCCGTTGGCACCATATAGCAGTATGTCTTCACTTCTTAAATCAATGTGTCTTACACCATTTTTTACGTTAACTTTGACTTCCTCCAAAATTTTTTCAAGAGGTACACTTCTGAATTCAAGCGTAGTCGGCAAGCAGAACTGGCATCTTCTCGGGCATCCTCGGGTAATCTGGACTGCGCCTAATCTAGACGGATGGACAATAGCTGGAATTTCATCTACCGACGGTATTTCGCCGTAAACGATTGATGGTGTTTTTTCACCATCGATTATTTTGCGGGCTAGTTGCGGAAAAGTGGCTTCGGCTTCGCCAAAAAACAGGGTATCTATTCCTAACGTTTTTTGGACTGGTGACAACTGCCAGACTCCTTGGCCTCCAACTATAAGCTTGAACTTGTATTTTTTCTTGAGCGCTTTGACTTCTTTAATTAGGGTTAGAAACTCGACTTTTGTGCAAGAGTCTCCTCCGCCCAGCAGTGAGGCAAGCGTATAGGAGACTGGTGCCTTGCCTAGGGGGTCAACGACGCTTAAACCGACAATATATGTGTCCTTGGTAATTGCTCTACGTATTCTATTTGGTGTTGTAACAATTACTTGTTTCCTATCGAATCCTGCATTAAGAAGGGCTGCTTCCACTTTTCTTAGCGGATACGTTGCTGTCCTGGCTCTTCCCCGACCGTCTGTCTCAAGAGGAGAAGCTAAGACTCTTTTCAAGAACGGCTCAGGCACAAGACGGTATGGGATACAGTGACCAAAATCAAAGAAGGATATGCCACTGAAATTTGTCATAAGGGCGTGGTCAGCTGTTAGCACTATGGTTCGACTGTTGCTAATTCTTCTTTCACTTTCATAAGCACTTATTGTAGACACCACCTCTCAACAAAACTATAGAGGCGACCAAACGATAGCCCCTGCATTCTCGTAGGTGCAGGAGAACGCCACATTTTTTTCCTTTTTTTTACTCTGCAAATAAGTTAGTATTTGCCCTAGATATTTTCTTTTAACATCTCCGTCTTTTTGACCTCGGGCAAAAGATTCAATAACATGCTTAATTTGAGACGCAAGTACTCATCTCTTACTAAAACAATTACATTATAAAGGAAACATCATTAATTAAACTTTAATACTGAAAAAACTCGCCTCCCTTCTTTCAGTATTAACTCTACCTTGAAAGTCTTAATTTTCTCGGGTAAGCAACATAAGTATTAACTTCCCTAAATAATTTCAACGCCGTTGAAAAAATCGAAAATTAGGGTTCTTCAAGGTTCACATCCATGTTCCTTATTAGCCTGTCCAAAACTTCAGTGCTCATCCATTCAGTCTTAAGGTACTGACGAATTCTTGCAGAACTTAGCCCAATGCGCCTGGCTTCCTGCACCGCGTAATGGTATGCTTCGATTTCTGTTGGTCTATCCACGTAATCGTAACGTGGGTCAAAAAGGTCCCTGCCTTCCATGTGCTGCTTCACGTGGCAGAGTTCATGAATGATGTCAAGATAAATGTCTTCTTTGCTTCCGCTGTTCAGGTAACGCTTGTTCACCATCAAGTGCCCATCATTATCGTCGACACCCATATAACCGAACCAGATGAAATCCACTTTAAGGTTCTTCAGAACTTCCTCAGTTTTTTCCCCGAAGATTCCGCGAACAGCGGGATTTTTCTCGAAGCCCTTAAAGTACTCCGTAAATGTCCGTGTCTCTGCAGCCAAATGCATAATCCCAGTCAAACGTAGCTTGCTAAACAGGCGGAAAATTCGCCCCGCAACATACTCCATCCCGCTTCGAGTAGGCACAGCAAACAACCTACCTAAACTTTGAAAGATACTCAATCTTCATACCATGCAAACCTTTGTACCCGCCAATGCTTCTAAGTACGAAGACGTTAAGTTAAAATGCTTTCTCCAAATCGAAAAAAGTAAAGCATCAAAATAATGCAAACGAAGTTGAAATGCCGGCATTCGCTTTTTTAGCTTGCGCGCTTGAGTTTGCTGGAGGCGATTTGGAAGACGACAATGCCTGCGTAGAAGCCGTACGAAAGTAGAAGTACAGGGCGGTGAACGGCGTACTTAAGGTCGCTGACCATTAACTCTATGTGTTTTCTGGTTGTCCAAACTTCCTCTGGACGAAAATGGATGCAGTACGGTTCGTAGACGCCTAAGACCTTGTAGCCTTTTTTGTCAATCCAATCTTTGATGTATCCGTCTTCGTAAGTATGCAGTTGATAGGGTATTTTGATGTCTTCGACTGTTTTTCGTCGAATTAACGTGTCGTGGGTGCCGCCTCTTTTTTCGAATATTTTTATTGTGACTCTTTCGAACAGCCTCAGTAATTTGCTTTCTCTTAGCACTGACCAAATTTCGATTCCCCAAATTGCACCTACGTCGTCTTTTACTAGTTTTTCCGCCTCGGCAAACCAGTTCTTTGACAGAATAACGTCGCTGTCCACAAACATGAACCAATCACTTTTTACCATTCGAATCGCGGTCTGCCTAGCGCTGCCTCTTGTTCCCTTTTCTTGAACGAAACTAACGTTTCCGTATTTTTCTTGGAACTCCTTCACTATTTTTGCTGTAGCGTCATTGGAGTAGCCGTCAACAATAATCAGGTTTTTAACAGGTATGTTCTGGTAGACAGAATTAATACATTGCCTCAACATTCGTCCACTGTTCATGGTGAGAATTGCAACATCTATATCCATCGTAATCAACCTATTTTTTTAGCTGATGACCATTTAAATTTTATTTGAAAAAGAAAGTTTTGGTTGTTTGCCATCCTCTTTTTTTGCTGAATCATTAGCAGGTCGGTCAAATATGGTCTCCTCTCAGGTTAAAAGATTTTTAATAACCCATCAAGCCGCAGCATCGGGAGCATATTGGAAAAACTCCATTGTCACAGCTTTTTAGGGCGCGTCTGAATTTGCGGTGTTTTTCATTATTGTATATTTCGAGGATACTTGATTCCTTAATGTTTCCTGTAACGAAGTCTGGAAAATCTCTACATGTGACGGTATCTCCGTTTGGCATTATGTCTAACTGGAACCATGGTGAAACACATTTTTTGTATCCGAAGAAATTTTCAGGTTCAGTATAGTATGTTCGAATCTCCTCTGGTTTGAGGTCAGGTACGAACAGAATGGGTGTCTTGGTTTTTTTAGATTTTATTTGTCGTACTTGCTCAGCAATTTTGTCTATGTTCAATTTTGTTGTGTCGCGGACATAGCCTTTCCATGCGAAAGGTGTTACGCCTAACTTTTCTTCTGCTATTTTTGTGTGTTTTTGTCCTATCCATTCTTTGGTGAACCATGAGTAGTAGATTGTCATGCCGTCAGGGCTTAGTTTTTCTGCTTCTTTCACGGTGTCAAGTAACGAGGATTCATTGTTTTTGGAGATTGTTGTGATAATGTAGATGCCCGGTTTTGTCTTTTTTTTCTGTTTCTTTATTTTTTGGATCGCCAATATTCCTTTTTTTGCTGTATCCAATGCGCCTGGAACGCCTCTGCATTTGTCGTGAATTTCTCTTGGGCCATCGAAGGAGACGCAAATCATGTCCCATCCGTTGTCAACTATGGTTTCAGCGTTTCTTTCTAATCCGACTCCGTTTGTTACTATTTGAACCGTGAGTCCTTTCTGTTTCATGTAGTTAACTAAGGGTACCAATGGTTCGTAGAGAAAAGGTTCTCCACCCGTTATGTAAACGTGAACTTTTTTGGGGGCAACCTCATCTATTACTTTTTTGTAAATTTCAACTGGGACTTCCCCGGTAACTTTTGGTGTATCCTCTCTTGCGTTGTATCCGGCTTGTCCCCATTGTGCACAGATTGCGCATCTGTGATTGCAGCGATGCGTAATTCTTAGGCTCAGCAACCCAAGGGAAGAGCTACTTCCATCTTCATTTCGATAATCTATTCTTGATTTAACTAGCCCCCTGTATGAAACTCTAGCGAAACTTACCAGGAGTTGGGGGTTTCTGCACACCGGGGTAACGAACTGTGTTGGAATCCGTCTCATGAATACTACACGTTTGCTCTACATTTTAGGAGGGTGTACAATTTAAATTTGACCCATATGAATTAGATTTGGCGCTGCCCAGACCCCGAACCGATGATACAAAAGTTTCAGACTGATAGTTGACTCGGTTTTCGTATCAAAAGACAGAAAAACAGAAACCCCTTAAATATTTCTTAAGGTGGTGATTGAGTTTGGCGCTGGATTGTTTTTTCTCTGGAAAGACAATTTTAATCGATGCTTCAGGATGGGGCGATCTCTTGTTGGGCGTGGTGGTTGGCGCGCTCAAGCCTCCAGCCCCTATGGTGATGGAGCGCCGAATTCCCACTTCTTCTTTTCAGCCGCCGAACTTCAAGAACAAGAAATATTTGGATGACGCAGTGAAGATTGCCAACGAGATTGTCGCAGTAATGCAGCCTGACGCTGAAACCTGTTTTAAGGTTTGTTCAGAATACGTTCTATCAAGTGTAAGTGTGTACTTACTAAGCTTAGGGTTCAAAGTTCAAAGGGTCGAATCCACAGGCGAGCTTAAGCAGCTGGTTGAAAGAGGATACGTTCGATGGTGTGTTGAAAAAGGGGTGCCTGAGGAAATGCTCAAGGACAAGAGACGCTTCTGGACATTTCTGGAGTGGGTTGCTGAAAAGCCTCACTTGAGAGAAAGCCTTGTGAAGACTGGTTGGGCGAGCTGGGAGCACAAGTGGCGAGAAGAAATATTCAAAAAGACCCTTAAGCCCACGTGACTAAAGTTAGCCATTTTCTTGTATTGTCAACAATTTTTTGTCATTATTTTTATTTGTCGTACCAATAGATCGAAAATTTTGCTGCGCATGCTGGATTTTTGCATTGAAGAACTTGCTCAACAACACTATCTACGCCTTCGTCTTTTTCAGGTTTATCCGTAGACCAAAACGGGTGACCGCTGTCCGGTCTTGTGACCTGCATCGGGCTTTTGCATACAGGACAACAAACAATTACTTTCCCCATACACATAGACTTATCCTCCACAACTATGTGAAAGTTCTCAAACATATCTTTTCCCTTTCATGATATGGGCTCACGATGGTAACTTCAACGAGAGATGAATGGGTTTATTTTGTCAAAGAGCGATTTGAATATACGAATGAATCGATTCCTTTGTTGACTTACTTTTTTTATGAATTAAAAAAAAGAACTTTCTAGTTGAGAATATTAAGAAGAACAGGTTGGGTCTGAGCCTTAAACATGTCCGCGGTCCACTGAGGTGATGTCTTAGTCGCCTCATGGTCTTCCACCGTTTTGACCACGCTGCTCATCTCCTCACTGCAACATTGCATGTCCAGCCCATCGAAGCAGAGTCTTTGTCGCGTATCAATTTTTCGCTGTTTTAATTGACACGCTCCCTGTCTCAATGCATCGCGTCTAAAGCGTGCTCCCCGACCTGCGGCTGATAATAAGCGTAGGTTTGATATAACTTGTCTTGAACAAAATCATGGCAATAGACTCCTTTGTTAAGCTGATAAAGACCTTATTTCTATCTAAATTCTGTCTCATCAAACGAAACTATGTTCAAGAGTCGGAATGACCTGATTTCATTTTTGACATGAACTAGGCAATTTGACATGAACGGCGCAATTTTTTCTAAAATTTGGCGGTCGCATGCTGCTCCCAAATTTGGCGGCGTTTGTTATAACGAGTTTTCTTTAGCTAGGAGGCTGGTTGCGCGTTGCGTTATGCGGCTGCAGTTTTCTCTGTTTTGAGTTTGAAAAGCTCAGAGGGACGTCGGAAATGTATTTTCATTAACAATGTTAAGCGAAAACAGTGAACTTTGGTTGATAAACTATTTATTACACACCAGATACACCAAATAAAACTTTAGTGAAAACAGATGGTTGAGTACAAGTGGGTTGCGCTTTCGAATACTACGCTTGGCACTTTGATGGCTTCAATCGACAGTACCATTGTCTTGATTGCGCTACCCGCCATCTTTCGTGGAATCAACATTAATCCTTTTACGTCTTTTCAGTATATGCTGTGGATACTGTTTGGGTACAGCATTGTTACTGCCACGTTGCTTGTTACTTTTGGCAGACTTTCAGACATGTTTGGGCGAGTAAGGCTCTACAACATCGGATTCCTCATCTTCACAATTGGCTCGATAATGCTTTCAATAACCCCAAGTCAGGGCGACGCAGGAGCTATCGAGATAATAGTTTTCAGAGTAGTCCAAGGAATCGGCGGCGCATTCTTGTTCGCAAACAGCGCTGCAATAATAACTGACGCATTCCCAAGCAATGAACGGGGAAAAGCACTCGGAATAAACCAGATATCTTTCCTCGCCGGCTCTATAGTAGGTCTGGTTCTCGGTGGAATTCTAGCGATTATTAACTGGAGACTAGTGTTTCTGGTGAGCGTACCAGTTGGGGTGATAGGCACCATTTGGTCGTACTTGAAGCTGAAAGAGCGCGGCACTATTAGAAAAAACCAAAAATTGGACATTTGGGGAAACCTCGCCTTTGGCGGAGGCTTAACATTAATTCTAGCAGGTGTTATTTACGGCTTAGTACCTTATGGAAACTCGGTTATGGGCTGGGGTAATCCATGGGTCATTGCATCCCTAGTCGCTGGAACCGGTCTTCTGATTGCTTTTCCGTTTATCGAAACGCATGTGGCTGATCCAATGTTTAAGCTTGAGTTGTTTAAGATAAGAGCATTTAGTGCAGGTAACCTTGCTGGGCTTTTCAGTTCCATGTCAAGGGGCGGAGTGATGATTATGCTCGTCATATTGCTTCAAGGAATATGGCTTCCTCTTCATGGATACAGCTATAGTTCCACGCCGTTTTGGTGTGGCATATTCATGATACCTATGTCTATAGGCTTTATCTTAACTGGGCCGATCAGTGGCTGGCTATCCGACAAGCATGGCGCAAGATTACTCGCTACCTCGGGTATGGTGATTTCTGCAGCTGCTTTCGTAGCGTTCGCGTTGCTCCCAGTCAATTTCACCTACTTGTCCTTTGCAGCTATACTTTTCATAATGGGCATTGGAGGTGGCATTTTCGCTTCTCCTAACATGGCATCTATAATGAACTCAGTACCAGCGGAACACAGAGGTGCAGCATCTGGAATGCGTGCAACCATACAGAACAGTGCAATGACTATAAGCCAAGCTATCTTTTTCACAATCGTCATTGTTTCGCTCAGCGCGAGTCTTCCAGGCGCATTATCAGCTGCAGTTACGAGTGCTGGTGCCTCTCCGCAGCTTGCGCACATCTTCAGTGAAACTCCGGCCTCAGCAGCTCTCTTCGCTTCATTTTTAGGCTACAACCCGGTCGCAACAATACTTCATACCATGCCTCAATCGTTAGTAAATACCATACCAACTGCAACGCTGAATTATATCACGGGACCAACCTTCTTCCCACATGCGATTTCAGGTCCGTTTATGGCTGCGCTGAGAGAGGCGTTCGTCATCGGCGCCATAATGTGCGTCGTAGCTGCAGTTTGCTCCGCGCTAAGAGGCGGAAAATACGTATACGAACAAAAAGAACCAACAGAAAAAGAGTAGACGTTTTTCATTCTCAAAATTTTTTTCAAACGGTACGTGCAAATCAAGAAAGCAGTGGATTTTTTGTCTATTCGTTTAACTTAATTAATTAATTAAGTTGAAAAATTTGACTTCAAAAATCTTATTTAGGCAGTTTTTCTTAAGAGCTACTATGCCAACAGTCAAAGATATCATGACAAAGAATGTTGTTTCAATCGGTGTTAATAATAGCGTTTTTGAGGCTTCAGAACTCATGAATTCAAAGCGAGTGGGTTGCTTGGTTATCATGGATGGCGAAGTGCCCATTGGAATAGTTACTGAGAGGGATATTGTCCGAAGGGTTGTGGCGAAAAAATTACCTCTGGATACCAAGGTTTCGGAGATTATGTCAACGTCTCTTATTACAGTTGATCCTGATGCTTCGCTTAAGGAGGCGGCTAGGCTAATGTCAAGCAATAAAATAAGAAGACTTCCAGTATTGAAGCAGAACAGATTAGTTGGAATAGTAGTCGCTGCCGATTTTGTGAAAAATCTTGGAAAAAAGTCGATCTCCGAAGAAATACTGGAAGCCATGGGCCGTTACCCTTCGACTTTTCCATAAAATGTGACAGATCAGAATAACAAAAATCTTCAATTTGAATTTAACTTGGGTTAATTTGCATTAGAAAAACAAAGGATGCAAAATATCTCAAGTTGTTTAGGATAGCGAACCCAAGAAAAACGGGCATCTCTTGTGGTTCAAAAGTATAAACATACAGCTATATTTGTGGAGGGCCAGGCGGCGGCTGCGTTTCAGGCGAGGTTTCAGGAGGAATTGAGGGGTTAAGCGTTTGGCGCATGCCGATTTTTTTGGGAAGGTAAACTATTGCAAACCCTATGCCGACAAATATCATCACGAGTTGTGCAACTTGGCCAATTTGGCTTGTGGTGGCTACGCCTAGAAAGTCTGTGGCATCGTACACGCCATGAATGAGAGCAAGCATAATTAGGTTTCCTCCTGACCAGTAGTACGTTATGCACATAGCTAAACCGAATCCTATTAAGTCTATAAAAGGCACGACGCTGGCGATGCCGTATGTGAAGGCGTAGTAAGCATGAACAGAAGCAAACATCACACTTGAAACAACCGCCAAAGGAATCCAGTATCTCCCCTTGGAGATGCTGAGTAGCCCGCCGTAGATGAAGCCGCGGAACAGGTACTCTTCAGCGGGACCCACAACAAGTATGGAGACGGGAATCATCAGCCATGCAACTTTGGACGAGACGTTGAGTACAGGATTAGGCTTGTTTAGCAGGTTTGCTGCATGCGGATAGAAATGCGTTATTATAGCTAAAGCAAAGATGGATAGTACAAGGCTGATCACGACTAAGACGCCGAATAGGCTCAAGCCCAATATGGCGGCTTCCTTGTTGTTTTTGAACGCACGCTGAAGCAGTTGCCTGCCGAAGAGAAGGCTGACAACAATAATGGGTATTCCATAGACAACTAGGTACCCGGTTATTGCCCCGTAACGTATGAAGTATTGTGAGTAGACACAAACGAAGATTACGACTACGCCTAAGAGATAGAGTTTTTTTGGTAATGGATTTTTGGAAAACATCTCATGCACACCAATAATAAATTAATGCACCGCTAAACGTGGGTTTCAATCCTCTTTGTAAACATTGCGTTTTTAGAATAAGAAGAGTCAAAGAGACCAAAAAAACCTCATCTTAGCTACAGCTAAGAGAATCAAACGTAAAATGCTCCATCAGATAAAACCGGTTAGCTCTAAAGTTTAGTGAGAAACAGAGAACTCGATTTACAGAGGACTTGAAAAAACAATGAAGAGAACACATAAACAAACAGGCGATTGGTACTTCTTCTCGCATAGGGCGAGGTTACCTCTAAACTAAAATGAAAGTTTCTTGCTTTTCGTGCTTAAACCTGTTATTTCTTTCCTTTAGGAGGAAGCTGTTGTCGCATCTGTTTCTTTTTTAAATCCTTCTCTCGCTGAGCTTTCTTCTGCTGCTCAAGCTGCGTATTCTTCTTTTTCCTTTTCATCACACTCATATAGTCACCCCTAACCAAGCAAACAGACGCATCTCGCATTCTAAAACATTACCCTTTCTAGAAGAAAATTAAGAGAAATATTTAAAAAAAATAATGCTCATTTGGACTACAACTAGTCAGTTCACTATTATTTTGACCTAACCGTAATTATTTCTGCCGATGCTACTGCTAGTCTTTTATAGTATAATTGACATGTATATAGTGTGAATAATATGTCTAAACTAGAAAAAAATAAAAACAAGCCAATAGTAGCAAAAGCAACTCCAGTGAAGGAAGTACCTGAAGGAAGAAAAATCGCCAAGATTCCCGAGTACGATGTAGTTTTCAAGCAGATTATTGACAGTCCTGAGAAGATGTTTAAGGTTGAGGTTGAGGGTAAAACGGTAAGATCATTGTACGCGCCATTCTCATTTAGAGTTAAGTCATACAACAAGAAACCGGACAGAAAATTCAACACAGCACTCAGAGTCCGCAACAAAGAAATTTATATTGTCAAGTTGGACAAAAAAGAATAAAACAGTCAATCTACATTCTTCTTTCTCGCAAGTTCGAGCAGATAAACTATGTCTGAACATAAATCTGAATGGCCTGAATCTGGAGATCTCGTAATCGCAACCATAGAGAGCGTGATGGATTATGGAGCTTACGCTAACCTAGATGAATACAACAAACGTGGGTTTCTTCATATCTCCGAAATTTCCAGCGCCAGAATAAGAAACGTCCACGACTACGTTCGTGAAAAACAAAAAATGGTTCTAAAAGTTCTCCATGTAAACCTTGAAAAAGGCCACATTGACTTATCCCTCAGACGCGTTACAAAACGCGAACGAATTGAAAAAATCAAAGCTTGGAAAAGAGACCGCAAAGGCGAAGTACTTCTGCGTGCGGTCGCAGAAAAAGTAGGTTTGCCCGTGCATGAAGTCTACCAGAAAGCAGGCGTTATCCTGGAAGAAAGCGTCGGTTTATATGAAGGCTTCGAAAAAGCTCTCAAGGAAGGACCAGATGCTCTAATTAAACTTGGCATACCTGAAGACATCGCCAAAGCCTTCGTTCAGGTTGCTGAAGAACGTATCCATATCAAAATGGTGAAAGTCAGAGGTACGCTTGAAATTCGCTGCATGAAACCCAACGGCGTTAAATGCATCCAAGCCGCATTCATCGACGCCAAGAAAGCGCAAAAAGCTAAAGACGCTAAAATCGAATTTTGCGTTATCGCCGCTCCTAGATACAGCGTAGAAGTCTCCGCTGATAACTGGAAACGTGCCGAAGAGCTTCTCGACGAAGTAAGCCAAAGCGTCGTCACAAACATCACTAAAGCAGGCGGACACGGCTCTTTTAAAAGAGAGAAATAGCAAGGTGGAAACATGAGGGATGAAAGTGACAAGACAATATGGGGTCACGTAGAAAAACTTGGCAAGGGCACCCGAGCAAACTATGACCCTGACAAAAAAACCATCACTTTCTGCTTCAAGAGAGACCCGCAGACATCAGGTGAACAACTAAGAAAACTGCGCGAAACCCTCATGAACGAACTAAAAGAACTGGGCTATGCTAGTCGTATGAAATACAACGGAGAAGTAATCGTTGACAATATAGAACAAGAAGACGTAACGCTTGTCAAGAAAAACCACCAACTCATAATTCACTTAAATAAGAAGCCATCTGAAGACAAAGAAAAGGATGTTTCCGAAGAGCCAACTTAGCTTTCCTCAAGACCCGTCGACTTGATAGTTACTGACAAAGCCGTGTGCTATATTTTGGTGTTATTTATGCTCTTGGTGCAGATAGTTACATTCTGTTGAAGTATTCCATCGGGGCATACCAATAGACTGTCAGTAGTTTTTTGCATTCTGGATTTTTACAGACAATTTTTCGTTCGATAACTTCACCGTAAGAACTGCTCAGTAGAGGTTTTTCAAGTGAAAATTCAGAATGCCATCTATCCGTTTCAGGTGGTTCAGGTGCAAATGTACTACTGCAATAAGGGCATTTGAGGACGAACTGAGATTCAGTCATAACTCCTTCTCTGACTACTATTGTGCTATTGTGCGGTAAAAATTTTGCGATTTTAAACGGATGCCTGCGAGGCGCTATTCATCCTCGTTACCCTTTTGGAGGAGAGCCTACCGAGAACAAACCTAACGCATGCTTAATATGCAGCTTTTTGTAATGGCTAATATGTTTAGAAAAGATTTCATTAACAGTCAACGGTGAACCATAACTGTTAACCATAACTCAGCTTAGGAAGCATGAAGAAGGAAGATGGCAGTCCGATACGTTGGAGTCTTTCCCTGAGAAGATCAGCGAAGATTCCGTGTTATGGGCCGATGTTGAGGATCCCTCAGATACTGAAATCAAAGCGATAGCGCAGCATTTTGAGTTAGATGAACTGAGGCTGAAGGAACTATCTGAGGAAGGTCAGCGGTCAAAGATTGAGGAGCAAGATGACCGCATATACTCTGTTCTTAATTTTCCTAAAAGAGAGGGCTTTATTTCTGAGATAAAAATGGAAAGGCTCTCGATGGTGGTTGGGAAAAGGTGGATTATCACAGTTCACAAGGGTTATTCGGATATTACATGCGCCGTTTACAAAAAAATCAGCACGCATGGCTATTTCGCACTTTCACTTTCGCCTTCCACAGATATTCTTTTGTACATATTCTTGGATTTAATCACGAATGAGTTCTTTTTGGTTTCTGACTTAGTGCATGAAAGATTACAGAATTTGACCAAACAAGCGGGAGCCCTCTTTAGGGAAAGGCCAAGACGATCGGAAACAAGCTTTGGATTAGAAATCGCTAAGTCAAGGGATCAAGTGTTGGTTATGAGGCAGTCCATAGGTCCCCTGCGTGAAATAGTTGGGAAAATAGCGCGAGGCGAGTTTGCTCTAGTTTCCAGCGCTTTACTGACCCGTTTTGAGGATCTTTATGATAGGACAATCTCGTTGATTGAAGTGGTGGATAATCATCGTGAACAAATCAGCGATATAACCGACATCTTGATTAATGTTCAGACGTTATCCACCAACAACATAATCAGAATCCTCACCATTATCTCTGCAATTTTTCTTCCCTTAGCCTTGATTGCCGAAATATATGGAACCAACTTCGGAAAAGGTTACTTTATACCTGGCAGCAGCAACTCTTTCGGCTTCTATGCCATGGCTGCGATAATGATTGGCGTAGCAGTGACCCTCATAATAATTTTCAGAAGAAGAGGCTGGTTATAAAGACAACGCTGAAGTTCAATATCTAACGAGCTCCCATGCATTTATTGGTTGAGGTATGTTGACAAAGTGGCTTTGTCGTCTTCCAAGATTTTCAAGGGCTCCAATGGTCGACCCGAACGTGGAAAATAGCGTCGGAAAATGACGCCGGCAAGTTAACAGAGCAAAATAGATAATACTTTTAAAGCAAACGGCATTTATTCCAAAGCAAAAGAAAGTGGGCATGTTGAGAAAATTCAATGCGGTCCTGGTGGTCGTTGGCGCAATAGTTCTCGTTTTCGCTTGGCTCTACAACGTCTCTGTCCAGACTGAGCTCATTCCAACAATAGTCAACGGCGAAGTCATCGCAACTTCTACCGCGATAATATTCACTGGCATATTCTTCACAATAGGCTACTCTAGCAGACTGTTGGAGCTTCAAAAAAAGAAAGACCACCCGTACTTTATTCTCGCTTTACTCGGTGTGTCCTCAGTTTTTGTTGTAAGCACTTTCCTATGTTTGATAACCAACAATTTTGACATTGCCTTAAAGCTAAGTTTCACAGGCTTGATACTCGCCACCGGAACTTTCATGAGTCTAATAGCATTACTCATCCAACAGCTAACTCCCCAAAACTCAAACCCTGACAACAACAATAAAATCATTTTCGGGAATTAGACAAAATCAATTAGCGTTACATGTGTATTCCTTAGTAGTACAGACTCTCCTGCTGCTAAAGATCAAAAATCAGAAAAAGAAGGTTTCTTTCAAAATCTTGAAAACTATTTTCATACTCTGACTAGAATCTTGTTTCCTTCCACTTTAACTTCATATGTTTGTATGTCGAAGGTTTTTACGGGATCCACAAGTTTTTTTGCATAGATCAAGAATTTCTGCATTTCTTCAGGAAGTTTATCCATGTCTTTGAAGCTTTCTGACGTGGGATCTTTTACTTTCTGTCCTGTCGTAACGTCAAACTGAGCATAATGAAACGGGCAGGTTACGATTTTCCCGTTCAGGGTTCCCATTGAAAGCAGGGCGTTCATGTGTCCGCATCTGTCGTCTAAAGCGTAGAATCGTCCATCCACATTAGCTATTAAGATATTAATTCCTTTTAGCTCCACGCTTCTCATAACGCCTTTTTCTAAATCGCTGACCGTAGCAGCTTCTAAAAATTCTCCTTCATTCTTCATAATCTGTTTCACTCTCACCATTCCAATTCACCTCCAAAATCTTCTCTCTCCAAGGCGAACAATTCTATATACTGGCTCTGAATGAGATATCCACCTATCTAATTTAAAAAATCGAAGGCTATTGCCAGATGAATCGGCAACCTGTTGATTATTTCTTGCTGCTAAGAGTGCTTTCAAGTTCTCTTACCCGTGCATTTATGATGCCGAGAATTTGTCTTCTTAATGGCTCTCCAGTGAGTTCTTTCTCGATGCGCCCGATTGCTGTTGCCAATTCAGTGTCTCCAATAGTGTCTGCTATCCACTTTTGAAAGTCAGCTCTTTTGAAATGAAAATCAATTGACTCAATTGGTATAATTTCAACTACTCGAGCGAAGACTGCCAAACTAATAGCGGTTTCCCCCGTATATTGGCCTACTGACTCGAAAAAATGGAAGCCATTAATGTACGGCACCGTTGCTAAAATCTTTTCGGCGGTTGATTTCGTAATAGCTGGCTTGTTTAGCTTGAGAGGTTCTGTCATATCTAAAGCTGTCCAGAAAACATGACAAGGGAAAAGTATAATTCGCCACATTTAACTATTTGTAGCACGAAGTCCGAGAGACAAATGCTAAGGCATTCAGCACTTAAATTCAAGCAGAAGAAGGTGGATTAAATTTCTCTGAAAGGGCTTGATAACATTAAGCTTCTACATGAACACATACAGACCTTAATGCAACTGGGGCTATCGCGTAGGCAGGCAAAAGTTTACCTTGCTCTTTTGATCTCTGGAATGTCAACTGCTAAAACGATCTCGCAAGTGTCAAAGGTTCCACGTCAAGATGTCTACTCAGTTGTGGCTATTCTTGAAAAAATGGGTTTATGTGAGAAAGCCATAACTAGACCAGCTATGTTCAGGGCCACCTCTATTCAAAAAAGTCTAGAATTATTGATGCGACGTGAAACTGCAGAATACGATGAAATGCAGATAAGAACGAGAAATCTACTTCAGGATCTTAGCCATTGCTGCAGAGAAACCGCGTACCAAGAAGAGAAGGCTCAATTCCTTTTGTTATCTGAAAGGCAAGCGCGTGTTCTTAGAATAGAAGAAGCCGTCAATAATGCCGCAGCTGTTGTAGATTCATTCACAACGCCCGAGATTTTCAAACAGGTGATTGTTTCAAGTGAAGAAGTTCTGAAGAAAACAATGGGAAGAGGTGTCAAGTTCCGATTCCTTATGGAAAACCCAAAAGACAAAGAGTTGCGTCTGGAGATCCCCCGGGCTCTTCTTGTGAACCCGTGTTTTGAAATACGTTACGCTACGCCACCCATTCCAGCTGCGGCGGTTCTAATTGATAAAAAAGAAATATTCTTTGGAACAGCTATCGATTTTCAAAGAGCCGTGTATTTGTGGTCAGACAATATCTATTTCGTCGGTATAATTCAAAATTATTTTGAGTTGATCTGGAATTCGGCCTCGAAAGTTGAAAACAAGCGGTATTAGACAAATTCAGAGTGCGACCATTAGCAAAATCGATGGTTTTTCGCGCGGCGCGCATTTTGAGAGGAGCAAATTTTATAAGTGTATATCGATATTTCGATATCGGTAATTCGATATGTGGTTTGATTGGATGAAACACAAACGCCGCGGCCTTCACGGCTGGGTTTTATATGCGTTAGAAATTTCACCTAAAAACGGCGCCGAAATAATGGACGCCATGGAAAACATGAGTCAAGGATGGTGGAGACCCTCGCCAGGCTCCGTGTACCCCCTGCTTGACACAATGACTAAAGAGGGTTCGATAAAAAAGAGAGAAGACGGCAAGTATGAATTAACCGAGCAGGGAAGAGAGGAAATGGCTTGGCCTTCCAGAATGAGGTCAAACCTCCCGCGCACGATAGAAGATGTCCTAAACGAAATGAACAGCTTCGTCTCATACTTTGAAGACCTCGCAAAATCCGACCCTTCCAAACTCTCTCCTCATCTAGAAAAAATCAGGGAAATCCAGATAAGACTCTCCAAAATAACCAACACATGACAAACCCGTTTTAAAAGAATTAGGAGAAAACAAAATGTCGACTGACAAAATTGAAACATCAACTTCGAACATAATTACAGTGGAAAACCTTTCAAAAACCTTCGGAAGCCTCAAGGCAGTTGATAACGTAAGCTTCACCATCAAAGAAGGAGAAATCTTCGGTTTTCTCGGGCCCAATGGCGCAGGCAAAACCACCACCATCAACATGCTAACAACCCTTCTGAAGCCCACGTCGGGAAAAGCCATGGTCTGCGGATTCAGCATATTCAAAGACCAAAACGAAGTGCGAAGAAATGTGGGAGTCGTCCCACAGGAATACACGGCAGACGAAGACATGACAGGAATCAACAACATCCTTCTCTGCGCAGACCTTTACGGAATCCCCAGAAGCGATTCCAAGCAACACGCAAAAGAACTCCTAAAACTTGTCGAGCTTGAAGACGCAGCGAAGAAGAAAGTCTCCACCTACTCGGGAGGAATGCGAAGGCGCCTAGAACTCGCCTGCGGCCTGATTAACTACCCGAAACTGCTTTTCCTCGACGAACCCACGCTCGGCCTAGACATTCAAACGCGAACCGCAGTTTGGAAATACATCAAGACGCTGAAAGAAGAGTTCGGCATGACGCTGTTCCTCACTACTCACTACCTTGAAGAAGCCGATTCTCTTTGCGAAAGGGTGGCCATAATAGATCACGGCCACATAGTGAAGATAGGATCGCCTGAAGAACTCAAAGAAAGCGTAGGCGGAGACGTCATCGTTATCAACGTAAAAGAAAACGGCCCAGACGTATCATCTGATATAGCTAAAATCCAACTCGTCAAGAATGTAAAGAAACAAGACAACGCTTATAGAATCAAGGTGAACGATGGTGAAGAAGCAACCCCCCAGATAATCGATCTGATCCGTTCCATGGGACTGCACGTCACGAGAATCTCTCTGACAAAGCCAACTTTAGACGAGGCATACCTTGAATTAACAGGTCGTAACCTTAGGGAGGAAGAGGTCGACAAGCTGCAGATGTTCCGTCAACGGGTAACTATGAGGAGAGCTAGGTCCTAAGGTGACAATCATGGATAAAGACACGAGAAACAACGAAATTGAAGCTTCAAAAGACTCTGAAGCAGAAACCAAAGCAACCGAACAAGCTCTCGTCGAGGAAGAACAAAAATTTAGGGCCGCTCCCAAGCTCAGCAGGAGTCCCTTTCACGGTTTATGGGCGCTGACAAACAGAGACCTCCGAAAGTGGTACACTAACCCAATACAACTCTTTGTGTCACTAATTCAACCAATTATCTGGCTTGGCTTGTTCGGCAAAGCCCTGAACTTTGGATCCTTCATCGCCGGGTCAGGAGCCTCCGTGGCGCAACAGGACATAATTTTGAAGAACTTTTTCGGAACAACAAGCTACTTCTCATTCTTGTCATGCGGAATGCTTGCTTTCATCGTCCTCTTCACTTCTGCGTTCAGCGGAATGTCAGTAGTTTTCGACCGTAGATTCGGTTTTCTAAACAAAGCTCTGAGCACACCAGTTGCACGCGGATCAATTGTGATGGGCAAAATCCTAAATAGTGTCGGTAGATCTCTGATACAAGCAGCCATAGTTCTAGTGGTTGCAGTAGCTCTCGGGATGGATACGTCACATTTCACCGTTCAGGGAATCGCTGCTGCATTCCTCCTCATCTTCCTTATGGCCGTCGGGTTATCTGCATTGTTCACGATGCTTGCACTAAGATCAGCCGATTGGCAAACACAAATGGCAATCATAAACCTACTCAACCTCCCACTACTATTCGCAAGCAACGCATTGTTTCCAGTAAAAATAATGCCAACTTGGCTTCAAGACGTCGTAAAAGTTAACCCCGTAAGCTACGCGGTCGACGGAATAAGACAGGTGTTGATTGGAGCGATAGGCATGAACAGTCTATGGCTTGACTTCGCCGTTGTGATAGGATTCGCAATAATATTATCTGCAGTGGGAATAGTCCTCTCCTGGAAACTCCTCTCCAAATAAACTCGCGACAAGCCAAAGCCAAGAAACAGACTCCATAACCTTACACACCTTTTTTCTCTTATTAAAAAGAAAGCCTTTTTCGATAAGCCAGCAAAGCCTACCCGCTTACCAAAAAATTGGAAGGAAAGAGCACGCACGTTTTTTTTCAAAATGTAGAAAAAAAAGGAAAACTCTGGAAAAAAGCTTAATTGATGAGGTCTTTATAGAGGTTCAAATCCTCCTGTTCCATAATAACATTCTAAGGGGCATCAAATTATGTAAGATTTAAATGACTTCTCAGCGTTACTTACTTTCATTAAATATTCCTGAGAACTCTTCATGTCGTTGATACCTGAAGTTTCTAATCCGTTTCTGGGAGCGTTTGCCGGCGGCTTATTATATGGATTAGCTGTTTGTACCGCAGCGTGTGTACCTTACATAGCAAGTTACATTGCAGGCATCGGTGCTGGTTTCCGCAGAGGCACTGTTGTCACTTTGATTTTTAATTCTGGACGGATAACAGCCTACGCCTTAATTGGATGTTTAGTCGGTTTATTTAGCGGTTTGTTCAGGTTGGCTTTATCTGACACGGCAATTTCGCCGTTCCAAATTTATTCTTCAATTACCTTCAGCATTGTAACTATGATTATTGGCGTTAGCGTTCTTCTAAAGTTAAGGTCACCATGCGAGTGCAATCTACCAAATAGCAAAACCTCGGTTGCGCAGGGAAAGACAGGCAGATTTGGGTTTGATTTTGGCGCTTTTTCGCTTGGTTTAAGCAGAGGACTAATCTTATGTCCACCGTTGGTGGCGCTTTTAATTTATTCGTTACCTTTCTCAACTCCAATCGGCAGTGTGGGTTTAGCTGTCTTGTTTGGTTTAGGAACCGCCTTGTCTCCGATGCTACTGCTGGGAGGAGCTACCGGTTGGCTTCTTAACAAGGCACCCTTATTGAGGAAATGGATTTCAATAGGAGGCGCAGGAATACTAATAGTGCTTGGTATTGCCGAATTGATAAGTGCAATAATCAAACTGTAATGCCGAAATGACAAGAAAGAAAGAATTGGAAATCAAGTAAGACGCACTAATTCTACGAATTTATTATTGTTCTAACCAGTTTCTTGATTTCATCATTGTTTTTCCTGCGAACTTTAATTCTAATGCGTCGTCGTAGGGGCATGCTTCAACGCATCGTGCGCAAAGTATACATCTGGATTCGGTTACGTCACCGCCTTTCTTCTCGTACATGTCTGTTGCCTGGGTGGGGCAAACGCGTTTGCAAACTCCGCATTTAGTGCATTTTTGCTCGTTCTTCTGCAAGCGTGTCATAGCGATTTGTTTGAAAGGGGTGAAAGCGCTGAATAATGCGGTTAACCCGCCTAGCGGGCAGATTCTGCACCAGAACCTTCTATAGGCTAAAGCCAAAACAGTGACGGCTATTAAGACGGCTAAGTTTATGGATGTCACATAAAAGCCTGTCATCCATAGGGGACCATAAACTATTTTCGAGACGTATGACCAATGCATTTCGCCCAAAGCGCATTCAATCAGTATACAAAGAGGCCTCGCTGGACAAACCAAACAAAATGGCTCGTTGAGGTAACTGACAACGCCCGCTTCGGTTCCCTCGGGTCCCCCAGGTGTGGTACCAGGAATAAGCTGGTGACCAAAAATAGCGTATGAGGCAAAGATAACGCTAAGAATTAAAAAAATCGCAATAATGATATACCGTGATTGCGCAAGCGCCGTATTTGTTTTTTCGGAAAAGTGCAAATGCCGCAACCTTGTAGCTTTGCGAATTCGTGTTAATACATCCATGTAAAGACCGAAAGGACATAGCCAACCGCAGAAAAACCTTCCTAAAACGATAGAGGCCAAAGCCACCAAACCTATAACAATTCCTATCTTTTCCAAACCGGAGGTAGAGTAGAAAACCTCATACCCTCTCGGATAGTTCCAAAACGGAAAAATATAAGCTTGAAGCTGCCAAAGTGGACAAGTAACTGTTCGCCCGTTAGGGTAATAACATGCTAAAACGGGAAAAGAAAAACCATCTGGAAACTGGTTCCCCAAAAAATTAGACCCGACTAACAGGCTGCGCGGAGAAGGCCCCAAAGGCAGAAATAATGGTGTATCGAAGGGACCTAATATAAGCCCCATAAATATTGCAACGACAGCGTCTATTTGAATGAAAAGTCTCAGTGAGGTAACTTTACTGGTTTTGTTTTTGGCCAGTTTAAGAATAAGGTAGATTCCAACCAGTATTATTGCAACGAATACAGGTAATACTATATTACTTGGGAGTTCCCACGTCATCTTTGCGCTTCTTCCTTTTTTTATTTAATACTTCAATCTTTGCTAATTACCTAAACCACTTTCAACCAACTTTACTTTCACTCGACTGTTCTCTGTTTTTTACTTTAATTACGACAGCAATAACTAAAGTTATAGTTACTGCCGCTGCTGTTGCGATAGCAACTGAATGCTGCTGATAGAAGGGCAAGTTTGAATTCGACACTGATAGAAGTTCTGAAGAGCCAAAGTGAATGATGCTTACATTACCAACTAGACCATTTACAATCATTGTTCCATCATGCAAAATACTCCAACCCTCACCTTCAGCCAAAAAAGCGTGATTATTGAGAATAATCCATTCAACACTAGTGATCGATCCTCCCTCTTCAGGGCCGAGCCCAAGGTTTAAAATCTGATTACCCTTACCTTCGACAGCATAATTGAAAGTTGAAAAATTAGATGATGAAGTATTGAATATCTGATAACTGAAAATTGTAACGTTACAATTTTGTGTTGAAATGGCAAAATTCTCAAGTTGCTGCGATCCGTTGAGGAGCAAATTCGTAAAAGTCCACGAGTTATTTTCCAATGTTGCACTGGAATAGGTGCCATTTACTGCAAAATTGATAATGCCATTATAGGCGGGAATACTGAATTTGTCTGCAGGCGTAAAGGATAGGTTAGTTTGCGCTTGTGTATTAAGGCAAGTCAAAGAAAGAATAAAGATACTGAAAATTAATGCAATTCCAGTAGAGACTTTACCTCTATTTATTTTCAAAGTCACACGCCTTGCTTTAATATGCAATTATCAAGTTTGGGTAATAATGCTTTTAGGCATTAATTTCTTTTGGTTATTTATCCGATCAGGAGTCAAAGATTAGCTTGAGGTTGCATATACGAATAACTGCAAAACACGTAAGCTAATAATTCATACTTTTCGTTGTCTAATTTAAAGCATATATTTTTGAAGAAACAAGCTAATTTCAAAGTAAAAATGCTTTGTTGGAGAATCGTAAACATGTCGCATAAAGGGGAAGCATACTCAGCGTCAGGCACCTTTTTTTTAGATAACCCGATAAGACGGTTGATTCAGCCGCCTTCGGAACTCATAGAGAAACTTGCCATCAACCCAAACGATGTCGTAATGGATTTTGGTTGTGGACCCGGCTATTACACCATAGAACTCGCAAAAAAAGCCAAAAGCGTGGTGGCAGTTGACCTTTCATCCGAGATGCTCAAGAAAGCCCAAAACAAAGTTGAGAAAGCAGGAGTTAAGAACATTCAGTTTTTGCAAAGTAACGGCACAAACATTCAACTAAAGGACAGCTCAGTTGACATTATTCTTCTTGTGACTGTCTACCATGAGGTCGGTGAAGGTGAAGCTGTTTTAAAAGAATTCGGCAGGATACTCAAGCTCGAAGGTAAACTAATAATTGTGGAGGTCATAAAGAAAGGCATCTTTCCCGGCGCACCAGTGCAAAATCCCGAAGCGTTAAAAGCAGAAATTGAATCAAGCAATTTCAAACTTAAGCAGATGCAGCCGTACAAGCGTTATGGCGTTTTCTTCTTCACCAAAAAGCTTGATTAAGCTCTGACTGCAAGCCTATTAGCAGCTGCCTCTAAGAGAGACCGAAGCTGTTGATTACTCTGCCAGAGTTGGCATCGATGACCAGCACGATTTTGTTCCCTTTGTGGTCATACTTGGCGAACCACACTGGAACGTGAAGCAGCTCTACGTCTCCGACATCTGACTCGGTGTTTATCGACTGAATCATATGGTATTTCGCGTGTGCTTTTTGTGATTGAAGCTGATCGACAAGGGTCTTTGCTTGGGATTTGGCTACGTCTTCGCTGATGTCTCCGTTGAGAATCTTAACATTCTTGGGTAATTTGGAAATGTCAAACAGTTCTCTGCCTTCGAGATTGAATTGGTAGTCTCGCGGCTGATAGTCTGTGAGAGCTTTTAGCGCAATTACGGGGAAATTGTAGTTCTCGTCCATTTGCTCGGTCTTTTTCATTCCGCCTCCGCCGCCGTATCCCATTCCATACATCATTATCCTTATTCGCTTCAACCCAAGAATACCGCTAAACGGGCCACCTGTTCCAAATCTACCTTCAAAAGCGCGCCTGCCTCCCATGCCGCCGCCCCGTCTTCCTCCACCTCCTCCATAACCTCCGCCCATGCCGCCGAATATTACGCCCATCAACGCGGCAGTTGAAGCAGTTTGTGCAACTTGTGCGGTTTCATTCGTAGCGGTGACGGTCGTACGGGCAGAGACGCTCACAATCCAGTAAGGCACGTACGTGAGGCTCATTTCCTCCTGCGTGGAGTTTTCCTGAAGGTGTCTATGCAGAAGACCCTTGTCCATCATCGGCTTAATTATTGAATTCACTTCGTCAACGGTGGCGACCTTTAAAAGAAGCATTGTCTGCTTCTGTATGTTAGTCCAACCTTGGGTTCCCAGAGTAATTGCGGTGCCACAATACTCGCAGGTTATAACCATCTCTCCAAACTTGGGCGCGATAGGCGCACCGCAACTCGGACATTTCAACGATGTTACTCCAGAAGGAGCAATAACAGGCGAAGCCGAAGCTGCGGCTGGCTTAGGCGTAGTTAATGTTGTGCTTGCCCCGCATTTTGGACAGAACGCTGCATCATCTGGAATTTGAGCACCACAATTTTGACAAATCAAATTTTTCACCGAATTTTTTTATAAAAGAGTGCTCTTGCTTTCTCTTAAATTTTCCTAATAACTAAGCTAAATTCTTTCATGATAAATAAACAATTCATTTTTCTGCAATTAAGTCCATGCCTTTTTTGTAACGCTCTTTATGGAAAACAACTAAATACCTGAATAATGCAATAATAAACTTATGCATAAGAAGCCCTCACATAAGAAAATGTATATTGCCATCTTTCTCGTGGTTATATTATGTGCTGCAACCGCTGCAATAATCTATGCAACACAGATTTCTAAGTCGGGAGCAAGCGTCAAGGCTGGTGTCAAGGTTGGTGTCAATGTTGGTGACACGTTCACTTACAAACTAACGGGCGACTCAATTTTATTTAGTTCAGACGCATCAACTCCAGCCTATCTCTCGGAATATAACGAAACAAACTACTACGAAGTCATCATAACAGGAGTCAACGGCTCCGTAGTCTCGTTTAATACAATATGGCAATTTACAAATGGAACAGCAATTAACAACTCAGGTTGGATCAATTTGGAGACAGGGAACTATAGTGGCAACTTCTGGGCTATTTACCCTTCAAACCTTAAGGTAACCAACCTGCTTTACCCCAAGGAAGAGAATAATGCACTCATCGTTAACAGCACCGGCAGTCAATCATTTTCTAGCGGTAATAGAACAACAAATTACTGGCACTTAGAAAGTGAATTTACCGATATTAACGACCCAACAGGCAGTACAAAGCAAGTTAGCTCAATCGAAGTCTATTTCGATAAACAAACAGGCATGCTTGATTACTTAGACAACGTTCAAGAATACAACAACCCGGAATATAACATACTTATCACTTGGCAACTTACTGGTTCAAGTGTTTGGGGTGTTTAAGCGCTTCTTTTTGATGATAGTGCGAGATAAGAGAGGCTTCTAGGTACGCTTTATGGGATGTATCAAGATTAAGTTCGCGAAATAATTCAGCCTTAAGTAAAAATCATTTTTAAATTAAAGCTGTTTTATGTTTTTGTTTTGCCTTTATAGCGGCTAGTTTTCCGCCTGCTTTAACAATGCTCCATTCCAATTCGCTGAGGCTTAAGGTGACATCTACTTTTGTGCCCTTAGTTCGGTTCTTCACAAGTAGGCGCTCGTTAAAGTCTTTAACATCCAAATCCAACGCGTCACTCTGCGAGAAGCCTGAATAATCCTTTTTATCTTTGAAGGTTAGGGGCAGAATCCCGAAATTAACCAAGTTAGCCATATGTATCCTAGCGAAAGATTTGGCTACAACCGCTTTTACACCCAGGTATTTAGGCGCCAACGCAGCATGTTCACGTGAGGAGCCTTGACCATAATTTTCGCCGCCGACAATGAACCCGCCGTTTTTCTCGATGGCACGGGACGCAAAAGTTTTGTCAACACGGCAAAAAGTATATCTGCTTATTTCGGGAATGTTGCTTCTCAATGACATGATTTCTGTGCCGCCTGGCAAAATGTCGTCGGTTGAAACGTTATCGCCGAGCTTTAGCAACACTTCACCGCTTAATCGGTCGGGCATCGGCTTGAATGATGGCAAAGGTTTAATGTTGGGACCCATAACGACGCAGGATGTTGCCTTCATTTTGGGGTAAATGAACATGTTATCGCTTAACACAAACTTTTCAGGCAAATTAATCTCAGGATACCTGCCGAGTTTCCGCGGGTCAGTTATTTTACCAGCAATGGCTGATGCGACTGCTGTTTCTGGACTAACCAAGTAAACCTTTGCATCCTGTGTTCCAGAGCGGCCTTTAAAGTTGCGGTTAAACGTTCTAAGTGACACGCCCTCACTCGTCGGAGCCTGCCCAATTCCAATACATGGACCGCAAGCGTTTTCAAGTATTCTGGCGCCTGACTGAATCAAGGGCTCAAGCTCACCTGTAACTGATAGGTTCTCTAAAGCTTGCCTGGAACCGGCTGAAATGGTGAGGCTGACGTCTTCGCTGATTTTTTTACCCTTCAGAAGAGCAGAGACAATTTTTAAATCTCTAAGTGACGAGTTAGTGCAGCTACCTATACATACTTGATCTACTGGGGTTCCCTCGACTTCGCTTACTGGTTTAACGTTGTCTGGGCTATGGGGCAACGCTATTAACGGTTCAACGCTGCCAAGGTCAACGTTAAGATCCTCATTGTATTCTGCGTCCTCATCTGCTTTAAGCTCTTTCCACTGGTTTTCTCTTCCTTGCCCACGCAGGAAAAGCCTTGTTGTTTCGTCAGATGGAAAAATTGATGTCGTGGCTCCTGTTTCTGTGCCCATATTCGCTATGGTTCCTCGTTCAGGAACGCTCAACGTTCTAACTCCTGAGCCGAAATATTCCAGGACCTTGTTTACTCCGCCCTTCACCGTTAACTCTTTTAGTACTTGCAGAATCACGTCTTTGGCTGAAACAAAAGGCAAAAGCGTCCCAGATAATTTTACTCCTAAGATACTGGGCATTTCCAAATAGAAGGGCTCTCCAGCCATGGCTGCCGCAACATCGAGTCCTCCAGCGCCAATGGCAATCATTCCCATGCCACCAGCGGTTGGAGTGTGGCTGTCACTTCCCAGAAGCGTCAGGCCTGGCTGAGCAAAACGTTCAAGGTAGAGCTGGTGGCAGATGCCGTTGCCTGGACGAGAGAAAACGATGCCGTATTTGGCTGCGACTCCTTGCAGGTAGCGGTGGTCATCTGCGTTTCTGAAGTCGTTTTGGAGCATGTTGTGGTCAACAAAGCTTAGGCTCAACTGCGTTTTGACCTTTGGAACGCCCATGGCTTCGAACTCGAGGTAAGTTAAGGTGCCAGTGGAATCTTGAGTGAGGGTGTGGTCTATTTTTAATGCGACTTCTTCGCCCCTTTCCATTCGTTCTTCAGCTAAGTGTTGGCTAATTATTTTTTCTGTAATGGTTTTTCGCATTTGTTTTCTTCTCCTTGCAAGTATTGCCGTTTATTGGAGTAAGCTTGCACTTATCGTTATATGCCTATTTGAGGTTGAAAATTAAGCTTATCTTAAAAATTTCAGTCTTTAATGTAGCTTTTTGCTTTGGAGATATGTGTGTATGCACGGCTACCCTCCCCCTCTACTAGATGCTTTCAATACGCTTCAAATATGATTCAGCATAGAACTGCATAGATCCAACGTCTGCACTTTTCAACATAGTTTGTGTTTTTTGTATGTTGAAAGTATACGAAAAAATGAAATAGCCCAGCTGTCAACACTATAGAGCAAGAGGCATAATCTTGTCGTTCGAAGAAAAAATGCAAGAATCAGCCAAGAGCAAAAATTCACCAATAGTGTTAGCGTTGGATTTGCCTTTTGAAACTCCAGAAAACCGCAGCAGACTGATAAGTAAAGCTCAAAAAATTCTCCGAGCTGTTCATCCGTATATTTGTGCAGTTAAGATAAACCATCATCTTGTGCTTCCATTGGGAACGTTTGATGGTGTGGAGCAGCTGGTGGAGCAAATTCGTGGGGAAGGTTTGCTGGTGATTATGGATGCTAAAGTAAACGACATAGGCGCCACTAATCAGGTGATTGCGGATTATTATTATGCCGCTGGTTTTGACGCATTAATCGCTAACCCGTTTGTAGGCTGGGATGAAGGCTTAAAACCGCTCTTTGAAGTTTCCCAGCGGCTTGGGCGAGGGGTCATACTTCTCTGTTACATGAGTCATAAAGGAGCTAGTGAAGGCTACGGCCAAACAATAATCGATGCTGAAACAGGAGAAAAAACGTTGCAGTATGTTTCTTTTGCTAAAAAAGCCTTGAAGTGGGGTGCTGACGGAGTGGTGGTCGGAGCAACTTACCCGCAAAAAATAGCGGAAATAAAGAAGATTCTTGGGAAAAAAGTCCCCATCTACTCGCCCGGCGTAGGAGTTCAAGGTGGCGCCGCAGAAACAGCGCTTAAAGCAGGTGCCAACTACCTCATCGTTGGGCGAGAAATCACTCTTGCAGAGGACCCAGCCAAGGCAGCAAGCAAACTTTATGCTTTATTAAAGCGTGCTTAGGCGGTTTTTATCTTTGGCGTTTGTTTTCCCAGAGCTCTTTCTTTAGTAGGTCGCGTACTGAAGACCTAATTACGCTGCTTCTGCTTGGATACATGTTAGCTCGAACTAATTCATCTAAACCTTCCAGATAAGCTTCTGGTAACAGGACTGTTACAAGTTTCATTTTTTTCCTCCCTCGAACTATGTTATGCATATAACATGCCGTAAATATAAAAGTTAACTTGCAAGCCCTAACTAATCATAGGCTTCTCAGCTGATTTAATGTTCCTAAGTAGGTTCCGTCCAAAAGGTAAAGCTCAGAATTATCCACATCCACGGCTTCCGAACGCAAAACTGGCCCAATCAACGCTCCACCACCAATTTCTTTTCTGGGTCTTGTTTCGTTTATTGGTCTGCCGCCTAAGAAATCGTTGAAGCTGGGCATTATGAAAATTTCCTTCGCCTTCAGCCTGATATTATAGTGCTTCTTGAGTGTTTCAGCGACGGTACCTTCGATTTTTACGTTATGTTTCTGCAACAGAATCTTCGCTAAAGCTTCAGCGTCACAGTTTGCTTTAATCCAAACTTGCCTTGTAATTTTAAACCCTATTGGGTCGCGAAAGACCACAACCGGATGCAAATGCCCCATAATCAATGTTTTGCACCCTAACAAGGCTGGAGAAGGCCACTTGTGACCATGAAAAACACCCACATCACCGATTACTTCTCCTGTTGCAGGTAGAAGCTTAACGTTTTCCGGTAGCAGCGATTCAAGGTTAGCGTCATGGTTACCACGTACGATGGCTATGTCGTCAACGTAGCCCAGTAATTTAGCGAAAAAATCTGGGATATCATGCCATTCACTCAGTTCGCTGGAAACCACCGTGTACTTTACGTCGCCGAGGATAACCAGCTGTTTTGGCTTGTATTCTGTAATTATCGCCGTTAACTTGTTGAGAATCTTCGGCGTTTGGCTTGGAATATGAATGCCTTTTTCTTGAAGTGACATTTCCCAGCCGAGATGTGGGTCAGCGATAAGAAGAGTTTTAGTTTTCCCGTTTTTTATGAGGGCTGCAGGGTGGGGCCAAAGCAAATTTAACATGCTGGTTTAACCAAGCTTACGATTTTCTTGTGAATTTGCATGTTACCCGAAGCTATGAAGCTCAAGGTTTGCTCAGGGTCCAATTTAACGTTTAACGCTTGATTATCTGGCGATGTCACTGTTCCGCCCGCTTCTTTGACTATGAGGAAGCCAGCGGCTACATCTGTCGTGCGGAGTTTTCCGCGGAGGTCGACAAAAGCGTCTGTTAAACCATTTGCCACATAGCAGAGTTCAAGCGCGTTAGCGCCAAAGTGGCGGATATGCTTTGTTTTCTCAATCAGAGCGGTTAATTTGGGCGCCACTTCTTTGGCTTTGTAGGTGTTTAGGTCTAAGCCTACAACTGCCTCATCCAAAGAAGCAGTCTTTGATGTTTCTATTTTTTTGCCGCCTCGATATGCGCCTTTGCCCTTAAAAGCAGTGTAAGTTACATCATGGAAAAGGTCAGCGACCAACCCAGCATAAACATCGGCAAGCATAGGCTGTCTCGAAACAGCGATAGAACATGCGTAAAAGGGTAAACCATGCATCAAATTTGTGGTTCCGTCAATCGGGTCAACCGTAACATAACATTCATCAGGCGTTGCACCGAATTTTTTCACCCCTGACTCCTCACTAATCAAAGTAAAAGAAACATCATGCTGCTTTAGAGTTTCAACGATTGCTTTTTCAGCCGCCAAATCCGCCGGCTCCACAGCGTCTCCGCCAGCACCTGTGCCCAAGTCAGGCTGTGGTTCCCTGATGGTTGCTAGGCATGGTTTGATGCTGGTATGCACGTTGTTTTTGCATTGGTTGAAGATTTCTTGCCAGTCGTTTTGTGTTTGCGTTTTCAATGAAATACCTTCATCAGGTTCTTATGCACGGTCGACTTGATAAAGACTATACTTTAATCCATCGGGCAAGGTTAGGAGTTATCGGTTAAACTGTAGTGAATTTTCGAAACGCCGAAACGCTTATATTTTCTGGATAATGCTTCATTTAGCAAGGTTCGAAGCTATTATGTCTAATAGCAAAAGCAAGAAAGAAAACAGTACATCACAGTTCCTTAGCTTCGACTATTACTTTTATTATTATTTTTACTAAGCTCAGAACTAAAATTTTTAAAAAAAAGTTCTGGGCGCAAAATGGGTGTAACAAATGGAAAATAACAAAAAAATTGTGGTTAAATTCGGTGGCTCCAGCCTATCGGATCACGAGAGGCTGTTGAAAGCGGTTGTTGCCGTAGTGAACGAAGCAAAAAAAGGCACGCGTATCGCCGTTGTAGTTTCCGCCATGGGCAAAACAACCGACGATCTCATGGCGACAGCGAAAAATGCTTCCAACGGAAAACTAGAGAAAAAAGATTTAGATGATATCCTCTCGATGGGTGAGCGAACTAGCATAAGAATATTTGCCGCTGCATTAAAAACCAATGGCACAGAATCCTGTTATTTCGACCCAATAGACAACAACTGGCCAATAATAACCGACTCCGCATTCCAAAATGCGAATCCAATCCTGAAAGATTGCGAAGAAAATATTCGTGAACGTATAATGCCGATTATGGAAAAGGGCATAATACCAGTAGTCGCTGGCTTCCTTGGCAAAACTAAAGATGGCAAAATAACCACTCTTGGAAGAGGCGGCAGCGACACAACCGCGTTTATTTTAGCTGAAGCATTAAACGCTGATGAAATCGTCTTAGTCACCGATGCAGACGGCATAATGTCAGGTGATCCCAAGACTGTCTCCAACCCAGAACGCCTAAGAGAAATCGACGTTAACACTTTAGTGGGCTTAGCTGATTCAGGCGCCAAATTTATTCACAGCAAAGCCTTAAAGTACAAACCAAAAAACATCAACGTCCGAGTAATCAACAACGCGCACGGCAACTTAACTAAAGAGGGCACAGTAGTCACAGGCGCATTAGCAAGTGAATTGGACGCGGAAATAGCACATCCCTTTCCAGTCGCTGAGATAACAGTAATCGGAAACGGCATCTCTGCAAATCCCCAAATCATCCAAGAAATGGTGGAAAAAACCAAACAGCACTCCCTGCTTCTCGGCATGTCAATGAACACAAATTCAATCATACTATACGCCTCTCAAGAAAAAAACTTAGACGCACTCTTCAACGATATCCATGAGTTAACAAAGAGCAACAAGGAAACCATAGCAATGGCAGTCAAAAAAGACCTAGTCTTCATACAAACAAGCGGTGTCGGCTTAGAAGAGACCCATGGCATAATAGGAAAAATCAGCGAAGACCTCAGATTGAACGGCATAAACATTTCAGGCATCCTAACCATAACATCAAGCATTCTGCTTTTTGTAGATTGGAATGAACGTGAAAAAGCCCTGAAGTTAATTAAAAACTCATTAAGGAGCCCCAAATAAGCAAAAGGTGATAGAACATGAACGAAGGAAAAACAAGACGAATAAAAAAAATCATGCAAAAAGACAACCGAACAGTAATCGTACCCATGGACCACGGCGTAACAATCGGACCAATCCAAGGAATAGTTAACATGCAACAAATTATCAACCAACTCCTCAAGGGTGGGGTTGACGCCGTAGTAGTCAACAAGGGCATAGCTAAGCATGTTGATACTGGAAACGTAGGTTTAATAGTACACTTATCAGGAATGTCAAACCTAAGCCCAAACATCAACAGTAAAGTCCAAGTATGCTCCGTCCAAGAAGCTGTACGCTTAGGTGCAGATGCGGTCTCTGTGCAGGTGAACATTGGTGCGCAGGACGAGGACAAAATGCTAAGCAACTTGGGCAAAGTAACCGAAGAATGCGACATATACGGCATACCACTACTCGCAATGATGTACCCTCGTGGACCAAAAATACAAAACGAACATGCACCTGAAGTGGTAGCCCACGCTGCAAGAATCGGCGCTGAACTAGGCGCAGACATAATTAAAGCAAACTTCACAGGCAACATAGACACCTTCAAAACAGTCGTCGAAAGCTGCCCAGTTCCAGTGGTAATTGCTGGAGGACCAAAATGCGCAACATCCCAAGAAATCCTCCAAACCACGCATGACTCAATAAAAGCTGGGGCCGCAGGGCTTTCCATTGGACGAAACGTGTTCCAAAACGAGAACCCCACGTTAATGGTTAAAGCGCTCTCAGCAATCGTTCATGACGGCGTTAGTGTGGAGCAAGCGCTTAAAATTCTCGGTGAAAAAGCTTGAAAGAACTATGGGTAGAAATAGATCAATCCGCTTCACCGAAAGAAAAGGAAACTTTACTTCATCTATCTGAAAGTGTAGCTGATGCCATTATCCAAGATACGCAAATCACTACCCTCCCAAGTAAATTGAGCATAACCTTCCTCACCGAACTAAACGAGAAAAAAATTGCCCAACTCAAAAGTGAAGGCAAAAAAACCGCGTGGAAAATCAGCATAAAAGGAAAAGAAGATGAAAACAAAGCCGTTAAAGCGGCAGAACTCGGGGTTGACTACGTTATCATTAACTGTCTTGATTGGCGAGTAATTCCGCTTGAAAATTTGATTGCGAAGGCAAGAGGCAAAAGTAAAC
>Ga0326728_10002660_pt1 | contig 58551 bp, 47 predicted proteins | sample MB3enrmetagenome_FD_207602 | JGI IMG/M metagenome (GOLD analysis project Ga0326728, IMG submission 207602) | Lab enriched peat soil microbial communities from McLean, Ithaca, NY, United States - MB31MN | ecosystem: Environmental > Terrestrial > Soil > Wetlands > Peat | place: USA: New York... | reverse complement strand
CTGCCGCCGCTTCACCAGCCGGCGCCCAGCTTGCAGGAAAGGCCTTTTGGATTACAATGCAATTCCAGCGAACGGTAAGAAGTGCCTTAACTGTTTGTCTCACCCTAGGGGACAACCCCAGATCGTACCGAAACAGGCTTCGTGGGTAATATTGCAAATTGTCTGTAACGCGCGAAAAAAATCCGTGTCCTTGCCCTCGGGGAATCCACCAAGAGGCTTGCCGGATAGAACGGCTGTCCTGTCCGAGTGGGCAAGAAGCTTGTTCCTCGCGGGCTTTATATAGCTCCTAAAGTCCTCTGTAATGGCCCGCAATGACTTCAATTCCTTCAGAATGTTCTTATCATCATCAGGCAACGACGTCAGTTTTTTTAGAATTGCCCTATCATCTGGCCAGCAGATGTTTCGAACAAGGCAATCGACCGTGAAGTTTTCGTGGTTGCCGGTGGTTACGGGGTCAGTAATCTTGGCGCATTCTAAGAGCAGGTATTCCTGCAATATCCTGTTTAGATCAGCGAAGAACGACGATGCTGTTTTTTCCATAAGAGTCTGGCAGGACGGCTGCTTGTCCTCAAAAAGGACTCTGTAGGTGTGTCGCACTCTTACCAGCCAGTGGACATGACAACAAAACCTCTTGACGATCACCTTTGCTGTTCCATCGGTGTAAGAAATGGTTTTCAACTGGTCACTCATGGCTTGCCATTCATCCTTTTAGAAGTGCTGGTGCCGAGACGGTCAACGTCCAGACGTATCCCCATTGGGCCGAAGATTCAAAACAAGTTGAATCACTAAAAGGGGACGTGGATAGGTCACGTAATTTACGCCCTAATTTAGGACACTACCGGAAAAAGGGTCAAGGAGCGAACACTTCCCCCCCCACAACGAAACCCGATGCCGACGTAATTGTACATGTAGGCCGGATTGTCCCCGCCGCGGTACGATACGCGGACGTCCCTGGGAGTGACGTCCCAGGACCCGCCGCGCAGAACGTGCAGAGTCCCGCTCGCCGGCCCCGCAGGGTCTTGGGAGGGGCCGTCCTTATAGTTGTTCTCGTCGTCCCAGTCATTCACCCACTCCCACACATTCCCCAGCATGTCGTACAACCCAAATGCGTTGGCTCGCTTCTGGCCAACGTCGTGTGTCTTTAGGCCGCTGTTGTTTGCATACCAGGCAACCTCATCGATTGGCCCGTATCGCGCCTCCGTGCTCCCGGCGCGCGCAGCGTATTCCCACTCTGCCTCCGTGGGCAACCGGCCGCCTGCCCAGCCGCAGAACGCCGTTGCGTCATCCCAGCTCACGTTCACAATGGGCATGTCCTGGTTGTTCCAACCCGCATTGAATTCCGGGGCCGCGGGCATCCGCGCCCCTGTGCTCCCGGCGAACCTTCTGTACGCCGCCACCGTCGCTTCCGTCTGCCCCAGCCAGAAACCTTTTGTGATGGTCACCTGATGCGGCGGTTTTTCATAGTCATAACACTCATTGTCCCCGGGCGAGCAACCCATCATGAACGTACCGGGTGGTATCCAGACATACTTGAGTCCGTCTTTCGGGTTCAGCTTTAGTGTACCGAGCGGCTGGGCCTGGTCCCATTCTTGCTGAAGCACAGTCGCCTGGGGGGTCTGAACAGACGCGGATTGGATTGGTGATCTCCTGTGTGGATGCATGGACGACACATACCATCCCCCCAGCACCAGTAGCAAAGCCGCAGCAGGAATGCCGACCCAGAGGATTAGCCGTGGTCCCGTCGCGGCTACGCCAGGCGTCGTCGAGATGGCAGGGCGGCCAGTCGGCGGGGGCTGCAACATCGTGTCATTGTCACGTAGGGGCGGTTCGCGAACCGCCCCTACGACCGCATTGCCTGCGTCTGCTGCTTCGGCAAAGGCGCGTGCAAATTCCAACACCGAGCCGTAGCGCTGGTTGCGGTCCTTGGTGAGGGCCTTCATTACCACGCTTTCGACTTCGGGCAGCGCGGGGAGGTCTGGTTTGACGGCGCGGAAGGGCGGTGGGTCTTCCTGCATGTGCATGCGCAGGTATCCGACCGGCGTGTCGGAATGAAACGGCGTGCGCCCGGTGAGCATCTCGTACACCACCACGCCCAGCGAGTAAATATCTGAGCGCGCATCGAGTTCGTCGCTCCTCATGCCCGACGCCTGCTCGAACGACATATATGCGGGCGTGCCCAGCACCATGCCGGTCTGCGTGTGGGCGCCGGACTCGCGCAGCTTGGCAATGCCGAAATCGACGATTTTCACCACGACGGGTCGTAGGGGCGGGTCTTGTGCCCGCCCGGCGTCGGCATTGCCGACGGGGAGGGCAGGCACGAGGCCTACCCCTACGTCGTGGGCGCCCACCAGGGGCGCCGCTGCGTCGTCGGGATACGTCAGAAAAATGTTATCGGGTTTGAGGTCGCGATGAATGATACCCAGCTTGTGCGCGGCGTTCAGACCTCGCGCCGCTTGCTGGAGAATTTCCGCAACCTCCGCAACAGGAAGCGCGCCCCGCCGCGTAAGGGCTTCGCGGAGGGATTCGCCTTCCAGAAATTCCATGGCGATGTAGGGCGTGCCGTCATCAGCCTGGGCAGATTCGTAAATGGTGACGACGTTCGAGTGATGAATGCGCCCCGTGGATGCCGCTTCATTCTGAAAGCGCAGCAGAAACTCCGGGTCATCGAGCAGCTTGCGGCTTAGGACCTTGAGCGCCACGGGCCGGTTGCCCACCGCGATCTGCTCGGCGAGGAAGACCGCACCCATGCCACCTGCTCCCAGTTGACGAACCAGCCGGAATCGGTGCGAAAGGCTTTCAGCGAGATGGGCGTCGATTTCAGTCACAGCGGCAAATTCCACGGTTGTAGCGGCGATCTCCGATCGCCGAACGTCGGTCGGAGACCGACGCTACAGACGTAGCGCCGGGCTTTAGCCCGGCATTGTGCCGACCTCAAGGTCGGCGCTACAGCAGAGGGCGGCGCGCCCTCGCGCGGACAGAAATCCGTGTCGTCGGGATACGTTCTCTGGCATTGGGGGCAGGCGCGCATCGGGCTCCTTGGCAAGTTAGCTGCCCGGTGTCGCGCATCATACTATAGCCCTCACGAAGGATACAGCCGCCTGCGCGTTCCTGTACTCAACGCTTTCTTGGTGTCTTTGTGACCAGGTGGTAAAAGGAAAATGAATCACCAAGACACCAAGAGAACAAGGAATCCGACGAAATTCCGCCGCAAATCGCTGCCGATGCATTGGCGGTGCGAAGGGCGCCCGCCGCTTACGGCTTTCCGCCATCAGCCTCCTGACTCCCGTCTCCCGCCTACTTCCAGCTCTACCTCGCGCCGCCGTCGGACAATTTGTGTGATTTATTTCATTTTTGGCCTACCGGTAGGCCACATGTGTAGCTTTTCTCTTGACATGCCCCCTTCGATGCAAGGCACAATAGGACGGAGGGCGGGAGCGGTATTTTGACGCAACCTTTTCTTAGCCCGCGGAACTTGCCATGGCCTTCATCAAGTGGAAATCGCCCACACACACCGCAAGGTGCCGCTCATGCGGGGAGCGGAAGATTCCAGCCTGTGCTCATTGTGGCGGCTCGCAAAAATGCTGATCAAGATCAGAAACGGGCCCGCTGCACCCAAAAAGATGTTAAAAATGAAGATCGATCCGACTATGTGTATGAAAACAAAGGCACGCATGACAAAATAACCGACGATTTACCGGGCTTTTTCACGAAAATGCACACGTTTCGTGATAATGGACAACAATCGAGCGGGTTATTTGCCGAAAATACACAGATTGCTGGGTAATTTGGGGCTATGTGGCGCCTACCTATAAGGTCGATTTCGAGGTGGGCGAATGGTCGTCACATGCAGGCATAGCGCGGGCCATTAGAGCCGTCCTGAGCACCGCGAAGGGCCGAGAAAAGCGGGAGGTAGAAGGGGTCTCCCGCCCGTGACCGTCATGGCCAAGATGGCCAAGAGCAGTGACGAGTGGCGAGTGACAAATGACGAGCAACCAACACCCTTACCGACCTCGTCCGCCGGTGACACACTTCAAGAGCAGTGACGAGTGAAAGCAAAATCCAACGCGCGAAAGGCGGGCAGAGCCCGTACCCATATCCGCGCGTGACACAATTCCTCACATCGATTATCGGCAGTCCCAGGGAAGAAGATGAATCTGATGCTGACTTCGCAAATCGCCAATCACAAATCGCAAATTTCAAATGACCAGATCACCAATCATTCAATGGTTCAATGACCCGATGATTCAATGACCCGATCAGCTAATGGCTCGATGCCCCCATGACTCCATCACCCGATCAGCGGATTCTCGCTTTAGGTCCAAAACACCTCGGGGCGGTCGGTGGGGCCATCGATGTGCCCGACGAGGTGATGCTGCATCTCGTCATGGAGGACGGACATGTCGCGGCGGATCTGATCCATCTTCTCCGCGCTGAAGGGCGAGAAGTTGCGGGCCTCTTCCACGTTGTGTTCGAGCATCTCCACCTGGGGCATGCCCGCCACCGCGGTCGTGACCGGCAAACTCATGGCAAAGCGCAGGAGCGTATCCGCATCGGTCTTGCCACCTTCCGTGCCGATCAGGAACTCCTGGCCATAAACCTTCATAGCGATGACGCCCAGGCCTTTGCGGTTAGCGGCGGCGAGGGCGGTCTTTTCAAACTCGCCGGTGCCGGAAGGGTTAAGCGCCATCTGCGTGCAGTCGAGCGGATGCCGCTCGATGGCCTGCGCCAGGACCGCGCCTTCGGTGTGGCTGCTCATGCCGATAAAGCGCGTCATCTTCTGTTCCTTCGCCTCCAGCAATCCCTTAAGGGCGCCATCGGGGCTTTCAATCTTTTCCAAGTCAGCGGCGTGGCCCAGGCTGTGAATATGCACCAAGTCCACGTGGTCGGTCTGCAGGCGTTTCAGGCTGGCTTCCAGGCGGCTCATGAAACCGTCGCGGGTGCGGTCAGGAATCTTGGTGGCCAGCCACACTTCCTTGCGGCGCGTGGCCATCACCCTGCCGACGCGTGTCTCGCTCTTGCCGTTACCGTAAGCATAGGCGGTGTCGACGTAGGTGATGCCCAGATCCAGAGCGTGGTTGAGCACTTGGACAGCTTTGTCATCGTCCTCATACATCAGGAAGCGGCTGCCGCAGCCAAAAGCCAGGATGGAGACCTTGGCGCCCGTGTGGCCCAAGGCGCGATGGGGGATCGCCCGTTCCTTGGCCGTGCCGAGATTCGCCCACAGGGGAAGGCTGGCGCTCGCCGCTCCTCCCCAGGCGAGGTTTTCCAGGAACTTTCTTCTCGAGAAATCATTGCTCATGGCAACTCCTCAACAAGAGTTTGGCGAAGGTGGATATCCTACGATCTGTCGAAGCTGGCCCCGGAACTCATTATACGCCTTCAGGGGCGGCAACCGGCATCTTTTGATGAAAGCTTGACGTCGGTGAAGTCGCCTGTCTCATCGAACGAACCGAGACCCACCTGCCCGCACTTCAAGGTGCGGTCGACCACGGAAAAACGCGCCTGCGACTCGTCGTCAACAAAAACCTGTATCGAACCCGAATTCACATCGCGCTCGACGCGAACCTTGTGCCAATTCTTGTCGGGAAGCGTCGGCGCCGCTTCCCTGCCGGCGATGCGACGACGCGGACTGCCATCCACCATGAAGATTCCGTTGTGGACATCGACCTTGACGCCGGCGTCAACGGATAAGTGGGTGTAGTAGAAATGCAGCGTGTCGACATAATTGAAAACGATCATCACCGACCTGCCCTCGCGCCGCACGCGTGCCTGGAGGGTGAAGCTTCCGACTTCGATACCCTTCACCCGCGCGAACTGCTGGGGGCGGCGAGGAACCAGAGGGTCACGGCTCCGCAGCATGTGCAGATAATGCAGCGGGCCCTCCTCTTTGACCACCCAATCTTCAGGGAAGGGGAATTGCCAGGCATCGAGCTTGCCGGAAGAGAAGTTGTCGTGAAAGTTAATCGTGCCGGGCGCCGGCCGGGCATGGATGGCGGTAAGAAATACGGATAGAGCGGCAATGGAGAACAACGCGCAGGCGACAAACATATTTCGGCGTGAGATGTGCATGGATCAACCCTCCGGGAACTCATCTGACGGAGGGGGAGATTATCAGGCTTTGCCGATGATGGCGATGTTTTTTTGCCGGCGTTTCTCCCGCCGAAATGCGTGAGCAGGGGGAAAAGCAAGGACGTTTCTCGCTAGGCTTTGCGGAAGATGAGATCTGACCCTTTGGCAAAGATACCCACCCGGTCACCGGCGTGCACTTGGCCCGTGGCCATCAAGCGAAAGAGGGGATCTTGAAGTTCACATGCCAGGGTGCGATGGAGGTGGGCGGCCCCGTACTCCGTGTCGCAGCCGTGGTTCAGAAGGAGCGACTTAGCCCCCGAGGTGAGCTCGATCTGGAAGGGGGTGGCCGGATGGTGAAGGAAAGTTCTGTTGACCTTGGCGAGTTCGAGCTCAAGAATTTTTTTGAGGTCGGCGGCGCGGAGAGGGTTATAGACGACGGTTTCCTCAATGCGGCGCAGGAATTCCGGAGGGAAGTGGCGTTTGAGGGCGCGTATGGACACATTATGGAAGTGGCGTGCTTTGGCGTCTTCTTCCTCCAGGGACGGGACAAAACCGGAGGGTGCGGTGGCGCGTAGGCTCTCCTTGGAACCGATGTTGCTCGTGAAGAAGAACAGGCAGGAGGAGAAATCGACGTGCCGGTTGCGCCCGTCGTTCAGTTCGGCGCGGTCGAGCACACCCAGAAGCAGGGAATAGAGCGAGTGATGCGCTTTTTCAATTTCGTCGAAAAGGATCAGGGAGTAGGGAAACTCCGGCGTGCGGTGACGCTCGATGTTTTCACGCGTGAACACGGGCTCGGTGTCGGCGTGGCCGATGTATCCGGGCGGGGCCCCCACCAAGCGAGCCGTTTCGTGTTGCTGTTGATACTCGGCACAATTGATTTTCAGCAGGGCGCTGGGACTGCCGAGCAGGACTTCCGCCAGGGCTTCGACGGAATGGGTTTTTCCGCAGCCCGGCGGGCCCAGAAGGAGCATCGAACCCATGGTTCGACGCGGCTGTCGGGCCTGCACTTCGATCCGCTGAAGGAGACGAAGGATGGTGTCCGTAGCCTGGGGCTGACCGACAACATTAGCGACCCAGCGCCGCGCCACGTGTTCGAGCCAGGAACTTCTTTCCGTGGGCCTCAAAGTGACCCATTCTTTGGGTTCGTGCTCGACCGCTTGACCACTCAGCATCGCTTGCCTCGCCCTTCACACATCCGAATCTTTCCGGCCCGTCGTTCTGCAAGGGTCCCGAGCCTGCCATCACTATTCATTTCGGCAGCTTCGGCAGGGAACTTGAGGGCGGTCGGCAAAACCTGCCCAGAATATGTTTCCGGCGGGTTTGCTCGGAACATTTTTGGGGCCCGGCGCGAAGCGGCGACTCATGCAGGCAAGCGGTTTTGCTCTTGCTCGCCACGGGAGGTGTCCGAGGATTGCCGGCCCGTGATCCGCGATCGCCTGCTCCGTCCGGGTGGGGCGAGCCGCACCGCGCCGCGAAGTGCCGCTTGACACTGGCGGTAATTTCGAAATAACTTTCACTTTATGAAAACGTCGAACGCGAACCTCGCGCCCACCGCCGCGTACACGGTGAAGTCGCTGGTCAAGGCCTTGAACATCCTGAACGTGTTGGCGGAAGAGGATCCGCCTCACACCCTCACGCACCTTAGCCGGCGCTTGCACCTGCACGTCAGCACCGTGCACCGGCTGTTGGTCAACCTGGTGCGGCACGGTTTGGTGGAGGAGGATCCGGTTTCGGGAGGGTACCAGCTCAGCTACCGCGTCCTGCGCATGGGCCTACGGGTTCTCGACCGGCTGGATTTCCGCCGCGTGGCGCAGCCGCTGTTGCTCGACCTCAACCTGCGCACCAAGGAGACCGTACACCTGGCGATTCTCCAGGAGGCGCGGGCGATTTCCATTGAGAAGTTCGGCAGCCCGCAGCCGGTGGGGCTGGATGCCCGTTTGGGCGGTGTGATGCCGCTGCACTGTACGGGAGTGGGAAAGACGTTGCTGGCCTATCAGGGCGAAGAACGTCTGAACCAGATCGCCCAATCGCCGGGCTTCGCCCGCATGACGTCTCACACCCTCACCACACTCCCGCAACTGCGGCGGGAACTCCAGCGCATTCGCGAGCAGGGCTATGCGCTGGACCAGGAGGAAGCGGTGGAAGGCCTCCGCTGCGTGGCGGGTCCGATGTTCAATCACACAGGACAGATTGTGGCGGCCTTCAGCGTGGCAGGGCCAGCGACGCGCCTGACTCCAGCGCGAATACCTGAAATTGCGGAACTGGTGCGCGAAACCAGTCAGCAAATTTCCTTCCGCTTGGGCTTCCGCGAGGAGTCGCGTCCGCAGGTCCCGCCGCCCGGGCCATCTCGCTGATGCTCACAAGCTCGGCGCCTGGCCATTGCTCACTGACTCGCCGTAACTGCCGGGGAACCTGCCGTTTTGGGTGCGAAGTACCCGGGGCGGGTGCGGACCACCAATTTGGTCTTGGTGCGCGGCAAGAAGGCGTCCACGCGGATATTGCGGAATGTCCCGTCTTTCCGGAGGTTGGTGGGGCGATAGACGAGCGTGTACTGGTTGCGGATGTCACGGGCGATCTGGCGGCAGGTGCTCTCGACCTCGTCGAGGGATTTGGGAAAATAGGCCTGACCGCCGGTAGCCTCGGCAAGTTTTTCCAGCACTTTGGCGGCGCGATGGGCCTCACCGCCATGGACTTTGAAAAGGCCGCCTGGTTCCTCGTTGCCGAGCAGACCGATGGTGTAAATCACGGCCTCGGATTTCTGGGCCTTGGTGATCAACTCGTCGAACGTGTAGCGGCTGGCGTTGTCCTCACCATCGGTAATGACGAGGAGAACCTTCTTGTCACGATTGCCGAGCTTGAGGTGGTCCAGGGAGGCATCGACGGCGTCGTAAAGCGCCGTGCCGCCGCGGGAATCGATCTTGTCGAGCGCGGATTTTAGGTCCTCAATGTTACTGGCAAAATCCCCGGGTGTATCAAGGTAGTACACGTCATTGAAATTCACGACGAAGACTTGGTCCTGAGGATTGGAGGTTTTGACAAAGGTGAGAGCGGAGACGTTTACGGACTGGCGCTTTTCCCGCATGCTGCCGCTGTCGTCGATGACTAGGCCCATGGTGACGGGGATGTCGGCGTGGCTGAATACCGAGAGTTTCTGCGGGACACCGTCCTCAAAGACATGAAAATCATCCTGCTTAAGGTCGTTGACCACCTGCCCTTTTTTGTCGACCACGGTGGCATGGAGCACGACCTCGTTCACGTCTACAGTGATGGTGTATTCTTTACCTTTCTTTTCGACTTGCGGTGTGGAAGGCGTCGCCGGCTGGGGCGTTTGTGCGCCCAAAACCAGTGGCATGCAGAGCAGGGCAGCCAGGAATCCCATCCTGATGAGGCGGGTTCTGCCGTGTGGATTATTGGGTCGGTGCATAGTAGCCAGTTCGGGCGTAAACCTGGAGAGGAGGCAAGCCTTTCGGTGGGTTCAGCTTAACCTTGATGCGCCTCCAGCGGCCGTCGCGGATGAGGTTCGAGGGCTTGTAGCCCAGCACGTATTGATTACGCAGTTCGATAGAGATTTTTTCCGCGATGTCGGGCAGCTCATTGGTGTCTTCGACGCTAAACATCCGGCCGCCCGAAACTTCCGAGAGTTCCGCAAGCAAGGCGGGGCCGCCGGCTTCCTCCGGGGTACGCCCTCGGGAGGAAACGGGCTCGAAAATACCGACCGCATAGATCTGCACGTCGGACTCTTTCACCGCCCGCTTGATATCAGCTTCCGTATAGCGGCTGTGATTGTCGCCGCCGTCGGAGATGACCAGAAGCGCCCGGCGGTTGGTGGTGGCCTTTTTCATCTCACTCAGACCCAGGTAAATCGCATCCAGGAGCGCCGTCTTTCCCCCTGATTTAACGAACAAGAGCCGGTCTTGCAAGTTCTCGAATTTGGACGTGAACCCCGTGATCAAATCCGGCCGGTCTGCAAAACTGATGAGCATGAACTCATCCTGGGGGTTAGATGTCTTGAAGAACTGGAGGGCTGCTTCTTTGGATTTCTGAATTTTGTCCCCCATCGAACCGCTGCTGTCAAAGACCAAGCCCACGGAAATGGGGGCATCTTCGGTGGAGAAGCTTTCGATCTTCTGTTCCACCTTTTCGTCGAACACCTGAAAGTTCTCCTGGTCGAGGCCGGTTACGATCCGGTCATACGGGTCGGTGACCGTCACGTTGACCACCACCATATTGACATCGACCAGCAAGGGCGTGACATGGATGGGAGGCGTACGCACAGTGACACGTGCACCCGACTGGTCGTCGGGCGGAGGCGATGCGGCATTCTTCTCATCGCGCGGAGCGCACCATGCCAGTGTGGCCACGAGAGCCGCCAGGGCAATCGCCACGACTGGCAACTGGGGAAACCCGCGTCGCGAAAGAGCTGTCACCGTAGCAGCCCTCTCAAAAGAGTCATGGTCCGCGGAAGCGCGAGCCGAACTCTCTATTCCAAGAGTAAATGCTCCCACTATTCTAGCACACTTCCCAGGCAATTGCTGCGACGCGCAGGGGAGGATTTGAGTTTTTGCAAAAAAATGACAAACTCCTGAGGGAATGCGGACCGAGGGACGCGAAGTCCGGAGCGGGGGGGAATTTACCATTGACAAGGTGAGGTGGGAGGCGGATAATTGTTCGTACCGAACCTTCCGTCAAGCCGTCATTTCGGTACAATCAGAGTAATCAACCAGCGGCCCCTCATGAGTCTATGACGCGAGCCGTATATCATGCCTAGTTACCGAATTGACAATCCGCATATTTCATTTCAGGAGGCGTATGGGTGCCCGATACATCTTTGTCACTGGGGGTGTGGTCAGCTCGCTCGGGAAGGGGTTGGCCTCCGCGTCGACCGGGGCGTTGCTGGAGGCACGCGGCCTTAAGGTTTCGCTGCTGAAGTTTGATCCTTACCTGAACGTCGATCCCGGCACCATGAGCCCGTTTCAGCACGGGGAAGTATTCGTCACCGATGATGGTGCGGAAACCGATCTCGACCTGGGGCATTACGAACGCTTCACTCACGCCCGCATGCTGCGTGACAATAACTGCACGGCGGGGCGCATCTACGAAACCATCATTACCAAGGAGCGGCGCGGCGATTACCTGGGCAAGACCGTGCAGGTGATTCCGCACGTGACCAACGAAATCAAGGCGGCCATTCGCAAGGTTTCGAATGATGTGGACGTAGTGATTGTCGAGGTGGGCGGGACGGTGGGAGACATCGAATCGCTGCCTTTTCTGGAGGCCATTCGCCAGATGCGCTTGGAGCAGGGACGCGAGCGGGTGGTGTTCGTTCACCTTACTTTGGTCCCTTACATCAGTGCTTCCGGCGAGCTCAAGACCAAGCCCACGCAACACTCCGTGAAAGAGTTGCGTGAAATCGGTATCCAGCCGGATATCTTGCTCTGCCGCACCGACCACTTCCTTTCTCAGGAAATCAAATCGAAGATCGCCCTGTTCTGTAGCGTTCCGGAAGAAGCCGTCATCACCGCGAAAGACGTCGACAACATTTATGAAGTGCCTCTCGTCCTGGGGCGGGAAGGTCTGGACACCCAGATTCTGCGTTGCCTGAACCTGCCCACCGCGGAGCGCAACATGCAGCCCTGGACGGAACTCGTGGAAAAGATCCGCCATCCCCATGACGAGGTCACCATCGGCATTGTCGGCAAATATGTGGGCTTCCAGGACTCCTACAAGAGCCTGAACGAAGCGTTGTTCCACGGCGGCCTCGCCCACCGGGTCAAAGTTAACTTGGCCTGGGTGGAGGCGGAAGGCCTGGAAGGCGAAGCCTCGGCGGAGCAGTTGCGCGACTTGGATGGCATCCTTGTACCGGGAGGTTTTGGAAAGCGTGGGATCCTGGGAATGCTGAAGGGGATCGAATATGCCCGCACCCACAGGGTGCCTTATTTTGGGATTTGCCTGGGCATGCAATGCGCGGTCATTGAATACGCGCGCAATGTTTGCGGTTTGGAAGGCGCCGACAGTTCGGAGTTCGATCCCTCGACGCCACATCGCGTCATTTACAAGCTGCGCGAGCTGCGGGGCATTGACGAGCTGGGCGGAACGATGCGTCTGGGCGCGTGGACCGCGCGTTTGAAACCCGGCTCGTTCGCCCACCAGGCCTACGGCAGTTTGGAAATCTCCGAGCGCCACCGCCACCGCTATGAATTTAACCGGGAATACGAAGAAACCCTGGTGGCGCATGGGTTGGATTTGACGGGGGTGACTCCTGACGGGACCTATGTGGAGATTGTGGAGATCCGCGACCATCCCTGGTTTCTGGGCTGCCAGTTCCATCCCGAATTCAAATCCCGGCCGCTCCAGCCGCACCCACTGTTCACCGCGTTTATCGGCGCCGCCCATGATTACCGGGTGAAGAGGTTAGGCGAGAAGCGTGCAGGCTCCGAGACCCGGCCGGCCCCGCGGCGCGCTGCCAGCGAGGCGGTGGCGGGCACGGTGGTCGCCGCCCAGGAGGCAGGCTCCGCGACTTCCTGATATGAGGCAAGATTCTGCGAGAATGAGGCCATGAGCCGCGTAGTGCGTATCGGGAAGCTGTCGCTCGGAGCAGGGAAGCCTCTCGCGCTAATCGCCGGACCCTGTGTCATCGAAAGCGAACCTCACGCGCTCAAGATGGCGGCGCGCTTGGTGGCTGCAACGCGCGAGCTGGGCGTCCCCTATATCTTTAAAGCGTCGTACGACAAGGCCAATCGAACCTCGCTGGATTCCTACCGCGGGCCTGGCCTCGAGCGCGGGCTTCAGATCCTGGCGCGAATCAAACGTGAGGTTGGCGTTCCCATCCTAACGGACGTTCATCGTGTGGACGAGGTACGGCCCGCGGCGGAGGTCTGCGACATCCTCCAGATTCCCGCCTTCCTATCGCGCCAGACGGATCTGCTGCTGGAAGTTGGCCGCTCCGGCGCCGTCGTGAACATCAAAAAGGGTCAATTCCTTTCGCCCTGGGACATCCGCCACGCTATCGAGAAGGTCCGGAGTACCGGCAATGACCGTATTTTAGTGACAGAACGCGGCGCGAGCTTCGGATACAATAACCTGGTGGTGGATATGCGGGGCTTGGCCGTGATGAAAGATTTCGGCGTTCCCGTTATCCTTGATGTCACTCACGCACTACAACTCCCGGGTGGAGAGGGCAACCGCAGCGGCGGCCAACCACAGTTCATTGAGCCTCTGGCGCGCGCTGGGGTGGCGGTGGGAGTGGATGGCGTCTTCATGGAAGTTCACGACCATCCCCCGCGGGCGCTTTCCGACGGGGCCAACGCCCTCGACCTACGGCGGTTCAAACCGCTCGCGGCGCGTCTGCGGGATTTGGGGAACTTCATTCGCAAGCTGTAAGGACCCTTATGCCGGACCAGGATCCGCGCCGCGAACTTGCCCTGCTGGTGAACTCTACCTATCCGATCATATACATGGAGACCTGGGAAGAGGCCCGCGCGGCGGCCATTTTAGAGAGTGCGGTGGAGGATCTCCGCGTGCCTTTCTACGAGTGGGCAGTGACGACGGGGCTGGCGAGGTTGGGCGGCGCGGAGATTGAGGAGGCAGTCAAGTCCGCCCTATACTCCGCCTTGGACCGAAAAGCACCTCTCTCCTCCGCGATACTCCTGGAGGAATTGCGCGCCACTTACCCGCTGTCCGTCACCATGAAAGGAAAGATCGAGGCCTTGCGCGATTGGGCGCGGGAGCGCGCCGTTCCCGCCAATTAGGCCTGCACCCAGGGACACAACGAGCCTACCCCCGCCCGCATCTTCATTTGACGGGCTCGTGAAATCGCGTTATGTTTCTGGTATGTGAATCCTCTGCCGGATTCCGGGTAGCCACTCAACTGTTGTTTATGGCCCTCACGATCCGCAACTTGAAAATCCGTGACCAGATCCTCCTGGTAACTCTCCCCCCCCTCTTCGTTTTACTATGTGCTGTCGCTCTCTTTTTCTACGCCTACTGGAGTGCCATCCATACAGGAAGGTCGGCGGCGCAGTCCAAGGAAATCACCGCCCGGGGTGAGGCCTTGCTGCGTCACGCCACGGAAGCCAACATGGCGGTGCGGGGATATGTTTTCACCCACCAAAAGGATGTGCTTGAGCCTTACGATAAGGCGGTGACGGATACCCAGGAAGACCTGATCGCCCTGCGCGAACTGGTTGCGGAGGATCCCGAGCAATTGGCGGAAATTGCCAGGATCCGGGGGGAATTCGACCGGATGCAAAAGGAGTGGGCCCTGCCCACGATTGAGAAAATCCGCAGGGGTGATAACCTGGATGATGCCGCCGCCCTCCAGGACGGGTCGGCTCGCATGGCCTCCATCCGCCTGCAGTTGTTGAGTTTATTGAAAGAGAATGAGTCCCGGAATTTTGACCAGATGCAGCTCGCGGAGAAAGTGATCCGCCGGATGCTGGTGGTCGGTGTGAGCCTGGCGGCGCTCCTGGCGGGCGTGCTGATCTTCCTGACGGGGGTCGTGACGCGCCTCATCGTGGTTCCGGTTCTACAATTGATTCGCGCCTCCGAGCAGGTGAGTCGAGGTGATTTCGCTCCCCTGCTTCCCCCCCAGGTCGACAACGAATTTGGAGTTCTTTCTCGCAGTTTCTCGCATATGACCTCCGCTCTGCGGCGTGAACGCGAAGAGATCGCAGCCCTGAACCAGTTCTCGGAGGCGGTCACGCAATGCACCTCGGAGCAGGAAGTCTACGATCTTCTCCTGCATTCGCTCAAAGAGCGTTTCCAGCCGCGGCAGGTTATGATTTTTAAGTTAAACCCTTCAGAAAACTTCCTGGAGGCGGCGGCCACACTGGTGCCCCTTCCCAAGGACGTCGGTTCCTGGCCGGTGATCGAAGAGCCTCATAACTGCAAGGCGGTGCGCAGCGGACGCCCCTTCCGCGTGAACGATGTGAAAGCGGAGCCCCTTTGCCCATCGCAGTTCGTGCTGCCTACCGAGGGAAATTACTACTGCGGGCCCCTGATTGCGGGCGGAATCATCATCGGCTCGGTGCGCATGGAGGCGACCAAGGATCCCTGGACGCCGGAACGCGAGCGGCTGCTGGAAAGCTACCTGAGTGGGGCGGCGTCGGCGCTTTCCAACCTGCGCCTGCTCGAGACCATGAAGCAGCAGGCCAACATTGATGTGCTTACGGGGCTCTACAACCGCCGCTTTTTGGATGACTACGCGCGCAAACTGTTTGCCATTGCCCGGCGCCGCGACCAGCCGGTGGGGCTGATCATGATGGACCTGGACCATTTCAAAAGCTTCAACGACGTCTACGGGCATGAAGTGGGCGATCGCATCCTGCGCCATTTTGCCAAGACGGTAACGGCCAGCATGCGCGAAACGAACCTGGCGGCTCGTTACGGCGGCGAAGAATTCGCCGTGCTTCTTCCCGACACGAGCACGAAGTCCTGCGCGGTTGTGGCCGAACGCATCCGCAAGGCCGTCATGGTGATGGTCGTGCCCTCCAATACCGAAAAGCCGTTGCCCCAGCTCACGGTGAGCATGGGAATCGCGGTATTTCCCGATCACGGCCACACGTTGGAAGAAGTGGTCCACGCTTCGGACAAGGCTCTTTACGAGTCCAAGCGAGCGGGCCGCAACCGAGTTACCGTTTGCGCCGTCCAGGAAAGCGCGGCGGGCTGAGCTTCGAAGCATTCGTAAATGTGGGGGCGTCATCCGCCCTCTCAAAATCCTCAGAACCGTTCCCTGAGCAGCACCCGAGCTGTGCTATCATCCTCCCCACGAGGCGAGTTTCCCATGAGTCTCGAGATCGCGCGAACCGTGCTGGAAATCGAGGCAAGGGCTCTCGGTGACCTGGTGGCCCGCTTGGACAGCCGTTTTGTGCGCGCCGTCGACATCCTCATGACTTGCCAGGGCCGGGTGGTGGTGGCCGGCATGGGAAAATCCGGGCTGATTGGACAGAAAATTTCCGCCACACTGTCGAGCACCGGCACGCCCTCCTTCTTCCTTCACCCCGCCGAAGCGCTGCACGGTGACCTGGGGAGGCTGGTCCGCCATGATGTTCTACTGGCGCTCTCCTATAGCGGCGAAACCGAGGAATTGCTCCGCCTGCTCGATACCGTCAAGCGCTTGAATATCCCCCTCATTGCCCTGACAGGAAATCTTAATTCCACTCTGGCCCAGGCCAGTGATGTGGTGATCGACGTGGGTATTCGTCAGGAGGCTTGCCCGCTGGGACTCGCGCCCACCGCTTCCACGACGGCCATGCTCGCGATGGGCGACGCCTTGGCGATGGCGGTGCTTGAAAAACGCGGCTTCGATGAGGATGACTATGCGGCCCTCCATCCAGGCGGTGGACTGGGTGTGCGGTTGAGGCGGGTGGAAAATGTGATGCACACTGGTGACGAGATTCCCACCGTAACCCGAGAAACGCTTATGCCGGATGTCATCTACGAAATGAGCCGGAAGGGCTTGGGGCATGCCGCGGTGGTGGCGGCCGACGGTCGGCTGCTGGGCATTATCTCGGACGGCGACCTGCGCCGCGTGTTGCAGCGGGAAGGAAGCCGCGCGCTGAGTATGACCGCGCAGGATTGCATGACGCGTGCGCCGGTCACCATCCCGCGCAAAGAGCTGGCAACCAAGGCGCTTAATCTCATGGAGGGCCGCAAGATCACCTCCTTGTTGGTCGTCGATAACGAAGGCAAGCTTGAGGGTGTGGTCCACTTGCACGATTTGTGGAATACCCAGCTTTTTTGAGGATGCAGCTTTTCGTAAAAGCCGGATTCAGTTGGCAGCTTGGGCATTCAAAATTCTACGGGGAGACTCTCAACCACATCCATGCGCAAATTTTCTCGAGCACAGTTGGCACGCGCCAAGAAAATCAAATTGTTGCTGATGGACGTCGATGGCGTCCTGACCGACGGAAACATCTATTATCTGCCGCGTCCCCGCGGAGGCATGTTGGAGACCAAAGGGTTTCACGCACGGGATGGCTTGGGGATACGCTTGGCTCATCACGCCGGTATCAAGACTGGGATCATTACCGGCCGCGGCTCGCCGGTCATCGAATTGCGCGTCAAGGAGCTGGGAATCCATTTCCTCCAGCAAAACGTCCTGGAGAAACTTGCGCCCTACGAGAGGATCCGGCACGCGGCTCAGGTAGAGGATGCTGAGGTGTGTTATGTCGGCGACGACATTGTGGATTTGCCCCTTCTCAAGCGCGTGGGCTTGGCGGTGGGCGTGGCGAATGGAGATGAATTTCTGCGCCGCCACGTGCACTTCTGGACGCGCCGCCCGGGTGGCGAGGGAGCGGTGCGAGAGGCCATCGAATTGATTCTGACGGCGCAGGGGAAATGGGCCGGCATCCTGAAATCCTACCTGCGCGGTGACCGTGCCGTGGACCTCAAGAGAACCGACGAAGTTCCCTAACCTCATCCTTTGTGTGCCCAAACCGGCCGACTCGCGAAGGCGCCGTTTCCGTTCAACCCAAATGGGCTTTTAGACATTTCCGACATCGCGGGGCCTCGCGCATCAAGGGGGAACCGCCGGATCGCATACCTTGAGACCCTGACCCACACGGGGCACGCGGATGCTCACGGTCAGCGTCGGCACAGTCACCGGTTCCCAGAGCAGAGATTACTCTTTTCAGAATAAGTGCGGCGTATTGCTTCCTGCCGGGATGAGCGGCGGGGCGTCACCACCCTCCACCCCCGCCTCCGCCTCCCCCACCCCCGGAGGAGCCCCCTCCCCCACCCCCGGAACTCGACCCGGGCGCGGTGGCTGCGGAAGCGATGGCGCTTGAAAACGAGCTGCTCATGGCGGTGGCAAACGCCGAGGTATTCAAGGGGTCCCAGTTGGAGCCCGAATACCATCCGGGGGAGTAGTGGGGGGCGCCGGCTTGTGCCGCCTGCGAAAGCACGCTGGCAAATTTCTCGGTCCACAATTTCTCCACATTCAGCGCCATGGCGTAAGGTAGAAACTTCTCGAACAGGTCGGGAGTAAGTTTGGTGGGGCTCAGTGCCTCGTACCGATCCTTCTCCGTGGCGGCCAGAAACATGCGGAAGCCCTGGATCCGGTCGAGCAACGCGCGGCCCACATGGGTCGGCCTCTTGAGCAGGTGATGGAAAAGGAAGTTGGTCAAGACCAGAAGAATCAGGATGAGGGCGACGGCAGGGGAAGCGGCCCATCCCAGCACGCCCAGCGCACCGATCTCCCCAGCAAAGAAGGGAAGGGCGAAGGCGCTGGTGCCGAGGGCCTGCGACCACGCCGCACCTTTGTGGTGAGGGTCGGTGAGGGCATTTCTCCAGGCCGCGCCGACGCCTTTCCCCATCGCCGCGCAACCCAGGCTCCAAGGCAGAAGCCAAAGCGTGAGGAAGCCGGCGAGGGGCCTCCGCTCGCCTTGAATGGAGAAACCGCACCAGAGAACGGTGACGAGTGAAATCAGCAGCCCGGGAATCAGGTAGCGGCTGTTCGTCAAAAAGTAAACCTTTTCCAGGCTGGAGCGCAGCTTTCTGTGCAGAGCTTCGATGGCGCCGCCTACCTCGGCGTGATTCTTGCGTTCCAGGCGAAGCGTTTTGCCCTTTTGAAAGAGCTGGCCGAGGACGATCTTTTCGTCATCCGTGATCGCCGCAGAGGAATCCACGCCCGGGCCGGCGAACTTGGCGGCGGGCGGGGCGGCCGCGCCCCCCTCCAGGCGAGTCAGGGTATAGACGCCGGAGCTGTCTTCCTGGATGGTCAATTGCTTTTTCACCGCCAGGTCCATGAGGTCGGCCACCATCGCTTTCTGGTCAAAGGCCATGCGGTTTACGTAGCGGATCGCGGCGGGGGAAAATCCGCGCGGTGGCTCGTAGCGGGGCATGATCGCGGCCTCCGCAGGTTCGCGGCCCACCGAAAACCACGCGCCGGTGTAATAAATCAAGACCGCAATCAGCCCGATGCAGCCGAGAAGCGTGACGCGGTTGTCTTGAAGGAAGTAGGCGAATTTCTGGTCATCCGTGGGCGGGAGCACGAACCCCTTAGGCCAGCGGACGACGATGGTCAGGCCCTCCTGCGGCCCCAGGGGACGGGTGGTGTGAAAGTCGGCGTTGCTCTGATCGTCAGCCGACTCCGTGGAATCATTGGCCACGGAACCCTGCGGCCCCGTGTAAGCGTCGAGCAGCATGGCCTCGCGGGCGATTCCTTTCGGCAGGTGCACCGTGGCGGAGGCCTCCTGGATGGGGAATATCCAGGCGTTGCCCGTCACGTTCCAGTAGAGCTCGTCGTGGTCGGGGAAGAATCCGAGTTCCCGGTCCACCGTGTAAACGAGCTCATAAGAGTGCTCGCCGGAGGGAACAAGTATTCGGCTGCTTCCCAGGTATACGCGCAGCCCATTGGAGAGCTTTTCCAAGTGGTAGTCTTCCGGCTGTCCATCCCTTTCCGCCGACACAACCTCAAAATGCACGACGTAGGCGTTGCCAAAGTGGTCGCGGTAGCTGGTGGGGAAGTCCCGGTAGATACCATGCCGGATTCGCGCCCCCGTGGCGGCCACCGAAATCGTCTCGTCGACCAGCAGGGTCGAGTCACGGTTGACCGTGATGTCGCTGTGGAAGGAAAGGATCTGCTCACTGGTGGGCGCTCCCGCGGTCCCTTGCGCTAGTAACAGGGAAACCGGGCTGCCCAGGCTGATGAATAAAAGAATGCGTACCAGAGTAGCGCTTTGCTTGCGCATAGAGACCTCACGTCACGGAGGGCGCCTGCCATCCGCCCGGTTTTCTTGGGGCCCCGGGCACGGCGCCGGCGCCTTGCCTATTGACAGCCACCTTACCTTACATTATCGCGCTTCAGAGGGGAATTGTCGCCGCGGGAATAACAGGTTCCGTGGTTTTCTGACCCGCGGGCAGTAAGCAATGGGCAGCGACCGTAGCGCGAACCCCCGATTTTGGGGTCCGCGGTTCTTTCTGCCCAATTTCCCAATTAACATGATTACTTAGTGCACTCACCCAGAACTTGATTGTGGATACTCCGACAATCCCCAAACATCCTCGCAACTTTGCAAGGTGGGACGTAGCACGCCAAGTGCCGCCGCCGTCCTGAAGCGCGACACTTTGTCCGCTCACAAATGCCAAATTGTCCCTTCCTCCCGGCTCTTCTTCTGTGGGTGGACAGCCATTGCGCAAGGTGGGTGCGAGGGGGCTCATCTTCTCCCATGAAACTACCGATAGCCGAAGCGAGGGAGTGTGCGTCGCGCAACTGGTGGACAGCCCGCGAGTCGTGGGCGCCCCGCAAGTCGTAGCACGGGCAACCCGCGAAACGCAGCGCGGGCAACCCGCGAAACGTAGCGCGGGCATCCTGCCCGCTGTGGCAGGGGCGTCCCGCCCGTGCGCTATCACGGCCAGGATGGCCGTAGTACGAGCCGTGGCCTGGCAGCGGGGCAGTGCATCAGACGTACGCGTTTTTGACGTTCGTCTGGGGGTTTTCTCGGGGAAATGACGTTTTGCGGGCGCGGGTTTGAGGCCTGTAATGGGCGCCATGTCGCGCCTTCGATGGGGAAAGCCGCTGAGGAACGCCAAAATCGTGTAGCTCAGCGCTACCAGTTGGGTGGCCGTTTTGCTGGCCATCGGCGACGGGATGTGGAGATGGTCGAGCCGCAGGGTCACCATTCAGGGTGGCTGGAGGGAATTTCTCACGAGGCAGAGAGCGCAGGAAAGGGGAAACCGGGAAACCGGGGACAGAAGGACCTCGCTTTCTCCATTTCTGCCCCTTTTCTCGCGGGGCGCTCAAAGCGAGTGGGGCCTGCTCGCCAGGCCAAGGGCTGCCTTTTCGACTTCGCTTTTCGTTTCATTCTCTGGCGCTTGCGCCTCAGAAGCGGCCATAGTAATCTTAAATAAGGAAGGCGGCCATGACGCAAATCACCGAAGCCATCTATACTCAGGGCGTTCTGAAGCCTGCGACAAATCTAAACCTCCGCGAGCAGCAACGAGTGCGTGTTATCGTTGAGCCTATGGAAGACACTCTCGGGGACCGTGACGCGGCGGTAGCACGCTTGAAGGCCGGGATCGCGAGCATGCAGTTCTTCTCGAACGGGCCACTGCCCAGGCGAGAGGATCTCCATGATCGCGCTTGATACCAATATCCTCATCTACGCCTGCGATCGGGCGGATCCCAAACGCCAACAAATCGCCATCGACCTCATTGCGAATAACTCCAACGGTGCCCTGCTTTGGCAAGTGGCCTGTGAGTTCATCGCGGCTTCTCGCAAATTGAGCGCACAAGGCTTCACGGTATCGGACGCCTGGAACCGGCTCGCAGAGTTTCTTACTCTGTTCCGTCTCCTACTTCCCACCGCCGGGGTGCTTGAGCGCGGACAGAATTTGCACGCTCAACACGGTGTGTCCTTCTGGGATGCCTTAATACTGGCCGCTTGCGCCGAAGCCGGGGTGGAGATCCTTTATTCCGAGGACGTGCCGGGCCTCCCCACGCCAAGTGCGGTCAAGGTCGTCAATCCGTTCCAGTAGGCCCGCGCTTTACGATCGAATTCCTCCGCTGTAAGCTAATCGGGAGGGTCGATTTTTCCGCCAAGAAACTTCGCTTTTGGACTTCGCTCGTCACTCGTCACTCATCACTCATCGTCGCGCCTTCGATGGGGAAAGCCGCTGAGGAACGCCAAGATCGCGTACCTCAACGCTACCAGCTGGTTTTCCTCTTAGCCCGGCCAGCCCACCTTTTCTTCCTCGTCAGAATGCAATCGCCAGAGGGTAATTCCCCTTTGGCCAGCCCGAATGATCTTACCCAAGCGATTCGCCTGCGTCTGAAACTGGGGATGGCGGAGGAAACGGCGGATGATATTCATTTGACGGCGGGCACGAGCTCTTCCTTGTGGTTCATCAAAACCTCTCGCGCCAGCCGCACGGACTCTGCGATGGCCTCATGGCTGAGAGCTCCTCGCCAGTTTTCGATGATGGCTTCCCAAGCCATGCCGTTGGCCACTTGACCGAGGACATCCGCAACCAAAATGCGCGTTCCGCGAAAAGTAGGCTGGCCGTGGCATACGTTGGGATCAACGACAATGAAACGCCCGATGGCTTCGGCCATGTTTTCCATTCCTCATTCGACGCTCGTAATCATTCAAAAGGCGTCCGACGATATTATACAGGCCGGGAGGCTGACTCCGAAACTAATCCATCGTGGTAGAATGGCTCCACATCATCATAGCGAAACCCGCTTACGGGAGGTGCCGATGAGGCGTCGACCGGTCGTGCCCATCCTTATGCTTATCATCGCAGTGATTCTGCCGCTGCCCGTGCGGGCGCAGCAGAAACCTGTAGCGCCGGGCTTGAGCCCGGCACGTGCTTACGTAGCGACGAGTTTACCTCGCCATGGCGGCGTAAAGCCGCCGCTACGACATGCCGCCCTAAAGGACGGCGCTACAACACCGGGTACTAGCCCGGCAAAGCCCCCTACCCAGGAGCAGGTCAGCAACATGGTGCGGGACGGATTCGGAGACGAGTCGGGCGCAAAGCTGATCGAGCAGCCCGGGATTGATTTTGCCCCAGCGGAAGATTTTCTCCAAACCCTCAAGGCCGCAGGCGCGAGCGAGGCATTTCTTAAGGCCCTACGCGCCGCCGTAGCGCCGGGCTTGAGCCCGGCACCTGCTGACGTAGCGGCGAGTTTACCTCGCCATGGCGGCGTAAAGCCGCCGCTACGACATGCCCCCCTCAAGGGCGGCTCTACAACCGCCGGCCCGCCCGCAAGTGCCAAGAAGCCGCTGAACCAGGTGCAGGTTTTCGCCTTGCTGGCGGGCCAAGTGCCGAGCCACCGAGTCACCATGCTGGTCGAGGAACGCGGAATCGATTTTGAGCCCAATGATGACTACCTTCAGGAAGTCCGCTTGGCTGGTGGCGAGGACGAACTGATTAGTGCGCTGAAGAGCGCCAAGGTGACGAAGCCCGTGACCGTTGACCCGGCGGCGCAGGCTCGGCAGGCCGAGGCTCGGCAACACGTGGCGCACGGGGCGGAATCCTTCCGGGCCAAACGGTACGCCGACGCCGAGTCTGAGTTTCGGGCGGCGGTTCGTCTGGACCCTCAAAACGCGGAGTTACATGACGACCTCGGCGTCGCGCTGGGTAACGAGGGCGATTGGAAAGGCGAGATCGCGGAATACCGCGAGGCGTTGCACATGAATCCCAATGATGACATGGCGCACAACAACCTCGGCGCGACACTCGGAAGCAAAGGCGACTGGGATGGTGCGGTCGCGGAGTACCGCGACGCGCTGCGCCTGAACCCCAGTAATGACTTGGCGCACGTCGGCCTCGCCGTTGCGCTCGGAGAAAAGGGTGAAGGGAACGGAGAGATCACTGAGTACCGCGAAGCGCTGCGCTTGAATCCCAATAATGACGTGGCGCATTACAACCTTGGCGTCGCGCTCGGGGCAAGGGGCGATGGGGACGGTGAGATAATGGAATACCGCGAAGCGCTACGCTTGAACCCGAATCATGTACAGGCGCACTGCAACCTCGGCTCGGCGCTCGGACACAAGGGTGACTGGGATGGTGCGATAGAGGAATTCCGTGAGGCGCTGCGTTTGGACCCGAATCTTGCGGAGGCGCACTATAACCTCGGCTGCGCACTCGGGCAAAAAGGTGACCGACATGGTGCTCTGGAGGAAATCCGCGCGGCCTACTTGCTTGACCCCAAAGACGTGACCTATAAGCAGAATTACGAGCGCCTTCTGCGGCAGGTGAATCAATGACGAACAGCGCAGAGCTCAAGAGCGGAGATGTGCGCTACGCTTGCTCTGGTATTATTCCTCGGAAATGAGGAGTGTGCTACATGAGCATGAGAGACCAGTATGGTAATGAGCTACTTGAGCCCATTCAGAGAGAAAAAGACGCCGATCACCCTTTCTGGGGGGTTTACAGAGTTGAATTTGGAGTTCATACGGCCGAGTGCGTGAAGAGCGGTATGACGCTCTTTGATGCAAAGGAAGAGAAGGACAAATTAAATGCGGGGATCGAACCCGGTATAGGTTACAGGTTCGAAATGTATTTCTCGCGTAGACCGAACCGGCTAAACGCAGCGAAACTAGGCCCGCGCAAGCGGTGATCCCAATGGCCGCGGTTTCGTCCGTCCATCGCGTCGCAGGACGGCTGCGCCGCTCGGTACCCTCCCCTTGCCAGAGACGCTCTTGACTTACCCTGCCCGAGTCTATCCTCGTCTCACCCCCCAGCTCAAATGTCGTTTGCAGGGGGCATGATACAATCAGACTATCTAACGCAGGATGGCCAAGCTATGCCAGCAACTTTTTCTAGGCCCGACAAGCTGACGGATGCACAGACAATCTTGTACGAAATCGACATGCTTCGATTTGCAGCCGGGCGATTACTTCGCGGAACGTGGGAATCGGAAAAGGACCAATGGGCGTACTTGGAATGTTTTCTCGTGCACTTCAGAAACCTGATCGAGTTTCTTGGGAAGGAACAGCCCCGTTTTCCAGATACCGACCTTCATGCGTCGAACATCTGGGAACGACTTCGTGTGCCATCACCAGCACAACTTCCAACCATCCGTGAACAGGGCGGAAAATTGTGGGCCAAATATGAGTGCGTCGAAGATAGGATCTCTCGGTACCTACAACACTGCACAACCTTGCGGACGGAATCGAAATCGTGGGACGTTGGCGTGATGAATGGAGAGATCGAGCCTGTTCTTGTTGAGGTGGAAAAAGCACTCAGGGACGGCTATCATCCATGGACCGAGGAGCGCCCCGTCGCCTTCCTTACCGCAACGTCATACAGCACGGCGACGAGCGGCACTGTCGCGGCAGTTGTCCAGTCCGCGTCTTCGCTCGCTCCGCCCAAACCGAAGTGAAAATCTGACCGGGAAAAAGGCCGGCTGGCGCAGAGCCCGCCTTTTTGGGCTCTGCGTCTTGCCTGTTGCCTAAAATGAAAAATGTTAGCAAAGGATTCAAAAACGAACGGGGGCGAGAGGAACGTGTCGCAGAACTGCGCTCGCTCTGCGCCAGCCGGCCCGATGGTGGGCTCGCGCAGACGATCGCCTCTTAGAGTCTGCGCCAGCCAGCCGATTCTGCGCCGAGGCTTGTCCGGCGGTCTCATGAGTTCCCGGATGGTGTCAAACACCATCTTGAACTGCGCGTCATATTTATTTTCCATTTCATCCAAACGGCGGGCCAGCGGGTAGCGCTGAGGTGCGCGTACTTTGCGCTCCTCAGCGGCACTTCCCAAACACGACGGGCGTTCACAGGTTATTAACGGGAAAGATGAAGAGCCGCACAGGAACGCAAAATACGCGTACCTGTGCGCTACCAGCATTTGTGACCGTGGGCTTTCCCTATGATGACGAACCCACGGTCAATTCCCAAGGCGAATTGGCCGTGGCTACCTCCGGATCACACAACCTCAGGCGCCGTTCGAAGGGGTGAATGCCATCACGAGATGCCGGGCTTACCCTACCCGGCGTTCCGCAGGGTGAATGCGGAACCAGGGGGCGGCAAGCCGTCCCCCTACACCTTGCGCAACTCGATCACCATGTAAACGTAGGGGCAGGCCTCGTGCCTGCCCTCCGCAAGGGCACCCACGAGGGGTGCCCCTACCCTTGGTCCGGCGGCTAAGAGATCTGAGGCGTTGGCGCCGCGAATTTCGGGCACTTCATAGATGGTAAAATCTATGCTACCAACCGAGGAAGAAAGAACAGAAAGAAGGCGAATGAAGATGGCTTTGACAAAAGATTTCAGAGAAACCGTTCAAGCGCGAGCGAAACGCGACCCTGCATTTCGAAAGGGACTTCTTAGCGAGCAGGTAGCGCTGAGGTGCGCGTACTTTGCGCTCCTCAGCGGCACTTCCCCAACACGCCGGGCGTTCACAGGTTATTAACGGGAAAGATGAAGAGCCGCACAGGAACGCAAAATACGGGTACCTGTGCGCTACCAGCTTTTGTGACCGTGGGTTTTTCCTTCGATGACGAACGCTATTCCCAAGCCGAATTGGCCGTGGCCACCTCCGGGTCACACAACCTCAGGCGCCGCTCGAATGGGTGAATGCCATCACGAGATGCCGGGCTTACCCTACCCGGCGTTCCGCATGGTGAATGCGGAACCAGGGGGCGGCAAGCCGTCCCCCTACACCTTGCGCAACTCGATCACGACGTAGGGGCAGGCCTCGTGCCTGCCCTCCGCCAGGGCACCCACGAGGGGTGCCCCTACCCTTGGTCCGGCGGCTAAGAGCGCTGAGGTGCGCGCACTTTGCGCTCCTCAGCGGCACTTCCCAAACACGGCGGGCGTTCACAGGTTATTAACGGGAAAGATGAAGAGCCGCACAGGAACGCAAAATACGCGTACCTGTGCGCTACCAGCTTTTGTGACCGTGGGTTTTTCCTTCGATGACGAACGCAATTCCCAAGACGAATTGGCCGTGGAAACCTCCGGGTCACACAACCTCAGGCGCCGTTCGAACGGGTGAAGGCCATCACGAGATGCCGGGCTTGCCCTACCCGGCCCCACCCCGCCGAGGTATGATAAAATATCATACCCATGGGAACAGCGAAAGTTGCCATTACGCTGGAGACCGGCACGCTGGCCGAACTGGACCGCTTAGTGAAGGCGGGCAAATTCCCCAGCCGTAGCCGTGCCATTCAAACCGCCGTGCAGGAAATGACCGCCCGCCGGAAGAGACGCCGACTCGTCGAAGAACTCGCCAAGCTAAATGCGCAGGAAGAGCGGGAACTCGCCGAAGAGGTATTTCGAGGAGAACTTCCCTGGCCGGAATACTGAGAGGCGAGATCTACTGGGCAGAGCTTGATCCGGTTCGCGGACACGAACCAGCCGGACGCCGGCCGGTGCTGGTGATCAGCCATGACGTGTTCAACGAGCGCTCCGGCACCGTGATTGGGATGGCCCTTACCAGCCAACCGCAGCGGGTCGGCATGCCCTTGGCAGTCCAAATTGAAAGCGTACGGCTGCCCAAACCTTCTTGGGTGAAAACCTCTCAGATTCGCGTCCTGTCCACGGAACGCTTGGGGAAGAAACTGGGCCGCCTGAGTGCGGAGGAGTTGGAACAGGCTATCGAAGGACTGTTTGAAATCGTCGGCTGACCTGTGGCCGAAGCCCTTACGGGGCCTCGCGGTAGTGACGCATTTTTGATGTGCCACGGCCATCTTGGCCGTGCCCCTTCACGGGCGGGACGCCCGTGGCACATCAAAATGCGTCACTACCGGCCTCGCGGGAGGCTTTCGGACGGAACATATTGCCGGCCTGCCGAGCAACCAGGCGGCGCGGCGCGAGACGCAGTGCGAAGACCATCAGCCGGTTGATGAAGCGCGGGATGGCCAGGCTGCGGCCACGATCAAGCGCGCGCAATCCCACTTTCACCACCTCGTCCGGCGCCTGGAGTCCTCCGGGTAAATTGCGTTTGCCGTATTGGCTGTTGTCAAAAAAATTGGTGGCGGTGCCGCCCGGACATAGCGCCACAACTTTAACTCCATATTCGCGTACTTCTTCCGCCAGCGCCATGGAAAAGCTGGTGACGTAGGCCTTGGAGGCCGCATAAACGCCGGTAAAGGGAATAGGCTGGAAACTCGCGGTGGATGAGACGTTGATAATTCCGCCGCGGCGTTGCGCAATCATGGGCGCAAGGAGCAAGTGCGCGAGCTCCGTCAGCGCCACCACGTTCAGACGGAGCATTTCCGATTGGCGGTCGAGCGGCAGTTTCCAGAACTCACCCTGTGCCCCAAAGCCCGCGTTGTTGACGAGCAGGTCCACATTGATGCCGCGTTGGTGAAGGGTTGCCGCCAGGCGCCCGGCCGCGCCAACCTCACTGAGGTCTTGCCCGATGACTTCGATGCGCAGGGAATGCTGGGCGCTGATTTCACGGGCCAGCGCTTCCATTTTGTCCTGCGACCGCGCCACCAGGACCAGGTTCTTGCCGCGTGCCGCCAGGGCATGGGCAAAGCAGGCGCCAATGCCGCTGGAGGCGCCGGTAATGAGCGCAAAGTGACCTCGCGCCGCGTCCGTCGGGGTTGGGCTTCCACTCTGGGGATCGGGCATGGTTAAACCTCCGTTTGGCGCTGACCTGGGCGGCGGGCCGCGGCTTTTCCTGTACGCCCCCGCCCCTTCTGATACTCCTCGTTCACATGTCGCTCACCCGTGGCCATCAGATGCTCGGCCGCGGCCTGCGACGGAATGCCGGCCCGCGCTCCCAGCGCAGTGCAATTCAGCGCGGCCATGGCGTTCGAGAAATCGAGGGTGTGGGCGATGTCCCAGCCGGCCAGCAATCCATAGATGAAAGCTCCGTGGAAAACGTCGCCCGCCCCCGTCGTGTCCACGGTATCAACGGCAAAACCCGCCGAATAGTGGAAGCGGCCCGCTTGGTAAACCAGCGCCCCCTCGCTGCCCAGCGTCATCCCGGGCGCCCGCACCCCGTACTCGCGCGCCATGTATTTGAGCCCCTGGCAGGGGTCGGCGTGGCCGGTGACGGCGGGGAAAAAATGGGTCGAGGCGATCAGGTAGTCGATGTAAGGAAAGAGGGTTTCGACTTTCGGGTAAACCGTGTCCAGGTCCGCCACCACCGGAACCTGCGCCCGGCGGGCCCAACGGGCCGCGGTGAGGCAGGCATCCACATCGCAGCCGTCAACCAGCAGCACGCGCGCGGAGGCGATGGCGGCGGGTTTCAATTCCTGGGGGGTGACGGCGAGCCGCGCGTCGCGGCCCCAAAACACCGTGCGCTCTCCCGTCGTCTGGTCAACCAGGATGAAGCCGAACTGGTTGGGAGCGCCACGCACCACCTGCAAGTGATCGAGGTCCAGACCCTCGCGGCGCAGGCTGGCGAGCTGGAAGCGCCCGGCGCGGTCACCGCCCACTTTGCCGATGTAGCGCGCGCTCAGCCCTAGCCGCCGGCAGGTCACGAGCGCCGTCGCCACTTGCCCACCGGCCTGAAGGGATGAGGAGACGACGCGCTCCTTGCCTCCCAGGGCAGGGAACTTGCGCACCGTCATCACCGTGTCCGTGGCGTTCAACCCCACGCCGACTACATCCACCTTGGCGCCTGGCAAAATGGCCTCCGGTCCTCGAAGGGCACATACTCTACCACGCTAAGGGTAACTCAGGCCATGGAAGCGGGTGTTGCAGACCATGTTTGAACGGTCGAAGAGATCGTGGCACTCCTACCGGAACCGACTTTCGGACCACGCGGGCCATACACCAAGAAAAACTAAGACTCAAGATTTTAGATACCATGGGCAGGAGCGACATACGGGCCAAGGAAACGTCGCCCCAAATCGTGCAATGACATTAAAATGGGGGTTGCCTTAGCGAAAAAAGCCTTGACGCAGAGCCAAAGTGGTACAATTCTTACATGCTCCAGTGCGCATCGGGGGGAGACGGTGCGGCACTGCCCCGAGACGTGTAACCAAATCGCGCAGATCGTTCGTCAGTTTAAACAGGGAATGCGTCCCATATGAGCATTGACCTCCAAGCCGTGCGCTGTAGGCTGTTCTCGCTTCATGCCCACTTCCCCCCTGGAGAACCAGTACAGCGCGCGTTGGCGACCGCGTGCGGTGCGGAATTCCTAAAGAGGAGCGGAACGTCTGAGGGACGCTACAAGGCAGGGGGAAGGGCGTACCGAATCAGGCTTTCGGTGAATCGCCCGACAAAGGGCGAGACGATAATTGACGTTGTCTACGACAACGCTCCCGAGAAATCGCCGAGGGGTAAGGCTGATTTGGACGTCGGAAGATTGTGGAAATGCTTGGACGAGACATTAAAGTTGCCCACTTGGTACTGCCGGGCTATATTCGAGTATCCGCCTACGGGTTACGATTTGAAATATCGTTTACCATCCCCTCTCGATAGGCCCATAGAGGGTTTCAGCGAGATACGGGGCATTAGGCTTGCGCGGACAGTCGAAGGGAAGGCCCTCTACTCCGTCATCGTTGACCGCCCAGACAATGAGAAGATTTCTTGCACTTTGTATTTCACAATGCAGATAAGCAAACATCACGATCTTGCAGAGGATGCTTTTCGAAACGCGACCGAAATCGTCAAGTTTGTTATTGCACCGACAGAAACTCGTGAGCAAATTGCGTCCCGTGAATTGCAAGGAGTGTGAAAATAATGGAAGGCCAGGACGTGGACCAAGAATTTCAAATCATCGGTCAGACCTTACGGCAAGCGGATGTGTCTCTGAGAGATTGGTGGGCTCTGGATGAACCACATACCCAAGGAACCTTCGTTCCTCTGAATACTTCCATCTACAAATTCGCCGCACTGCCGGCGGTCTATCCTGGCCCCGCCATTGACTATTCCCAATCGCTCATGACCATTATCGGCAGGATCGACGCGCTTAGCTCTGAAGTTGCCGCGCTGAGTGCGAAGCTTTCTTCGGCCCTTGAGAATACCCAAGAACAACCTTCAACAAAACTGCTAGCGCTCCATGGGTTGGGGAGCGAAAAGTACAGCCTTCGCAAGCCTCTTTTTGTAACTCTGGAGCATTATGCCGATGAGGTAGTAGCCAGATTGCCGGAATTTGATATGTATGCATCAGCAGAGAACGAGGCTGACGCCATGGCATCCCTGCGGCAGGACGTTGTCGATTTATACGAGGACCTCCGAGAAAGCGAGGCCGAGCTTGGTGGGCTTCCCGCTGCTTGGCTTCGGGATTTGCGGGATTATATCGAGGAGCGCGTGAAAGTAAATGGGTGAACTCAACTTCTCGATTTCTGACGTCCAGGGACTGCTTGAACGCAAGCTTCACTTAAAGCCACGTAAGGAGGGGGAGCGCAATTACTGGTTTTACTTGGACGGACGAAAGTGCCTACGGGTAACACTCCCGCAAGGACGTGGATCACTCAAACCTGGGACCGCTAACTCGATTGTTAACCAACTCAAGCTCTGTAAGGATCAGTTCCGAGAGTATATCTCCTGCAAGCACGACCTTAGAGATTTCGAGTACGCGATCCGAGGCAAAATTGCCATGGGTTTGATTCCTTTTACGCCGATCAATCCACTCCCTAATTGAGAATCTTTAGGGTTGGAAACCCGAGCACTGCGCAATCCCCTTGCCAAAGCTTTCCAGTCAAATTTCAAACTGAGACACTACCCGCCAGGCGCGGGTAGCCCGGAGGGGGCGCGGAGCGGGTAGCCGCGGTCAGCGATTTTCTGACCGTAGGCTTTTCTCAGGCGCGATACCCCAAGGGCAATCGCATGTCATCAGCGATGAGCGGTGGCCCCGCTTGACTCCGCGGGCCCCCCATCCTACAATTCAGTCCACAATTGACTACGGAGACACTCGGCCGGTGGTAAGAGGTCTTGGGAATTGACCAAAGGCGCCGGGGGAAGCAGAGAGTCTCCAGCGTTGGCTTGTGACGTCGGGGTCCCGAGGCCACGAAAAGTGCCCGGATGATCCTCTGCAAGATGAATTCTTCTGTCGTTGGTGGGTCTAATCCAAATACAAATCAGGAGGTAGCCCTACTATGTCTCGTTTTTCCTACGTATTATTTGCGTTGCTTATCCTCTTGGGCGTCCCCTGCGCTCGGGCGCAGGACACGGCAACCCTTGTCGGGACCGTAACCGACGCAACGGGAGCGGTGATTCCCAAAGCCCACATCACCGTCTCCAATGCGGACAAAGGCTTTGTGCGGCGGCTGGAGACCGACTCAGTGGGCGCTTATACGGCCGCCGCGGTGCCGATCGGAAACTATTCGATTACCGCTGAAGCCCCCGGCTTCAAAAGACTCGTTCACACCGGCATTCACGTCCAGGTGGGACAAATTCAGCGGGTGGACTTCCAGCTTCCGGTGGGGTCGACGACGCAAGAGGTGACCGTCGCCGGCAACCTCCCGCATGTGCAAACCGAAACCGCGGCGGTCTCCGACGTGATTACGGGCGCCCAAATATCCAACCTGGACCTGAACGGCCGCAACTTTACGGCCCTCGCTCTGTTGGTTCCCGGCGCGTCCCCGGATAACAGCTTGGATACGACCGACGTGGGTATTTATGCCAACGTGAACATGACGTTCAACGGCAACCGGATGGAATACAACAACTGGGAGATTGACGGCGGAGCCAACACCGACGACACCTCAGGGTCAACCACCAATACCTTCCCGAACCTTGACACGATCGCTGAATTCCGCGTCAGCACCTCAACTTATGGGGCGGATATGGGACGGCATGCCGGCGCCAATATCGAAGTGGCGACCAAGTCAGGCACCAAGGATTTTCATGGCGACCTTTTCGAATATGTCCGCAATGACTCCTTTGATGCCAACGACTGGTTCGCGAACCGCGAGATCGCTCCCCCCGGGGGCAATGGCCCGAAGACCCCGCTGACTTGGAATGATTATGGCTTCACCCTGGGCGGTCCCTTCTACATCCCGAACCATTACAACACCGACAAGTCGAAGACTTTCTTCTTCTTGTCCGAGGAATGGCGCCATTACAGTGAGGGCACAGTGGTCAGTGCGGGCGTACCTTCCGCGCGCATGCGCCAGGGAGACTTCAGCGAATGTGACCCGGCCTCGGCCAATTACAACGCCGTGGCCGCTTCCGGCTGCGTTTTGCCCACCAGTCCTACCACCGGCCTGCCCACTGACAGCGTGGCCGTGGATCCCAATGCCGCGGCCTTGCTCAACGCTTACGTTCCGCTGCCCAACAACGGCGTGGTTGGTTACCTTACCGCTCCCCGCCTGCCGACCACCTGGCGGGAGGACCAAATTCGCGTCGACCAGAACGTCAGCGAAAAAACCCTGATATTTGCCCGGTACACGCAGGATGCCTGGGACACGATTGTGACGCCCTCGTTGTGGACGGGCTCGAGCTATGACACGTCGCAGACGAACTTCCTGGGGCCGACCAAGAGCGCCGTGCTGCACGTCAGCCACACTTTCCGTCCCAACCTGATGAATGAATTCATCATGAGCTTCACCAACGACTACTGGCATCTGGACCAGGAGGTGGGCCCTTCCTCGCCGGCGGGCTCGATCAATAAACCCTCGACCTGGACGGTGAACAACCTCTTCCCCGCCAACGTCACCGTGCCTCTTTTGCCGGCGATTTCGGTGGGCGGGGGAGTCCCGTTCAGTTTCACGCAAAACGCCTACGTGACGGCTTACTCGTCACAGCCCTTCATCACGTTAAAGGACAACGTGGTCTGGATGGTGGGGCGCCACACCCTGAAATTCGGCTTTTACGGCCAGCACCTGAATACCTACGGTCCCAACCGGGTCGACACGGAAGGCGTGATGGCCTTCAGCACCAGCGATGCGGTGAGCACCGGCAATGCCCTGGCGGATATGTATCTGGGCCGCATGGCCACTTACAACGAATCCACCGCGACGATCAATGGCCAGGCGGTCGGCGGCATGGAGTACGGCGACTACCGCCAGTGGGACTATGAGTCCTTCGCTCAGGATGATTGGAAGGTCAGCCGAAAACTCACCCTCAACCTGGGCGTTCGCTATTACCTATTCACCGATCTGCACGACGTTCAGCATCCCACCATCGATTCAGCCTTTGAACCGGCACTCTACAACCCGTCTTTAGAGGCCCCGCTGAACGCCGCGGGCTTGCTGGTTCCCAACCCCGCCACCGGACAGATTTATGACCCCAACATTCTCGGGAACGGTTTGGTGGAATGCGGGGCCGCCGGCACCATACCGGGATGCCTGAAAGTGAGCCATCGCAATGTGGCCCCCCGCTTCGGCTTTGCTTATGACCCCACGGGCCACGGCACCACGGTCATTCGCGGCGGCTACGGCCTCTATTCCGAAATCGGGAACTGGAACGAATCCATGTCGGGAGCCGTGGGGGGAAACCCGCCTGCCGCCCTGAATCCAACCCTGTTTAACTTGGTGGGCTACTCGGCTATCCAGCCCACCACGAATATTCTTTCCCAGCCGGTCGGCCCTTTCAGCATCAGCACGCTTCCCGCCGTCTGGAAGTTTCCGAGCGTGCAGAACTTCAGTCTCGGTGTGCAACACGAGTTCGGCGGGAACAACCTGCTGACGGTCAGCTACGTCGGCAACCTGGGGCGCCATCTCTCGAACGAAGCGAACATCAATCAGGTGCCCAATGGCGCCACGACTCTGACCGCGCCGGGACTGGCGGGTGTAACCGGATGCTCCTCGGCGGGCTTATGCGATGTGCAGCAGGTGCTCACCAATGCTGTTGAGCCAAATGCGTACTTCGTGCCCTACCAGGGATACGGCACGATCGAGGAGAAGAATGACATGGCCTTCTCCGACTACAACGCCCTGCAGGCGGGTTTCCGCCACGCCATGGGCCACGGCCTCACGCTTCAGGCGGCTTATACATGGTCGCACGCCATTGACGATTCCACCAGCACCTATTTCTCCAGCGGCGTGGATGATACGAACCAGCACCGGTGGTATGCGACTTCCGACACTAACCGCACGCAGGTGTTCACGACCAATTACATTTACGCCCTGCCGTTCTTCCGCCAATCGGCGAATCGTTTTGAGCGCAGCGCTTTGGGCGGATGGACCTTCAGCGGCATTACCAGCTTCTTTACCGGCGAGCCGGTGAACTTCGGCTGCGGAATCAACGGCATGAGCAGCGGGATCGGCGAAGGCATTATGTGCAATACCCTCGGTCCGTTCAAGATCGCGAAATCGGTTATCCAAGACCCGCAGTTTGGCGCGACCCCTGGCTGGTTCAATCCGGCCATGATCGGCCAGCCGCTGGTTTCCCAGCTTTATTCCAACGGCGAGCCGGGAATGTTCGGCTATATGGGGCGCAACGTTCTGACCGGTCCGGGGAGAAACAACTTTGACTTGGCCATGCTCAAGGACTTTGAGACGCCCTGGTTCCGGGGCGAGCGCTCGAACCTCCAGTTCCGGCTGGAGACGTTTAACACCTTCAACCACCCGCAATTCCAGACCGTCAGCGTTTCCTGTAGCGGGGCAACGCTGCCCGGCCAGCCCTGCAACGGCGCCAACAATATCGGCAATGGGGAAGTGGCCGGCGCCTGGAGCCCGCGCATCGTGCAACTCGCGTTGAAATTTGTTTTCTAACAGGTGGCGCGGAGTGATCCCCTATCCGGGGGGATTACTCCGTCGCTTTTCGTTTTTGCCGGTTGGCACGCACCTCGACGTTTATTATTGCAGGTAAACTCTGGCCCGTGTCCTGACTCTGGGCGTCCAAAGGAAAATCGTTAAAACTCGACCACGGCCTATTGGTTTTTGGAATTGACCGTTGGTTCGTCATCGAAGGAAAAGCCCACGGACAGGAAGGTACTGTCCGTGGCTACCCGCTCGACCTGTTCATTGCCAACCAATGACTATGGGCCGCGGAGGAATTCGGCTCGGAGCCAAATACCTCCGCGCTACCCCGCTTATGTTATGATTTGGCAGCAGCGAAATCCTACCGACAAGGTTATTTTATGAGCATAGAATCTGAAAAAGCCGCCAAGTGGGACATGCTTATGGAGTTGAAGGCAGCGCGATATAACCTTTCCGTGCTCTATTTAAAAGCGCGCGAGATAGCCGAGGTACTGGAACATTTCGGGAAGGTTTTTGCTAATCCTTCCTGGAGCTTCAGGATAGCCGAAAACAGCATTCAAGGCAGGTCGACAAATGTGAAAGAGGCTGATGTGATCCTCCCCTACGAAAGTTTAAATAGGGAAACCATCTGCACGCTCGTAAATGAAATCAATAAAACACAATTTAATATTAAGAAATTGGAAAGTCAGGTCAAAGAGGCAGGGCTTTAGGTAGTGACGCATTTTGATGTGCCACGGCCATCTTGGCCGTGCCCCGACACGGGCGGGACGCCCGTGGCACCACAAAATGAATCATGGCCGGGCTTTAAGGTCAGTGTGAAATCCTGCCGCGACACCCTGAAGCGGCGATCTCAGATCGCCGAAGTTATTGATTCTAGCAACCGGCGGTCAGAGACCGCCGCTACAGATTAGGGATTTCAGACGGGCGGACGTTCCACCCTTCGACTTCCACAACCGGCGCGGCGCCTTCCAAATCTTTCCGGTCATAGGTGGCAGTGATTGCCCGTTTTTCTCCTGGCATCAGAGAAAGGTAGTTGTCTTTCCATAAAATGGGGAGCACTTCTTCCCCGCGTGGTCCCTTGTTAACTCGCAAGTGCACAAAGAAGGCCAGGCTTTTCGTTGGGTTTTCAATAGTGACCGTGGTGAGGTTCCGCTCGCCCTGGCGCTCGGTATGGCTCGCACCCTTCAACTGGACGGCGGGAAGGCTCTCGAGCCCTGTCAGGTCAGAATAGGAGAGCGTGGAGGCGCCGGTATCCTGGCTTGAATGCTCCCAATCCAGAACATCTTGCTTCGTGGAGAGCCAGTAAAAGTTCGAACTTAGCTCGCGGCCCGCGGCATCCTTCAGGGTGAGGCGCACAAAGTAAGTGACGGATATTCCCGGCAGCTCCGGGATGGTTACCACCTTGGTTACGCCGTCCTCAGGAACGTCTACCGTGGCTTCCTTCGCAAATTTTTGGGTCAAATCCAGATTGTCGACTTCCACCTCCGCCTTCAAACCCTTCAGCGCCTTGTAGGTCGAGTTCACCACGACGATGGATCGATCGTCGTAGGAGTATTGGATGTGCACTGGTTCGCAGCCCTTCTTGGCCCCGAAATAGCCGCCGCCGGGGCGGAGATAGATGTCGTAGAGGTGAAAGACCAGGGAGGGCCAGGGATTGTTCAAGTCGTGGTGCAGTATCCCCGTGGCAACGTATTTGTTCCGGCTGTAGGCCTCAAACATGGCGCGCTCGCCCTCGTAGTTCATCACCTGTGACTTCTCGGCGAAATCCTCCGCGCCCTTCGCTGGGCCATAGCGTGCATTGAGAGCTTTCAGATGGACCTGTAGTTCATGGCGTTCCGTCGAGCCGTCACCGTGCACAGTCCACACCTCGTTAATCGGCCAGAGCTTGTCTTCAGGAATGAACTTCCGCAGACTTTCGAGGGGAGGGATGGTCGGCCCGGGATAAGTTTCGGTATCGAAACCCCACGCCCCGCCCTCGGTGTGGTCGAGCAGCCAGTAATTGGGCGGGTCATAGTTATCAGGGCCGTGTTTATAACCGGCCGTCCCGGTGACCGCGGAGCGCTTTCTGCCGGAGTGCGACTGATAGGGGTTTGGCCAGTTCTCCTCTTCCAGCACCTTGATGTAGGCTTTTTCGACTTCCGGAACAGGGGGATTATCGTCGCCATTTAACCAGGTCAGAACACTCGGATGGTTCCTGAACCGGCGGATCTGGTCGCGCAACATCTCTGGTGCGATCCGGTAATTCTCCTCATTCCACTCGTTCCACTTTTCCCAATGATCGCAGCACGGCCATCCCGGCATGAGCATGAGGCCGGCCCGATCGCTCAGATTGAGAAAGTGCTCGTCCTCGAATCTCCCGTCCATACGGAGGGTGTTTAGATTCATATCCCGGACATATCGAATCTCCGCCTCTTGTCTCGCCGGGGACGATCGCAACATCAGGTCGGGGAACCACAGTGCGCCTCGAACCAGCAGTTTCTTGCCGTTCACTTTGAAAAGCCGGTCGCCGTGGTCATTCAATTCGGAGGTAACTTCCCGAATCCCAAACTGCACGGAGTCGCTATCGGAGGTTTGGCCTGCGCATTCGAACCAAAGCTTCAGTCGATAGAGCTCCGGCGCGCCCATTTGCCACGGCCACCAGACGCGCGGACGGGAAATCTTGAGCTGCGCATATTGCTCGGGTGTGAACGTCACCCGTCTTGATTCCGTGGGCGCGAGTTCGACGGGCTGTTCCCATTGCCTATTCTCAATCTGGCCTTTTAAGACCCCCTTGACCGGCTGTGAGCTGGCATTGTGCACGTCCACCCGCACGGTGAGCTGCGCCGACGCGAGGGAGGGCAGGTCCAGGCGGGAAACCACTTGCGGATGACGGATGGTGACCGGTCCGCTCGTGGTGAGATATACCTTCTGCCAGATTCCCAGGTCCTTATCCGGAGGGTCGGGGCCCAGGTTGAACCAGTTGAAACCCAGATCGTCGGGCTGCTCGGGGTATACCTCCACCGCCAGGGCATTTACCTCTCCAGGTTTAACGACCTCAGTGATATTGAACTCATAAACGCGAAACGCGCCGGCCACGGTTTGGGAATCCGCGATCGGGCGGCCATTGATCCATATATTCGCCCGATAATTGATCCCGTCAAAGTGCAGCCACACTTGCTTCGCTTGGAAATCGGCGGGCGCCGCGAACTCCGTGCGGTACCACCAGGGAACTCGAAAGGGATTGTCGGGCGGCATGGGAAGATCCACAAAGTCTTCCACCAGCATGCTTCCGGGGATTAGTTTCAGGTTCAGGCCGAAATAGGGATCGGGATAGACCTTGTCCTCAACGAGGGCGGCGAGGACCGTGGAAGGCACGGAAGCCGCATACCAGCCCTGGGTGCTGAATCCGGACGTGGAAATGATTTCAGGTTTGGCTTGGACCTCGGCGGAAGACTGGATCCTCCACTCCGTGCGCAAATCCTGCCGGGGGTTGTGCACTTCCTGTGCCGGGGCGAAAGTGAGAGTCCCCCCAAAAACAAGCAAGGTCATTAACAATCTGTAAAGTGACTTCCGCATGTATTGTTCTCCTTGCGCCGAGCTTTTCGTAGCGGCGGGCTTTGGCCGGCAGCTTGGGGGAGAAAGAACTGCCGCCCTGAAAGGCACCGCTACGAAAAGCATCGCCTTCCACGATTTAAATTCAATTTTTCCCTCGTCATTTGAGAATTCCACAGCCCTCTTCCCGGGAGAAGGCAGGGCTCCTGACTCCTAGCCCTCTCCCCCAAGGGGGCGAGGGTTGGAAGTTCAAACGCTTCGCTCGGTTGCCGCACTTGCAAAAAGTTTCGGAGGTGGGGCTTTTTATTTTTGCCTTTTGCTATTTGCACTTTGCCTTTCGTTTTCTTTCGCGGCCCAGCCGGGGTGCGCTAGCCTGCTGGGGCAAGCCGAACCGAGCCCCTACAAGAATCGAGGAATCACTTCCCAATGCTCGCCGCGTCAAAATCATTCGACAATGCCGCGACCTTCACCAGCCACGGTTTGTACTGTTCGAGTGAAAAGGGCGGGAAGCCCTGGAGATAGTGGTTCGCGTATTTCTTGCCGTTGGCAGTCCATTCCATCAGGAAAAGCCGCTTGCCGGAATGAAAGACCGGGATTTGCCCGAGTTGCAGGTTTTCATTGGCCTTCACCGCATAATCCCCTTCCAGCAAAGTTTCGCCGGAATCGGCGTCCCAGACGCGGTAATGGCCGGCAGCATCTTCGCGCGAATCATCTCCGACCACGACGCGGCAGTGCCAGTCCTGGGGTTCATCCACCATGATGCAGACAGGCTCCTGGACGCGTCGAAGGTAATAATAGGCGAGTTTCTTGTTGAAGTAGTAGTCGACGATGGCGTCGGAGAACTGCGGCCAGCCGTCCATGACATTCCACCAAATCACGCCGGTGCTCCGCCACTTCTTGAGGCGGGTCATCTCCACGAAAAACTTCTTAGCCTCGGCCTGCGAGACCTGCGAGGCAAGAATAAAGTCCTCGATGTTTTTCGGCACGGCGCCGAAGAGCTCCTGCACTTGATTGGACATCAACTGAATGCGGTAGGGATCGCCTGTCCAACTCGTGGAGTGGAGAACCCACTGCGGGTTGTCCGTCGCCGGCCACAGGTGCTCCGCGTCAATGAAGCGTTTGATGGAGGAAAGGCTGGGGCAGCCGTGATAGCCGATTTCGCTTACGAAATGGGCCGTGTGTTCGGTGTAGTAAGGACTCTTGAAGTAGTCTCGCGGACCCCACAAATGCTCTTCCGGCATGAGGTTCGTCTGTCCTGTCGCGATCACTTCCGGCGCATAGTAGGGAGAACTGGGAAGATAAGGCCGATAAGGATCACACTGAAAGACTACTTGCGGCAGGACCTCCCGCGTGATCTTGTTGTGCGCGGGGTCCAGGCCGAAGGCGTGGTAGGTTTCATCCCCCTCATTGTCACCGGACCACAAAGCGATGGAAGCATGGTTGCGTAGCTTTCTCACCACCGCTATGGCTTCCCGCCTCATCACCTCCAGAAACTCCGGCGTCTGCGGATAAATTGCGCAGGCCATGGAAAAGTCCTGCCAAACCAAAATTCCATTCCGGTCGCAGATCTCGAAGAACGCATGGTCTTCGTAGACGTTTCCGCCCCAACTTCGCAAGAAATTGCACCCCAGGTCGATGAACAAGGCGAGAATCTTTTCATACCGCCCGGCATCCCGGCTGTGAAAGGCATCGGCCGGGACCCAGTTCGAGCCCTTCACCAGAATCGGCACACCATTGACCTTGAACATGAACTGACCGGGGTTCAACAGGGTGGTTATTTCGGTGCGAATCAATTCGACTTTACGGATTCCTATGGTGTCCTCGCGCGTGGCCACCACCTTGTCGCCCTGAAGGAGTTCGGTGGTGACCTTGTAAAGGTTGGGGTCACCGTACCCCCGCGGCCACCACAGTTTCGGGTTCTTAACCGCAATTGGAAACTCTCCCGCTGTGAACTCGATTTTCCGGACATCGGTGAAGGTGGAATCACCGCAACGGCCCTGGACCCGCAGCCGTAGCTGGGGAAGCAGCGCCAGGTCGGTGGTGAGTTCGTAGGTGACCGCCAGCGTGGCGCCGCCGGGGTCAAGAGATATCGTAGTGAAATACATGTCAGTGACTTCCTGCGGAGCGTGGACGATGAGCTCGACGGGACGCCACAGACCGGCCGACACCGCTCGCGGCATGATGTCCCACCCGTAGGCGTGTGCCGGCTTTCTGATCCAGACAGCTTCGTAATTCGTGGCGCCCCCTTCATTGAGGGTGTAAGCCGGGTCATACCGCTTGCGGGCGGCCTCGAGGATGGGGGACCTCAACCTGACCACCAGGAGGTTTGGTCCTGTGGCGCTCAACTTCCCCGTCACATCGAAGCTCTGTTCCACCATGGCATCCGACGATTCCCCCAGTTCCTTTCCATTCAGCCAATAAGTGGCAAGGCAGTCCACCCCATGAAAGCGAAGTTCCAGCCGCCGCCCTTCGATGCCCGCGGGCGTTGGAAACTCGCGCTGGTACCACCACTCGTACAGTTCATAGGGTTGAAGCTTCTTTAGATTTTCGCCAAAAAACAGGTCCGCGGGCAATATTCCCTGGCGCGATAAATCCAGGGCCGCCTCACCGGGCACGGTGGCTTCAATCGGCGTGAGCCCCTGGGTCTTCAACTGGTCGGGATGGTTGATCTGATGCTTGCCCTGGGGAAAGTAGAAAAGGCTCCAGGTACCATCCAGGTTGATGTGAAGCGTTTCGTTGTTGCCGCTTGCAACCCTCGCCGATGCCGGCGCCGGAAGCCAGGATGACAGCCCACAAATCACCAATAAGAAGAGTGCGTATCGTTTCACGGCAATAAGCCCTCCTGGGGGTAGTGCAAAACTTGTGTACGTCTAGGCTCTTGACTTCCGTCCCGCTGACATCCCATTCACCACCGGAAAAATCGGTAGGGGTCGTCCCATTCTTCCGGCGTGTCCAGGTACAGGCCATCGAGCCAGCGCTTTTCGTTCTCGGCGACGGGTTTTGTGATGTGTGCGAGCAGCGGCGTTTCGCCCGTCGCTCCCATGTTGGCCAGCAAGCGCGCCGACAGGCAGGAGACACGGCGGAACGTCCGCTTGACGTTCATCTGCGCGCCGGAGTAGTCGAATTGCCAGGGGGCAAGCTGGCAGAAGACGACGTTCGCCCCCTCCGCCTTGGCCAAAACTCCATCACCAACTACCGTGGCGCCGCTTGCCACCAACGGCAACTCGCGGGGGCTGCGGTTATGCACGTCGGCGGGAGAAACGCCTGCGAACGGAGAGCTCGCGCCGAAGGGATCGAAGTACGCCGCAATGTGTTCCCGCTTGACCATCGCCACCTTGAGCGGCAAGAACGCGCTCGCCTCGTCGCCATCGAGTCCGATGGCCAACACGTGGCCGCCGTCCCTTACCCATGCGGCGATACTCTTCGAGTTGGGCGCGAGCTTTGGCCCTCCACCCGGCCCCACCACCAGCACCTGATCGGAAGTGAGCTTCATGCCGTCGTAAACGGCGGCTTCAAAGCCTGCGGAGCGCAGATGGGCGAGGCCCGCGGGGTCGCCCGCGTAGACCACGGTTCGGCTGGGACCCGGCTTCCACGCCGCAATATAATTGAGGATATTCCGTGCCAGAATTTCGGCGGCCGGGTCGGTCTCGGTGCGGCCGCTCACATCCGTCTGGCAGAACAGCACCATCCCCTTGCCCGCGCGGTGTTCAACCAGAGGGCTGTACTGGAGCGCATAGCCGCCGTCGAGAATGGGGAGGAAGTCGCCGCACGCGGGCTTCTCGATAAGCGCGGAGGCTACATTACCGCGGTTGCCGCACCGCCAGAGCCGTGTGACCGGTATCCCCGCCCAGTTGACCTGGGACGCATAGTTGAATTGCGCGGTGCGTTCGTAGGTGAGTCGTGGAGGAAGGGTGGTCGACTCACCGTGCCAGTTGCGCAGGTGCTCTTCCTCGATGCCCGCCAGGAGGGGATGGTCGGGGACGCGCTTGAAGACCCAGCGCAGTCCATACTCCGCGACCCGGAACCCGCATCGCTTCTCGAGTACCTCGCCGGTTTGCTCGAAGACGATAACCTTAAGGCCGTCGCGCACGCGAGCGACGTTTGGCGCCGCGCCTGCAAGCGTGAGCGCCCCCTTGCCGATGATCAGCGTGTCGTAGGGCGATAGATCGGCGCTTGCCTCAACCGCTTCCGCTCCTACTCCCATCGCGTTGAGCAGTTTCGACGTCTCATTTTTGGGATCGAAAAGTGCGATCTTCCCGGTGGCCTGCATGGGTGCGGGGTGCGACAGGATGTGACAGGAGAAGGAATCTTTCTGCGTCTCGCCACTACCGAATTTGACCGTCGCGTGCAAGTCGTAGCGCCCGGGAGCCAAGTCCGCGGGTAAATCCAACTTCACGGGAATACGGGTCTGCTCGCCGGGGGATAAAATGACCTTCGTCGCGCCGGTGAGCGGGTGGGGGAGGTCGAGCGACCACGCGCAATCCGCCGCCACCTCCACGCGGGAGTTATTGATGATGACCAGTTGCTTTTCCGGAGTCTCGCCAGGAAAGAAATTATGACCTTTGCTCGAGAAGGCCGCCGGCTTGCCCGCGATGTAGGCCAGCAGCGGCATGTTGTTGCGATACAGGGACTCGGCGGTGACGGTCGGCGCGTAATCCGAAGGGTGGAAGGCCAGTTGCGCTCGCGCCTCGTCCTCCCGCACGTAGGCCGGCCGCAGGCTGGGCCGTTGCAGGCGTTCCCAATCAACCTCCAACTGGAGGTTGTCGGCGCCCCTCTCGCGCTTGGGACGTTTCCAGTAACTCTCATACTCATAAGGTGAATTCGCGGACATGCCCCAAGTGCGGAAGGCCCGGAAGTTGTCCGTGACGTATGCCGCCACCACTTTCGGGCGCTCCTCGAAAACTGGCGAGTTGAGATTGTACGGGTAATCATATCGCCGCCAAGCACGGCCCTGGCGGAATTGCTCCGCTTCCCAGCGCAGATTCTCCTTTTCGGCGTCGATGATCTGGTAGGAGCGCGCGCCCAGGAACTGCGCGTCCCACTCGGCGACGCAGAACTCCCAGGGGGCCACGGCGCTGCCGAATTCCCGCTTGCCCTTATACCACCCGCGGTACATTCCCCAGTCCCACAGGAAGGGCACGGCGTATTCGCAGGTGAAGACGGGCTTCACGCCGGTGGTGGCCCAGTGCTCGAACCAGTCTGACATCTCCTGGATGGGCGCCCAATTCGCATAGAAGTTGATCGTATGCATCGAACCCAGGTTGCCCGACGCGTGGTGATAGACGATGCGGCTCGCATCCAGCCGATGCAGGATGGCTTCCGCCCGCAGCGCGCGTCCGGCGTTGCGGAGAGACCACGGATCGCGAGGGTTCTGAATGCCGTCGATCATGTCCGGGTTCATGTCTTCGCCGTAGCCGCAGGCGTTGTGGCTCGTCGAGTAGAACACCACGGCGGGATGGTTCTGGGCCATGCGCACGTAGAACTCCGCATGTCGCGCGTAGCCGTTCGTCGAGTCGGCGTCCGGGGCGGCCCAGTCGTAATCGCTAAAGTGCGGCTGCGAGAACGACACGAGCACGCCCTCATCGTCCGCGGCCTGCAGGATTTCATTAAAGGATCTGTGCGCACCCGGTTGACATCCGAGGCAGCCGGCGGGCTCAGTACCCTCGGTGTGAACGAAGTTGACCCCGAAACTTTTGTAGCGCTGCAGGGTCGCGCGCGTAGCTTCGTAGCTGGCATTGGTGCTGCCACCTCGGCCGTTGTTGAACGGGACGGCGGAGAGATGAATGCGCGTTCCGTTCAGGTAGAAATCCCGACCCTCAATCCAGAACTCGCGGAATCCGAAGCGGGCGGGCAGAGCGGTATCGAGCACCCGGCCATTCGCGTCGAGCAAGGAGAGGCTGACATGGTATTGGTTCTGGGGCGTGTGCGTGTCCCAGAGCTTTTCGGGCCGCCAGTTTTCGGTCATGGGGATGCGCCCGTCCGCAACTTCACTGGGTTGGAAGGGGCGGCTCGCGATCTCCGCCACTTGCCGGCCGCCGTCGCTGATCCGGGCACGCAGCGCGTACCTTGCTCCGGGATCGAGCGCCGCGAGCGCCGTGTCGAAGGTGATCTGCCACTTGCGCACCGAGGTTTCCACCCTCACATCCGTGATGCGCGGGCCGGCAGGAGCACCCACAAGCCAAACATCGCCACACAAGCCCCGCCGGTCTACTCTCCCCGCCACCTGCCGGGCGGAGGCGGTGTCGGCGTAAGACAGCATCACGCCCTTGACCGGCATGGCCACCACCAACATGGTGAGGAGGTGCTTTTGGCCGGGGTGGCACACGGCGGTGAGGTCGACCTCGCCCCACGGGAAACGCATCTCGCCGGCCTTCGCGCCGTCAACGTACACGACGGCGTAGGAGTTCAGATATTCCGCGTAGAGCGCGATTCCGCGGCCGGTCCACTCCGCAGGGAGGGTGATCTCACGCTCGTGCCACGCCGCCGTAATGCCGCTTACGTCCTGCTGTTCCCAATGGGGATTGGGATAGTAGAGCTGGGGCCCTGCGAATCTCTGGTTGGGCCCCGGCCAGCTTTCCGGAACGCGGAAATAGCCCCAGCCGTCGGAGGGCACGGCGTCGGCGGCGGGGGCAGCCGGTTGCCAGCGCCAAAGGCCATTGATGCACACCCGCTCGCGCGTCGGAGTCGCCTCGCGGTAAGCCCTGGCCAGGTCCCAGACGACGGTGTAGGCCGCTGAGGCCGCTGCCTGCCCGGCATTCGACCCCGGGCCTGGAAAGAGGACCGAGCCCGCGGCGGTGGTCAGGGAGCCTCTCAGAAAGCTCCGGCGGTTCATGTGGTTCATTTGAGTCAACCTCCAGTGGATAGCTCATAAATGCCCGCATCTTAGCGCGTTTCCTGGAAGGCCCGTGAATGGAATTCCATCGAGGCGGCCACATGGGCGAGGAAATATTCCACCCCGTGGCCGCCAGGGTAGATGTGGAACTCGTGCTTCACTTTCAGCCCGTCGAGTTCCGCATGGAAAGCCCTCGCGCCCTGGTCGAAGCCGAATCTGTCCTCGCTGCCGCAATCGAAATAGATCTTGAGCCGGGATATCTCTGCGGCGTTTCTCTTGGCCAGAACAAAGGGGCTGTTTTCATTCCAGAAGGCGGGGTCGATGGGATTCCCAAACAACGCGCCGATCATCCCCGCGAGCGGAGAACCGTCACCCGAGCCGCGGTTCGAGGTGCGCGGTGGCTCGGCGACCAGGGCGGCGCTATGGGCGCTTACCGAGGAAAAGAGTTGCGGATAAGCGAAGGCAAAGCGCAGGGCTCCATACCCGCCCATCGACATCCCGGTAATGCCCCGCCCGTTTCGCCCCGCCCGCACGCGGTACTTGTGCTCGATGCTGGGCATGAACTCTTGCAGGAAAAAATCACTATAGCGCTCGCGGCCGTCGCGAGAATTGATGTAGAAGGTTCGCGCCCCGTCCGGCGTGACAATCAAAAACTCGCCGATTTTGTGCTGCACGCGGAGGTCCTGGACGAGGCTCCAGGCGCCGGTATTCATAAGAGACTGTTCATTGTCGCCAAGGCCATGCAGGTCGTAGAGCACAGGATAGCGGAGCACATTTTTTGGCTGCGGATTCACGCCCGGCGCCGTCGAGTCATAACTCGAAGGCAGAAAGGCGCAATAGCGGACCTGCTGCTGCAAGATTCGGCTGGTGACCGTGCCGCATTCGATGCGGCCCTGGGCGCGCGCCGGACTGCACACGGCTGCGAGCAGCGCGGCGAGTCCGATGATCCATGCGAGCGCGAGGCCGGGACGTGACGTGGGTGAAATCATTCGTAACGCCAAGCCCGCGAGGGGTCGAGCCTCCTCACCTTCCACCTTCCACCTACGACCTACCCCACCTTTGCATCATTCGTAACGCAAAGCTTGCACGGGGTCGAGCCGGGCGGCCCGCGCGGCGGGGTAGAGGCCGGAAATCATGCTCACTAGGACGGCGAAGACGATCGCTCCTACGACCAGCCACCAGGGCACGGACCACAAGTTCTCGGCGGGCAGATCCTGACGCCGCAGATAGATGTTCGTGCCAATGTTGATCACTCGGCCGATCGTCCAACCGAGGGCCACGCCCAGGATTCCGCCCACGAAGCCCATGACGGCGGCCTCAGCAAAGAAGAGCTTCTTAACGTCGCCGTCACTGGCCCCAATCGCTTTCATGATGCCAATTTCCCGGCGTCGCTCCAAAATCGCCATCACCAGCGTATTCACGATTCCCAGCGCGGCCACGGTGAGCGCCAGGCTGCCAAAAATTCCGAGGAAAAGATCCAGCACCGCGAAAAAACGGCGCAGATTGCGTGTGGCGTCCAAAATCGAAAACGTGTTGAAGCCCAGCTTTTTGATGGCGTCCTGCACTGATTCCACATTGTTGGGGTTCTTCACGCGCACACTGAGGCTGAGATAGGTGGGCACACTGGAAAAGTTGGGCTCACTCTCACGCATCCCGGAAGGCAACATGACGTGCAAGTTCTCAACCAACTGCAAGGGGAGGAAAGCTCGCGCGCCCGATACGCCACGAATGCCGTCGGGATCCTGGTCCGTGATCCCCACGATGCGCAGATTTCTTTCCCGTGGCACTACGGAGAAGGATGCCGCTGGCTCGTCGGTGCTACGCGCAGCGCCCGGCGGAGTTTCTGGCGGGCCGGAGTTCTTTCCGATCAAGGGCTGACCCTCCGAAACCTTGGGTGACGGCATGCGCTCCGCGTAGCTGAGCGTAATCTCCTTCCCGATCAACGCCTGAGTGCTGGCGTTCAGCTTCGGGCTGGGCTCTCCCCGCCCCGGATGAATCCCCAGCAGGTCGTCCGCGAACTGGATTTGCAGAATCGCTTCATCGGCAGTGTCAGAGGAGAAGAACTGCCCCTGGATGGTTTCGAAGGCATCAATTTCTCGCGCCGAAGGAGGCAGGCCCGCCACCATGGTGAGATGCGGCTTGCCTTGGTAGTGGAACTCGGTCACGAATCGGATGTCGGGGGTCGCCTCCAGCACGTTGGGGAGGCGCGCCATTTCCAGGCGCGCGTTTTCGTCCAGTGGGCGGCTCTCCGCCGGGGACGGTCCGTTCCCGTAGGCGCGCCGATCGAACCCTCGAAAGCCCCGGCGCGAGCTCACCACAATCGTGTCGAAGAGCCCGGACCGCTCCAGGCGGCGATTGGCCAATTGTTGCAGGCCGATCCCCAAGGAGAGCATCGCCACCAGCGAGGCGACGCCCACTCCGATGCCCAACGTGGTCAGGGAATTCCGCAGCACGGATTCGCGCAGGTTGCGCGTGGCCAGTTCAACCAAGTCGCCGGCTTTCACGAGCCCTCCTTTCCCAATGTGGCATGGCTATCTTGGGGTGCTGTCCTAAGTTGTCCACCACCTGGATACAATTCTCCTTCCCTTGATTGGGAAAATCGTGCTTGTGGACACGGCCCTTCGCTGCTTGAAGCTTGCCAGCTACTGGGAATACCCACGACCGATGCCGTCAGGAATTACGTTCCAGGTTGACTCCGAAACTCTTTTAGCCACCCCCGCGCAGTCATGTACTCATGCTGTATCGACTCCAGATCGTACTTTGACCTCCCAGCCATCTGAAGTGCAGTCATCACAAGTGCGATCTCATGGTCACTTAGCGGGTGAGGTGGTGTTCTGTTTTCGTAGGTCGTCGGATCGCCCATGGTAGAAAATCCTCCTCGGAGCGTGAATAAGGGTTAAGGGCGGTGGATTGTACCGCTGAGACAGCCTCACGGAAAGCTGAATTTAGGCGGCTTCCAGCAGCTCTCCGAGCGTCCAAGGGTGATCGGTTAAACCAGCTACCCATCCTGCCCATGTCTTGACACGGGCGGGACGCCCGTGCCACGCCGTGCGGTGGGGACGTTGGGTTGGTCGGCCACCACCTTGCCGTCGGCCAGAAAAATCAGGCGTTGGGCGTAGCGTTCGGCGAGCGCCTGCTCGTGGGTCACCAGCACCACCGTCATACCGAACTGTTCATTCGACTCGTGGAGCAAGTCCAGAATTTCGCTTCCCGTGCGGCTATCCAGATTTCCGGTGGGCTCATCGGCGAGTAGCAGGCTGGGGCGGTTCACCAGAGCGCGAGCGATCGAGGCACGCTGCTGCTCGCCTCCGGAGAGCTGGCTGGGCCGGTGGGCGAGACGCGCTCCCAGGCCGACGCGGTCTAAAGCCTCGCGAGCCAGCCCGAGCCGCCTGCCGCGCTCCATTTCCGCGAAACGCATGGGCAGCTCGACATTTTCCAGGAGGGTCATGGTGGGGATCAGATTGAACGCTTGGAAAACCATTCCCACACTGTGCCGCCGGTACCGGGAAAGCTCCTCGCCTGACATCTCGGCCAGGTTGCGGCCATCGACGATCACGGCGCCGGCGGTGGGGCGGTCCAATCCGGCAAGGAGGTTCAACAGTGACGACTTGCCGGAACCCGAACTGCCGAGGAGCGCCACGAAAGCGCCGGCCGCGACGTCGAGCGAGATTCCATCCACGGCACAGATCGTCGCCTCACCCATGCAAAAGTGGCGCTGGACGGCCTCCGTGCGAATGGCGCCGGGACGCACCGAGTTATCTGCCATCGTTCTCCTCAATCACCGCACTAGCCAGCGGAGGGCGTTGGGCAGGTATTTTCCCTCCGCTCTCCGTTGATATCACGCCAAAAACCCTGCAGGAGAAGAATTATCCCCCGAATTAGGCAAGCCCGAAAATAATTCTGATAACATGCTGGGCTCACGGAGGAAAAATGAGAATCATCGACTTCCGAACCACCGTCGTTTCGATACCTTTTACGGAGCCCGAAACCTGGGCTTTTGGGAAAAGGCTTGGCGTATCCAACGTCATCATTGAGCTCGAAACTGATACTGGCCTAGTAGGGCTCGGGGAGGGCATGACCTTTCCCGCCGTGCGCGTGACGAATGAAGTGCTGAACACCATGCGCCCCCTGATCCTGGGGCGCGATCCTTTCGATCTCGAAGTCATCCTTCACGAACTGACTCACGTGCACGGCTGGCATCACTTCCGCCACACGGGCAACTGCGCTCTGGGCGGAATCGATATGGCGTTGTGGGATCTGGTCGGCCAATCCTGCGGTCAACCGCTTTACAAACTCTTTGGGGGAGCGTTTCGTAAGGAAATCCCCTATTACTTCTATGTACCCGACAAAGATCTGAAGCTGATGGCGGCTGACGCCAAGCGTGGCTGGGCCGAGGGGTTCCGAACATTTTACGTGAAGCTCGGCCGCGGCTTCGACCGCGATCTGGAAGTAGCGGGTTCGCTGCGGGAGGCTCTGGGACCGGCGGCGAAACTGCGGGTGGACGCGAACGAGGCTTGGTCGAATGGCACGGCGACCGAACTGATGAAGCGGATGGCGAAGTATGACATCGAGTTCTTTGAACAGCCGCTGCACTTCTACGATCACGATGGCGCCGCCCACCTGCGCCGCACACTGGGCCTTCCTGTGGCTGCGAACCAAAGCGCCTGGGATGAGGCCGATATCATGGAAATCGTCAAGAAGGGCGCGGCTGACGTGGTGTTGACCGACCAGCACCAGCTTGGGAGCCTGGCGCGCTTTCGCCGTGCTGCCTGGATTCTGGCGACGGCCGGGATCCCCGTGGTGAAGCACACCTTCGGGGAATACGGCATTTCGACGGCGGCGGGAATGCACGCCATCGCCAGTTGCCCTAACTTCACCCTGGCAAACCAGACCCACTTCGGCGTGCTTACCGACGACGTCGTGGAAGGGGGACTGGCGAAGTTTACCAACGGCTGCCTGACTCTGCCGGAGGGCCCCGGCCTCGGCGTCAAGCTCGACCGCGAGCGGCTGGCAAAATACGCCCGGCACTTCCAGGAGCACGGGGAGTATTCCGGCTACGGTTCGGGCGAAGATCTGGCGGGGCGCAGGGATTGAGTCTTGACCGAAGAAGTGTGCGACCATGAAAGCAAATCCCTGGGTGCTGGTGACGCTCCTGGCTCTTACCGCGACGGTGAGCTATCTCTGCCGAGTCAACGTCTCCGTAGCGGGTGTGCTGATGATGCGCGATCTGGGGATTTCTGCGGTCGAGATGGGCCGGGTATTCAGCGCCTTGATATTGGGCTACGGGCTGTTCCAGATCCCCGCCGGGATGATGGCCGACCGCTGGGGTGCACGCAAAATGCTGCTTGTCGCGGGGGTGTGGTGGACGGCTATCACCATCCTGATCGCCGCGACGGGCTGGGGACCGCTCAGCAGCGCCACCGCGAGTGCACTGTGGATTCTGATCTTCTTGCGTTTCATCCTGGGCGTCGGCCAAGCTCCGACGTATCCTGCGGCGGCACAGGGCGTAGCACGATGGATTCCTCCCCACCGCCAGGGTCTTGCCAATGGTATTGTTCTTACCTCCATCGGACTTGGGACGGGACTGGCTCCACCCTTCTTATCAATGGTCATGGTCCGTTGGGGATGGCGCGCCGCGCTCCTGACTTCGGCAATTCCCGCGTTGTTGGTGGCCGTGGCGTGGGCCTTTGTTCCGGAGGGCTCAACCCGCGCGCCGGCGCTCACCCCCCCGACGTCCAAAGCCACCGGCCGCGGCCGTTTGCGCTCGCGGAGTTTCATTTGCTTGGTCATCAGTTACACCCTCGAAGGGTATGTAGGATACATCTTCATTTTCTGGTTCTATCTGTACCTGGTCGAAGAAAGGCATTTCGATCTGCTGCGCGCGGGCAGGTGGGGAAGCCTGCCTTGGATTCTCTCCATCATCTCCATTCCCTTGGGGGGGATAGTTTCCGACCGATTGGTGTCAGGCCGCCTGGGCTTGCGCTGGGGGAGGCGCGCCGTCCCGCTCTTTGGCCTGGGCTTGGCCGGGGCGTTTGTGGCGTTGGGAGCTTGGACCGAAAGCGCCTACATGGCGGTGGGGTGCCTGGCAGTGGCCACGGCGCTGGTCTTCTGCGTGGAAGGTCCATTTTGGGCAGCCATGATGGAAGTTGCGGAGTCCAACACGGGCACAGCGGGTGGAGTGATGAACTTCGGGTCCAACTTCGGCGGTTTCGTTTCCCCTGCCCTCACGCCTATCCTTGCCGCACATTGGGGATGGAAGAATGCCTTGTACGTTGCCGCAATCATCTCCATAATCGGGGCTTCCTTGTGGTTGGGGGTTTCTCCACGGAGCGCGCAAGACCCCCACGAGGAGCGGCTTCTCGCGTCCGAGGAGGCCGGCACGCACCCTATGGGAGGCAACTTATGGAAGTGAAATTGGCAGGCATGAGTCTTAAAGAATTGCGGAAGAGTCTTTATGACGAACTCTTTAACATATTTCTTCCCTTCTGGGATCATCTCGGTGTTGACCACGAAAACGGCGGGGTGATGAGCAGTTTGGATTATGACGGCACGCTCGTGAATAGCGACAAGCTCCTGTGGTTCCAGGGGCGAGCCGTTTGGATTTACAGCTTCCTGTACAACCATCTCGATAAAGATCCCCGCTACCTGGAAATTGCGCGAAAGACGAAGGATTTCCTGCTGAAGCACGCTCGGCAAGAAGACGGGTGGTGGGCAGAGAAACTCTCGCGTGAAGGCAAGGTGCTGAAGCCTTATAGCGGCGATACAGAAGGGATGTACTTCATCGTCGAAGGCTTTCAGGAATACGCCGCGGCCACCGGCGATGAGCAAGCGCGCGAGCTCTCCTTCGCGCTCTTGAAGAAGCTCTTCCATAACTTCGACAGCCCGGATTTCCGTTACCGGGGAGCGGATTTCCCCTATCTCTGGGACAGCAAGCAGGCCGTGCGCCCGCAAGGATTGTGGATGGTGATTGTTTACATCGCCGCCCAGATACTCTCCCGGTGGAACGATCCGGAAATCCTCGCGATGGCCGACCGCTCGATCGACGCGATCATGAACAAGCACTACAACCCTGACATCGGGCTGAATACGGAGGCGTTGTTTTTCGATTTCACCCGGCCGAAGGAGGATGAGCAGAAGTGCCGGATCGGCCATTCCATCGAATCCCTGTGGATGGTGATGGAAGAGGCGACGCGGCGAGGGGACCAGGCGCTTTGGGACACTTGCGCGGAGAGAGTCCATCGCCACATGGATGTGGGTTGGGACCATGTTTACGGAGGAATTTCCGAATGGGTCAATGTGGATCAGGGCGGTTATCAATGGCCGCCGGAGACACCCGTGGGCACAGATCTGGAGTTCCGCTATGTCGGCGAATACCACTATATGAAGGCACTATGGGCGCTGAATGAAGCGATGATTGCGACCCTGAACGTGTATGAAAGGACCGGGGCCGAGTGGGCGGCGAGGTACTTTGACATGTGCTACAAAGTTTTGAACGAGAAGTTCTCCCAGAAGAAGCGCAGCCTGCCTGGTTACATGCTTTTCGCCGATCGCAAAATGACCGCGCAGCCGCACGTCGCCCGGCAGGATAATTACCATCCACCGCGCCAACTGATGCTGAATATCCTGACCCTGAATCGGATGATTCAGCGCAGCGGGGCAGTAGGCATTAAGCAGTAGGCGCCAGGCAGTATGCAGTAGACCACCCTCCCTCGAGGAGAGGGTGGACCGCGGCCGGCGCTTTCACCCGCCGGCGCGGGACGGGCGAGGGGTTACTTCGCGAGTGATGTCGACATCGCACCTATACCCCAAAGGGTAGGGCAAGCCCTACCCCTACAACTGGCGGAGATGTAGGGGGGCGGCTTGCCGTCCCCTCGTTGTCGATTGCCGCCGAATGAGAGGGTAGGGCAAGCCCTACCCCTACGGCTGGCCGAAATGTTGTACACTGAGAGATACGAGATTTCGTCCCGTGAATGAAGGAGAAATGAAGGATGCCTGAACTCAAGATACCGTATGTGAACCGATTATTGGACGTGGTCATACCCGATAGAAATCTCATCTTTGATGAAGAGCCGCGCAACGTGCCGCCGACGCCGTATTTTGATGCCACGGTGCGCGCCGCCCTATTGCACCCCATCGGCTCGCCGCCGCTGCGCGAACTGGTCAGGACCGGGCAAAAGATAATTATCATTTCCGATGACAACACGCGCGTGACGCCCACCAAACGAATCATTCCGGTATTGCTGGATTTCCTGAATGAGGCCGGCATACCCGACCGGGATATTCAAATCATCATCTCCTCGGGCACTCATCGGGCGATGACCGAAGCCGAATTGGATGAGAAGTACGGCACCCAAGTGATGTCGCGCGTCACCATCCTGCCGCACCGTTACAAGGACCCCAATAGTCTGGTCGAGTATGGGGTCACCAAACGCGGCACGCGGATTTTGGTGAACCGCCATGTCGTGGAGGCCGATTTCAGGATTTCGGTGGGCAACATTGTTCCGCATCATCCCACGGGCTGGAGCGCCGGCGCGAAATCTGTGCTCCCCGGCGTCGGCGGGGAAGAGACGGTGGCGCAGATGCATTTCCTGGGCTCGCGAAATCCCGGCCTGGCGGTTGAGGAAACGGAGATGCGCCGGGAGATGGAAGATTTTGCCGAGCGCATCGGTTTGAATTTCATTTTGAACGTGATCCTCAACCGCGACGGTGAGCTGGTGGATGCGGTGGCGGGCCATTATATCCAAGCGCATCGGGCGGGTGTGAAGAAGGCGACCCGAGTCTTTTGCGTTCCCATCCCCGAACTGGCCGACATAACCATCAGCAGCACGAGCCCCATTGATTTCGATTTCTTCCAGGGCGACAAGGGTGTCACCTCCGCGGAACTTTCCACGAAACCGGGAGGAGAAATTGTGCTGGTTTCGGGTTGCCTGGAGGGAGTCAGCCCGGGGCATCCTGAGCTGGCCGACTACGTTGGCAAGATGACCAACGACCAGATTTGGAAAATGCTCTGTAATCATGAAGCTCCTGATCCGCTGACCGGCGCGGAGGCGGTCGTCCTCAACGACATCAAGGCGCGGATGCGCATCACGGTCGTCACCGAAGGCTTGTCGCCCGAGTTGTGCGCGTCCATGGGATTCGGTCACGTTCCACCCCAGGGCCTCGCCCAATATATTCGCGCGCGGCTGACGGAGAACCCGGACCTGAAAATCGGAGTGCTCAGACAAAGCGCGGAAGTCGCGCCGATTCTTGCCGAAAGCACCTAACCTTGCACGCAAAATTGCCGGTTCATAATTCTAATGGAGGCCATACGATGCAGATTGCTTGTGGCTACACGATTCCGATCACCCTGTTTGGAATTCCGCCTTCCCCCGCTGATCATTTGAAAGGGATGGAGATCGTGGGGCAGGCCGGTTTCAAGGCCATCGAACTGGAGTTCTGTGACGTGCTCTTGGCAGAACACCGCCGCGACCTTCCCAAAATGCAGGCCATCCTCGACAAGTATGGAATGCGGTGCGCTTCGATTATGTCGGTCGAGGAAAAGATGTTCAGTCTCGACCCCGCCATCAAGAGCAAGGCGCTCGCCGATTTCGATCAACTCGCGGGACTCATTGCCGGATTGGGGTCTCCGCTGGTGACCATTTGCGGTTATATGCCACCTGAAATCCGTCCTGAGGGTACGCAGTTGTACGTTGGTGGTCCTCCCACGGCGGTCGTCGTCAACGACGATTTTTCTTGGAACGCGTTTTGGGCGAACGCCGTTGACGTGTTCCGGCAGTGCGCGGCGATGGCCAAGCGCCACGGATTGACTTTGCTGATTGAAACGCGAGCTAACGACGTGTTTAGCTCTACGGACGCGCTGATGAACCTCATTCGGGAATCGGGCGCAGAAGGCACGGGCGTGATCCTCGACGTGGCGCACGTGCACGCGGGAAAGGAATACCTTGCGCTGGTCATTCCCAAGCTGGGCAAACTGATCAAGCTCGTCCACCTCTCTGACAACGACGGCTCCCAGGCCTATCACTATGCGCCGGGGAAGGGCAACATCGACTTTCGCGCCGTCATTCGCAGCCTTAAGCGCGCGGGCTTTGATGGGACCCTGGTGGTGGATATTTCCGGTGTGCCGAATATCGTGGAAGAAGCCGTCAAAGCCCGCGACTATTTCCAGCGGCTGATCGACGGGTTGAGTTGATCGCCACCGGCCGGTTGTGACTCGCTCATCCCCACTGGGGCCGAGGGCTGGTTAAGCCGATGGTATTTTGTTACCATTTTTCCAGGGTGATTCATGAGGCTCCGCGCACGAATGCTGCTTCTCGCGTTGGCGCTGAGCACTGTCCTGATGGCCTTTCAGTTCGAGGACTCCCCACGCTGGCAATTTGAAGAAGCCCCCACCGATACCAACGAAAAAGCCGAGTTCACTTTTGCGCGGCTGCGGTTCGCGACGAGTGGCGGATCCTTTGGCGGGTGGCGCCGCGGCGGGTGGTCGGAAGATTTTCCCAAGGCCGATCGCCAGTTCGCTGAAGGTATCCGGCGCCTCACCCGGATTGACGCCCGCACCACTGAAAAGGTCATTGACCTCGATAGCGACGAAATCTTCAACTGGCCCTGGGTCTACGCCGTCAACGTGGGCCGTTGGAACTTCACCGCGGCGCAGGCCAAGCGCATGCGCGAGTACCTGCTCAGGGGTGGTTTCCTGATGGCCGACAATTTCCATGGCGCGGCGGAGTGGGAGACATTCCTCGCCGGCATGCACGAGGTCTTCCCGGATCGCGCCCCCGAGGACCTGAAGAATACGGACGAGATTTTTCACGTGCTTTATGATCTGGATGAGCGGTTCCAGATACCCGGGTATCAGTATATCTGGACGGGCAAAACTTATGAGAGGGACGGTATTGAACCCCATTGGCGCGCCATCCGCGACGACAAGGGGCGGATTCTGGTGGCCATTTGCCACAACATGCACCTGGGAGACGCCTGGGAGCATGCCGACGATCCGCGCTATCCCGAGCGATTTTCCTCGCTCGCCTATCGTATGGGAATCAATTACATCATTTATGGTATGACCCACTAACCGCAGGAAACGACTCTTGGCCTTACCACCAGTCAACCGCATCGGCCACGCCCGCTGAATGACTTTATGAAGCGAAGAGATTTTATCAAATACGGATGTGCAAGCATGGCGGGATTGGGGGCCGCCCGATGGCTTCCGGCACAGATGCACCCGGAGTCGATGCCCGAGGCGGCCGGAGCGGATATCACGCTCAAAATCTCCCCGGTGATTGTGCCGCTTGATCCCAATCGCGCCATCAGCACCATTGGCTATAACGGCACGTCGCCTGGCCCGGTTTTGCGAATGCGCGAGGGCAAACCGGTTACTGTGGATGTGTTGAACGAAACCGATGTGCCGGAGCTCGTACACTGGCACGGCCTGTTCATCCCCCCAGAGGTCGACGGCTCGGAGGAAGAGGGCACGCCGATGGTCCCCGCCCACGGCCGCCGCCGGTATCAGTTTGTGCCGCGGCCCGCCGGCACGCGCTGGTATCACACCCACACGATGGCCGGCATCGATTTGCACCGAGGCACATACACGGGGCAGTTCGGTTTCGTCTTCATCGAGTCGGGTAATAATCCCGGCCGTTACGACCAGGAATTATTTCTGGCGCTGCGCGAATGGGAGCCGTACCTGTCCTCGGAAGATATGGATGAGATGGAAATGGGGGCCATCGGGCCTCAGCCGGAAAAACCGGCGGTTCCCGACAACCGGCAAAATGGCTTGGAAGTGGGGTACCGGATTTTCTCCATTAACGACAAATCGCTTGGTGCGGGTGATCCGATTCGCGTCCGGGAGGGCCAGCGCCTGCTGGTGCATGTACTTAACGCCAGCGCCACGGGCAACCGCAGCGTGGCTTTTGCGGGCCACTTGTTTCACGTGGTGGCCCTGGACGGGAATCCGGTGGCTGCGCCGCATCCGGTCGAGGTTCTGGCCCTCGGTCCGGGCGAGCGTGTGGACGCCTTCGTGGAGATGAACCGGCCCGGGATCTGGATTCTGGGCGCCACCACGGATGCTGACCGCAACGACGGCATGGGAATCATCGTCGAATACGCCAATCAGCATGGAGATCCCCAGTGGGTCGCGCCCACCAAGATCCAATGGGACTACACTATCTTCGGCCCGCCCGCGTCGCGGCCGGCGCCCGACCAGACCATCGACATGGTGTTCGAAGTGATTCCCGGCGGCCCCGGAGGGTTCAATCACTGGCTTGTCAATGGCAAGGAGTATCCCCACGAGCGCGAATTCGTTTTGAAAGAAGGCGCGCGCTACCGCTTGGTCTTTCACAATCGCAGCGACGATGCCCACCCCGTGCATATGCATCGGCATGTGTTCGAGCTCGTGGACGTTAACGGGAAGAAGACCTCCGGAGTGATTAAGGACACGGTTGTGGTGCCCAATTACGGGCGCGTCTCCGTGGACTTGGTGGCCAGCCAGCCGGGACTTACCCTCTTTCACTGCCACAACCAGCAACACATGGACTTTGGCTTCAAGGCGCTGTTCCGCTATGCGTGAAGCCGCCGAAAGTCGGAATCTGCCATTCTCCGCATAAGCGTCGTGTTTTCTTTCCGAGGGGCCATCAGCGCGGCGGAGCCGCAACCAATTCAGCCACGGAGTGGCGGCATCCTGTGGCCCACGGCGGGCCAGCCGTGGGAACGCCTGCAAAACCGGTAATATTTTAGGCCAGATACACTTACTTTTGGAGGATGACATGAAGGATGCGTGGATTCAGCGGTTTTTCGTGCTGGGTGTATTGATCCTGGCGTTGGCGAGCTCGGCGGGATCACTGTCCAGGCCGAGTTTCGCAAAATGCGCCGCCGGTGGGGAAGAGACCGCGGTTCCTGACACCTACACCTTGACCAGTCACTTTACGCGCGTGGTCGTTGTGCGAATGAAGAACCAGGTGGACATGCTCGAAGGCCTGCGCACGGCCGTGGCGCGTGAAAAGATCAAGAACGCGGTGATCCTGAGCGGTGTCGGGTCGCTGGTGAGCTATCACGTGCACGTGGTCAGCAACACGACATTCCCCTCCACGCTTGCCTACACCAAGGAGGAAGGCCCGTTCGATCTGCTCACCAC